>Ga0209727_1001633_pt1 | contig 17856 bp, 13 predicted proteins | sample RifGroC1_FD_183995 | JGI IMG/M metagenome (GOLD analysis project Ga0209727, IMG submission 183995) | Groundwater microbial communities from Rifle, Colorado, USA - Groundwater C1 (SPAdes) (version 2) | ecosystem: Environmental > Aquatic > Deep subsurface > Groundwater | place: Rifle, Colorado...
GCGGCATGGGGCCGAAAGGCGGGTCTGGAAAAGCCTACGATTTGTGGACAAAAACACGTGTCCTTCACGAGATGAAAAACGGCTCCATCGCCTTCATGACCGGCACCCCGATATCGAACAGCGCGGTAGAGATGTATACCCTTATGCGATACCTGGTGCCGGAACTCCTTGAGGAGCATGGTCTGGAGCATTTCGACGCCTGGCGGAATAACTTTGCTTCCGTCAACAGCGCCTTCGAACCAACCGACTCCGGCAAGGGCCTCAAGGAGGTTTCCCGCCTTGGCCGCGACTGGACGAATACCAGGTCCCTTATAGACCTTTACTACACCTTCGCTGATTGCGTGTCGAACGATGATATCCAGAAGTGGTACGCCGAGGACAACAACGGCGCTCAATTCCCCCTGCCGAAAGTCAAGGGCGGCGGCCGGGTGGGTATCAACGTCAAGCCGACGCCGGCACAGCGCGGGATCATCGAGGACATCATAAGCGGATTTGACGGACTGGAATCCATCTCTGATCCGAAAGAGCGCAATAAGGCGCGCCTGCGGCTGATGGACCGGGCCAGAAAGGTGTCACTAGACGCCAGGGCGGCCAGGCCGGGTATCGACAGCAACGAGGAAGGCGGAAAACTCTCCAGGGTCTCCGATGAAGTTGTACGGCTCCATCGCAAGTGGACGGCCGAAAAAGGCACTCAGCTTATTTTCCTGGACCGGAGCGTCCCCAAGGCGAAAGGCGATGACAAGATTATCAAGACCTATAACGAGCTCATGGCCAAACTGGAGGCGGCCGAGCGCACCGGAGATGAAGCGACTATCAGGCGCATCGGTGACAGCCTGGAGCGGTTCGACCCGGTAGAGATCGAGGAATTGAGGATTGCCCAGGCCGGCGGCTGGAACGCTTACCAGCAGATCAAGGATAACCTGGTTGAGCGCGGCATTCCCGCAAGCGAAATCCGGTTTATCCAGGAAGCCGACACCGACGAGAAGAAGAAATTCCTATTCGAGGAAGTGAACAGCGGCGCGGTGCGGGTGCTTATCGGCTCCACCCCGCGAATGGGCGCCGGGACCAACGTTCAGGAGCGGCTCGTCGGTCTGCATCATGTCGATGTCACCTGGAAGCCTTCCGATATCGAACAGCGCGAGGGGCGCATCATCCGCCAGGGCAACAGGATCGGCTTTGATGAAAACGGCAATTCCATCCGGGATGACTTCGAGGTGGAAATCCTGGCCTATACCACCGACACCACCGTCGATGCCAAGATGTGGGCGCTCAACTCCACCAAGTTGAAGATGATCAACGGTATCCGGCAGTATGACGGCTCCTTCACCATGGAGTTTGACGATACCGATGCCGTGGGCATGGCCGAGATTGCGGCCATCGCCTCCGGGGAACCGCTACAGCTTGAGCGGGTGCAGCTGTCGGCCGAGATCGATAAACTTGAGCGGCTGAAGCGGGCGCATGAGCGGCAGCGATGGGCGGCCGAAGACACCATTCACCGGATGGAACGGACCATCGAGACCGCGCCGGCCATGATCAAGGAGTTGGAGACCGCGGCGAAGACAGTCGAGAAGGCTACCGCCGATGAGCGGCGCAAGTGGGAGTCGGCCACCGTCGATATTAACGGCACCACCTACGGCGCCAATGATGCCAGGTCCACCCTGGATAAACTCATCGATGAGTCGAAAAAGGAAGGCGCAGAGCCTTTCACCGTCACCATCGACGGCAAGAAGTACCGGGCCAAAGCCAAGGCCGAGGACGCCTTGCATGCGGTCTTGGGCGATGCTGCTTTCTTCGCCATGAAGATCAACGGAAAGTCCTTCAAGCAGCGTGGCGAAGCTACCAAGGAAGTCGTTGCCCTGGCCAATGCCAAACTCGAGCAGATTGAAAAGCAGGATCCGGATTTTTCCGAATCCGACGAGATCATGCTCGGGACCGTTACGGTTCATGGAATCGATATCGATCTTTCCATGCAGGTGTCGATGTCAGCTGTCGGTTATGAGAAGCACAAGGTTGTTGATCGGAAAAAACAGGTTGAATTCTTCTTTGAGCGCCGAATTGACCTGCCCGGCGGGAAGCAATCCTACCTCGTCAACCAGAGTTATACTTCGACCTTGGCAGCCAACCGGGCGCACACGGCAATGCCTTCCTTGTTCCGCGGCACCTTGGATACCATCGAAGATATTTCATCGAAGGCAAGTAATGAGGCCCGTCTTCTTGCGACAGCCGAGAAGAATTTGCCGACCTACAAGGAGGTGGCGGAAAAGCCATTCGCCAAAGATGATGAACTGAAGCAGAAAGGGGAACGGCTGACGGCGGTCGAGCGGGAGCTGGAAAGCCGGAAGAAAAGCAATGCTTCAGAAGATGCCGTGGCGAGGGAGGTGGAAAAGGCGAAACTCGGTGTCGAATATTCGAAATCCGGCGGCACCACCACCGGCCGCACCGTGGCGCAACTGGAAGAAGAGCTCCGCGGCACCATCGGCGAAGAGACCTTCACCTCTCTCGTGGAATCCGGGGCGGTTGATTTCGTCGGCACCCAGGAGGAAGCCCTGAAGGTCATCGACCGGCTGACATCTCCGGAGATCCTCCATTCCGAAGACGGCCGCACCATCCAAGGTTTCACCGATGGCACCAAGTCATGGCTCGTGGCCGATGGCATAAAGAAGGGCCGTGCCGGCGATGTCCTAAACCATGAGGTTGGCGTTCATCTCCGGAAACTGCTCCTCAACGACCGCGAGTACCAGGCGATTGAGCGGTCCCTGCCGAAGCGGCAGCGGGAATCCGGCAGGACCGGCCGGGCGATCCGCGCCGCAATGGCAAGGGTGCCGAAAAGCACGAAGTCTGAGCACTACTGGTCAGAGGTATTGGCCTATATGGTCGAGGACGCTCAGGAGTCTGGAGTTGTTCGCCGGATCATGGCAGCGGCCAAGAAGATCCTGATCAGGGTGTTCGGCAACCGGTTCGTCAATTACCTGTCCGTCGATGACCTGCGGGCTATGGCCATCAGCGCGGTGAAGCGCGGAGGAGATATTCAGGCTGGCAACATGGCCGAGCCGATGTTCTCCGAGAAAGTCCTGCAGGCCATCTCTTCGGCCGCAACTTCCTTGAACCAGATCCCGGCACTTTTCAAGAAAAACTTCCTCCAACCGGGAACCGTCAATGTCGATATCGGCGGCGGCAAGTATGACGCCGGGACGGAATACCTGAAGGCGCAGGGGGTAAAGAACCTGGTCTACGATCCATTCAACAGATCTACCGAGCATAACCAGAATGTTGTCAAGGAATTGGCGGCCGACAGGACCGATACGGCGACCGTCAACAACGTGCTGAATGTCATCAAGGAAAAACCTGTGCGGCTGGCAGTCATCCGGCAGGCGGCAAAAGCCATAAAGGCAGACGGCACCGCTTACTTCCAAGTCCACGAGGGAGACGGCGACGGCAACAGCCGGGTTACGAAGGTTGTCAATGGCGCTCCCGCCTCCTGGCAAAACCACCAGAAGACCGCCTGGTATGAGGATGAGGTGCGGCAGTATTTCGGCGAGGTGACGAGGAAAGGAAACGTCCTTATTGCCAGCAACCCCGTCAAGGATTCCTCCATGGAAGGGTGGAGTGACGGCGCCGGCAACCTACAGTTCTCCTTTGCCGGCAAGAATGCCGCAACGGCCGACACCGGCAGGTTGGCAATGGCCCAGGAGATGAAAGCCGCCGGCAAGCCCAGCGAGGATATCTGGAAGGAAACTGGTTGGTGGGAGATCGTCCCCGGCCAATGGAGTTTCGAGATAGATGACAGCCTCTCTTCCGTTGAAATGGTAGATGGCAAGCTGACCGATGCAGTGAAACACCGCACCTTGTTCAAAGAGTATCCATTCCTCAACGACATCAATATTCGTTTCCGCGACCTTGGCCCCAACATGCGCGGGATGTTCAGGCCCAAAGAGAACACCATCTATGTCAACTCCAAGATGGGTGCTGAACAACAGCGTAGTAACATTCACCACGAGATCCAACACGCCATCCAACGACACGAGGGCTTTGCCAGCGGGACAAGTCATACCGCAGCCAACAGCGACAACTATTTCCTGCAGACAGGAGAGGTAGAGTCGAGATTGGTCTCATATCGCCGGAATTTGACGCCTGCCGCACGAAAAGCACAACCCCCATGGATCAGCATGGATAGGATGTTGAAGCGGGAAGGAAGGCTGAAGGACGGGCAGGACGTCCGCGACGTTCTTTTGAGGGGAAAGAGCAGTCCGGATACCCTCATGTTCAGCTACCAGGAAGCCCGCAACACCACCATCATGAATGCCCAGGTGGATGGCGAGGTGTCGAACGCCAGCCTTTCCTATGGCGAAAAGCTGGTTGCCGAGATCATGCGAAAACTGGCGGCCGTGTCTTCGCCGGCCGTGGCCAACAAGCGGTTTAAAGGCAAGGCGGTTGATGAAGCGATCGAGGCTTTCCAGGAGGCACGGAAAGTTATCAATGACCCACTGAAGTCGGCGGCCGCGAAGCAGCAGTTCGCCGCGGTATTCGTCAACAAACTCCCGCCGGTTCCCCGGGCGAAGCTCCTGAACAAACTTTCTCAGATCAGCCGGGTAAAAGATCCGGAGAGACAGCAGAAGCGCCTGCGGAACTTCCTTGCCGGCGGCAACAAGGCCCTGGCCGAATTCCTCAAGGAGCAGATGGTCGATAAACTGGAGAAAGCCGTTGCCCCATTAAAGATGAAGAAGGATCGGGTCAGGCGTGGCCGGGGCGCCGAGTTTGAGCGCGATCTGAAATACCTTCGCACCGTGGCCTTCAAGATCGGTACAGGTTCAGGTGCTGGCGTGGAGGTGCAGCTCGAACAGGACCGCCTTGCCCAGCAGCGCCTTATCCTCGAAGACCAGCTGCAGGAAGCCAAGACGGCAGAAGAGCGGGCCCGGCTGGAAGAGAAACTGGCCGACACGGAATCCTTCCTCAATCTTCTTTCCATCTTCGGCGGCATCGAGACGCAATCCTTTGATGAGGTTGTTCGGGCATACCGGGCGATGGCAGATTTCCTCGAAGAGGGCCGGGCACCATGGCGGACCCAGCTCGAAACCTGGAAAGAGCGCAACAAGGCGAACAAGAAACAGTTGCTTCAGGTGGTAACCGGCGAAGATGAGCCTGAGCCAGAAACGCTGGCCGAGAAGAGCCGGCGGGAAGCCCGGGAGAAGAGTTTCACCGGCCGGGCCCGGGAAGCCCTCTCCGCAACTTCGAACTCCATTCAGTCATGGGAATTGCTGATGGACAAGATCAGCCGGAAGTCCGGGGCAAAAACTCTGCAATCATGGGCCGTGAAGCACTTTGGTAGCATCGTCCACAAGGCCACCCGTGATTACGAGCGCATGCAGATGGAATGGCATGAGAAGATCATGGAGAAGGCGGTCGAGATTTTCGGCGTCAAGGACAACGCCAAACTCGCCAAGGAGTTTGCCAAGCTGGGGCAGCAGGTGGATGGCAAAGTGTTCGTCGGAGCGGGAGAGATCCGGCAGTCGTTGACTATCTCCCCCATGCAGGCCGCCTACTGGTATCAGATCAGCCGAGATATCGATAATCCGGCCGTGGCCGAGACCTTTGAAGGCATGGGTATCAATGACGAGACCCTTGACCAGATCGAAGAGTTGATGGGACCAAAACTCAAGGCATGGGCTGATTATCTCGTCTCCGAGTTTTATCAGGAATTCCATACCGACACCAATGAGATCTACCGGCAGGTTTACGGCATCGACCTGGACAAGACAGCGAACTATGTGCCATGGCGCCGGGAGGTGACCGGTAAGGCCGCCGACAAAGAGAAGGAGGGTATGCTCGCCGGCATGGAATCCGGAAGCATCAAGAAGGGCTCCCTGCGGGCCAGGGTGAAGAACACCAAACCCTTCAAGATGATGAACCTCAACGACATTCTGGTTGCTCATATCGCCGATATGAACCACTTCAAGGCGTGGGCGATTCCTACCCGGGAGATCAACGGCACCTTCAATTCTCCGACCGTGCAGAAGTTCATCCGCCAGCACTATGGCGCGTCGACCATGCGGACCATCAGGCGGTTCCAGGATAGATTCGTGCGATCGGACCGCGAGATCGCCGATGACCTCCACTTCCTCGACAAGATCCGCGGTAACGTCACCCGGGCGATGGTAGGCTTGAACCCTGTCGTCTTCCTGAAACAGCTTACCGCACTGCCATCTTACATGGCAGATATCCCTATGGACGCTTGGTTCAAGCACACCGGCTACGCCTTGCGTCACCCGGTGATGGTAGCGCGGATTCTCGGCCGGTCGACCATGATCAAGGCCAGGTATCAGCAGGGATTCGAGCGGGACGTAGCTACCGCGATGAAACTCGGCGGCAACAATATCGTTGCCCGACACCGCCGGCTGACCGACTCAGTGATGGTCCTGGTTCAGCTGGGGGATAAGGTATCTGTCTTGATGGGCGGTTATGCGGTCTACAAGCACCACCTGGACAAACTCAAGGCGGCCGGCATGTCTCACCGAGAGGCCGACACGCAGGCACTTGAAGAATTCGAGATGGCGACCGAGCGCTCCCAGCAGTCGGGCGCGGCCAAGGATCTTGGTTGGTTCCAATCGGGAACGCCGATAATGAAACTGTTCACCATGTTCATGACGGCGCCGGCATCCTACAGCCGGCAGATTTTCATGGCGGTCAGGAACATGAAGGCCGACCCCAAGGATTCTGCCAAGAGGCTGTTTGTCTTCGGTGTCCTCATGCCGGTCATCTTCCAAGCCATCGCCGACGCCCTGATGATCTTCGGCGGCGATGATGACGACGAGGAAAGATTCTGGAAGAACCAGGCAAAGGCTTTGGCTCTCGGACCATTCCAGGGCCTGCCGATTATCAGGACGATGATCGAGGGGTATGCCCAAGCCATCAACGGCCAGTACTTCCATGACGAATTTACCCCGGTTGCCGAGGCCTTCAGCACCAGCAAGGAGACCGTCAGCGATTTCTTTAAGTTTCTGCAGGGCGGAACGGAAAGGATATCTGAGGATGAATATCTCGAGCGATCGCTTCTCGGTTTGGTCCATACCTTCGGGTACATGACGGGAGTTCCAACGAAACCGCTGCAGCGGACCTACTCAGGCGTCTACGATGCGGCTACCGGAGAGACTGAACATCCGATACGAAGAGTCATTGGATATTCGAAATATGTTGTCGGGGAGAATGAATAGGGTGTGCCTATGAATGAAATAGTCTTTTCTTATGTTAAAGAATCGGATAAAAGTATGGAAAAAGAAGAGTATCCGGTTGTCGATGTTTCCGAATAGTCAATAGGAGAAAACGATATGAAATCTATTCTGGACAATTTAAGCAGGGTCTCTGCCAGTTTCTTCCCAACCGGAGACACCGATATAAAGATCAAGGCTGGCGGCCAAACAGGTTTTTCCGGGAGGGTATGGCTTATATCGCAAACGCCGGGCGAAACCTCATGGGAGCCGGTTCCCGGAACACTCACAGACCGTCCTACTCAATTTTCAATTATCGTAAATGATCTCACGATAAGATACGCCTTTGCCAGCAATATCAAATCAGGCAGCGTCATAGCCTACGCAGGTGGAGTAACACAGACTGACGAGGCTGTTACGATGGGCGGAGAGCAAGTAACGATGAATGGCGTAGATGCCACTTGGTAATAAATTCCTGAAGGAGGAAAACTTGTTATGAAACGTATTCTCATATTATCGGCTATCCTGTTCTGTCTTTCATTTTCCACATCTCACGCAGTCGAACAAGACGCTGATGCAAACGGTCTGATCGACGTGAACAAAGGCGGTCTCAACGCCCTGCCGACCGCCGACACCCAACTCCTACAGGCTACCGGAGTCGGCACCTTCGGATGGGCTGCTGTGATCGATGATGCTAAAGGAAACGGCCACACCGAATACCTGTGGAGCGCCGACAAGGTTTTCGATCAACTCGCCCTCAAAATCAACCTTACCGCACTGGATGATACAAAGGGAAACGGTGATACCACGTTTATCTGGAGTGCCGATAAAGCGTTTGACCAATTGGCCTTGAAACTCAATGCCACGGCAATTGACGACACAAAAGGGAACGGCCACACCACGTTCGTCTGGTCAGCTGATAAATCGTTTGACCAACTGGCGCTCAAGATTGACCTGACCGCGCTCGATGACACCAAAGGAAATGGCGATGCAACCTTTATTTGGTCAGCTAACAAAGTATTCGACCAACTCGCTCTGAAGGTCGACCTGACGGCCATTGACGACACCAAGGGAAGTGGGGATCTCACCTATCTCTGGAGCGCCGACAAGGTATTCGATCAGTTGGCACTGAAAGTTGATTTGACCGCTATCGATGACACGAAAGGCGACGGTGACGCTACCTATCTCTGGTCTGCTGATAAGGTCTTTGACCAACTGGCGCTGAAACAGAACCACGATAACGACCTCGACGATCTGGCAGACGGTTCCCTCACCGGTTCCAAGGTTGGCGGGTCGAAAGTCACGGTAGCCAGCAAAGCTGCTGATTATACCATCGGCACCGACTCCGCAGACGAGTTATACGGCGGCACGATTTATGTCAGTGGGGCCGCAACTATTACTGCCCCCGCAATCGCCGCAGGAATGAATTTCACGGTGATTACCATCGGGGCGGTGGCGGTAAACGTCGATGTCAATGCGGCAGACAGGATGTACCTCGATGGAACAGCCTTGGCAGATGGAGACAAAGCGACAAATGGCTCACTCTCAGGAGATGCTCTTACTTGCCAGTTTGAAAGTGCAGATGGATGGTATTGCCGGGCTGTTGCTGGCACCTGGACTGACGGTAACTGATTCATAGAAAGCCGGGTAGCGGTTTCTACGGCCGCTACCCGCACACAACCTCCGCGGTGAATTCGTATGAACAAGGTAGTCCCTGCCGTTCGACAAACGAAGCGCTCCATGGTTCGGACAAATGAAACCGGACCCTCCCGTTTTTCCATCCCCCGCGAAGGCATCCTTGAGTACTGGGATATCAGAAATGGTCTGATTGGTAATATCGGCTTATTAACCGTGCTGCGCTCGTCGATTCCGGCCAACGCGAACCCCACAGTGCAGCAAGTCAAAGGGGCTGGATTTGCTGGTGCTGGCTCTGCGACTGTGGCCGGATTGCTCACGACCGACACGATTACGGCAACTGGAGATACTCCAACCTGCTCAGTCAATGGTACACTGACATTTGGTGTTGATTTTGACGGATGGGATATTTATGTGCATCGTGCCGGGGTGCTGTGGGCATATTGGCCAGGTGTCAACGTAGGCCAATCCAGAGAGCTGGACGCTTCAGGCAACGGGCATCACATCACAGCGCTGACTACTACCATTATTACTGAGCGGGTTGACGGTAGCGGCACGAACTACGCTAATGAGGAAGGGTATAGCGATTATGAAAATATTTTCGCCACCGTTGCGGCAGTGCCCAACCCGTTGCGGTTTTCGGTATCTGGTCCAGACGATGAGGGATTTTATACGTATACAAAAATAGATACCACCCTGTTTGCAGGAATACCTATTAAAGCATCACCAGTCAAGGCAGATACCACGACATATACAGTCCGGTTAGTACTGCGAAAACTGCCCAGTAGCAGCAACACTATGTTAAATGGCGCGCTGAACGACGGGGCGACTACAGGATGCACAGGACGAATTGTTTCAGGCCCAGGAGTAATATCAAATCCATATATGATCCGAGTTACAGGGTTATCGGAAACTGTGGACACAGTGCTAGAGATTAGCAAAAATACTTTTCAAATTGGAATTGATGATGTGCAATTCGACTTCTACCCTTGTATAGAAAATTCTGTAACTATCGGTGATGGGGTAAAAATCAAACAACTCCAACTGTGTAGAGGAGTTGCCCCTTTAAGCGACTATTGCCCTCCAGCATTATCCAAAACAAGGGCCACTCGATCCGTAAAAGGCGGTTATCCGCAGTCGCTGGGGAATGTCGTCTGCATAGGGGATAGTCTAACAGCGGGGTATATCCCGTATCTGCGTCTATTGCACCAAAATTCCACCTTTATCGATAAGGGCGTGAGCGGAAATATGTCCTCGCAGCTATTAGCAAGGTTCGCCGCCGATACCGCTGGTGCAGATCACATAATAATATTGATAGGAATAAATGATGTAAGATCAGATTTATCTGCCGCGTACACAATGGCCAATATCACGGCATGTGTCGATCTTGCCAACGCTGCGGGGCGTGGAGTGTCGTTGTGCGAGTTATCGCCATTTGGTAACGAAGTTTTGTGGTCTGCTCCCAGGCAGGCGTGCTTAGAAGGGGTTAATGGTCTGATCAACGCATACGGCGAGGCAAATGGGATACCTGTTGCTAATTTGTACAATGTTATGAGAGCGCCAGGCACAGACGATTTGGCCACTGTATATGACAGTGGTGACGGTTTGCACTTTAATGCTGCGGGGTCTGCAACTCAGGCGTGGCTATTTGGGGCTTTATTGCCTGCAACATATTCAGCAACAACCGATCTGCTAGGGTGTCCGGTGATCAATCATGGCCCCCTCCGCAACGACCTGATTGTAACAGTTGGCGACACATACCCGGCGCTCACCGTCAAAGCCCCGCTCGGGCCGAAATTCCAAGTAATCACCGAATGGACTAATAACGCAGCCGTTGATCTGTCAACGCTGGTTGCGACGGCAAACACTCGGCTCGGAACAAGAGGCGTGGCAATCTGGAATCCTGGTCTTGACGCTGCCGGGATTGTTAGGGCCGATAGAGTTTTGAAGCCATCGTCCTGATTGATTAGAAACTATCAGCAGTCTTTTTCGGACTGTTTTTAAAAGGGGTGTAAAACAACAAAGGGAGGAGTGGAGACAATGAGGGAATTTCATGTGGTGGCATTACTTGCTGGTTTATCGTTGATGTTTCTCGGTGGATGTGGCGTTCGGCAAGGTGGAACACGGACGGTAACTTTCGGGCCTGATGGAATAAAAGCAACGAGTGAGACGGTTGAACTCAGCGACCAGGAACTCGCCGACATCGAGCGGGAGAAAACCAGGCAGGTGTGCTTTAAGGCGAAAAAGGTTAAGGACTCCGAGGTCCGACAGATGGCCAAGGATATGAATGCGCCCTGGATACTGCCCATGATGCAGCAGACAGAGGCACTGAACAATGCCTTGAGCCTGATGAGGACTGGCAAGAACTTTGACCCATGCCCCAGCTCGACCAATAGCCAGGATGTGGAGATCGCCGACGCCGAGATGTATACCAAGATATGGCATCGTGGCTTCGATTTTGGTGAGACCCTTGCAGTTGCCGGGGCTGGAGTGCTGATAGCCGACGATCTGTTCGGCGCCTTCGCCGGCATGGCCAAGAACCAGGGGTATTCGTTTTTCAATGGTGGCGATGGTGATTTTTCGATAAGCGACAGTTTCAAGCAGGCCAACTTCGGGGCGGGCGCCCAGGTTGGTGGAGGGTTATTCTCCCCGTCCATGCAGGAGATAGCATATCCCCCGGCCACAGCACTTGAATAGGTGATGGCTTATGATGACCGTCGATTATTGTTCCCTGAGTCCGGATCATCCTTTCGGGTATGACATCTCAGGGTGATGTGCGAGGCATGACGAGCGGTATGACGAGCAGACGATTCCGCGCCTTGAGGCTGATATCGAACTGAAACTTTGAATACTGAAAGTCACCGGCAATCAGGAGATTGCCCAGGTCTATTACGATGCGGTTCGGAATGTCGGTTGGCTCTTTTGGGGAAAAGTGCAGGTGATGAGAAAACTCAAAGGATTGATGGGGCGGCCGCCGGAGGACAGGATCGATTACCGGCTCGACGAAGGTCCGGGAGAAAAGAAAAGTGCAGTTTTACAACTCTCTCTCTCTCTCGACAAAATCAGGAAGTTATTCAGAATAATATTGATGAGGTGACCCATGGACAAGGTTTTTGTTGCACTCGGCCTGAAATTCATGGCCGGGAAGGTGGATGGGAAAAAGGCGTATTTTGCCGCTGCGGCTCTCATGCTGGTTGGGTTGACCAAAATCATCATGGCGGCCGTGGCGATGATCATTCTCATGTTCCCGGATCTGCAGGCCCAAATTGGCGGGGCACCGGTTGACATTGATGGGGCAAAGGACCTTTGGGATTCAGGTTGCCTCTTTTTGGGCAATGGCCTTCTTGGCCTTGGTCTTCGTCATGGCATAGCCAAGGTGGGAACATCAAATAACTGAGGCTCTATATGCCGGTTGACGAACAAATTTTGGCGAAGTGGGTTGGAGGGATAGGCCTTTCTGCCTTGATCGGATGGATTGCCTCATCGCTACGTATCGGCAGGACTATTGGAAAATACGAGCAACGCTTCAAGATTGTAGAGGAAACCACGGCCACTTTGAAAAAGGATGTGGCGGATAACAAGAATGACACGACAAACCTGAAATCTGCGATAAACGGCATAAAGTGCATCACCATAGATGACTGCCATACCCAACAGGCAGAGTGCCACAAGGTGATGAAGATGCAGTTTGACGCCCAGCAGGCGCAATTTACCGCGGGCACCAGGGAGTTTGATGAAATCAAGCAGATGATCAGAGACGGAAACGCAGCCAGCGAACGGCGCCACATGGAGAGCGAAAAGCGCGTCAATATTCTTCTCTCACAACTACTTTCAGAAAGGGGTAAAGCCAATGTCACAGACGGTCAATAAAGCAATCGAAATCCTGCGGGGAACCAATAATACTTTCATGGACCAGGTGGTGGAGTCCATTGTCGATGACGAGGGTTTTAAGCCCAAGCCATACCAGGACACGGAAAAGGTATGGACCTTCGGACACGGCCTCACCTGGATATCCAGAGAGGAGAGTGAGGTGGTAGTGCGGATGAGATTAGCAGCCATCCAAAAGGAGATCGCCGAACGGATTAAGCAACTATCGCCTGCTAGGCAATTGGTATTGGTCAACATGGCTTATAACCTTGGCGTCGAAGGCTTATACGGCTTTACCGACATGTGGGCAGCCATTGAGGCTGGCAACTTTGATCTTGCGGCAGCTGAGATGCTTGATAGCCTGTGGGCCGAACAGGTTGGCGACCGTGATCTGGACCTGGCCAAAATCATGAGAGAAGGATGACGACTTGACTTTACCTCTGCTCAAGATATAATAAGAACATCCGACCCGTTACGGCCGGCATGCAGTTCTCCACCCCATAAATCCCCGGAAGGCCTGACCACCTTTCCGGGGATTTTTTTTGCCGTTTATCTCACTGCATTTCCCCCGTTTTTGCTCTCTGCTGTCAACAATGCAATACTACAATATAGTAATACCGTAGAATTACTATTGCATAGAAGTTGATTACATGTTAAACATTACCCATACCTAGTATCAAATTACTACATCGGAGGTTAGGAATGAAGGCAATTTTTAGTCCGGAAAAAATACGGAAAATCCGTAAGAAGCATAAGTTGACGGTCTACGGATTTGGTAAGCGACTCGGCGGCAGACCAAACTATGTGGTCAATGGATGGGAGAACGGCACCATTACCCCGACCATCCCGTCTATCGTCCAGATGTGCGACGAATTCAACCTGGAACCAAATTACTTTTTCAACCTGAAAGGAGAGGGAGTTGGGAAAGCCGAAGGAGCAGAATGAAGCAGAGGAGAGTTTCTATCTCGCTTGCAGGGCGTTTAAGTATCCGATGCCGGAACGTGAGTTTATGTTTCACCCTGAACGGAAATTCCGTCTCGATTTTGCCTGGCCAGATCATCTCATTGCCATGGAGGTTGAGGGCGGAATCTACAAAGGTGGGCGGCATACGTCGATCACCGGGTTTGAGGGTGATTGCATCAAGTATGCGCTCCTGGCTCAGTTTGGGTGGAGGCTCTATCGATTCACAACCGGGCAGGTCAAGAAAGGCATTGCCCTCATGTTTATGGAGGAGGAATTCAGAAAATGGCAGAGGTAGCTGGAATAATGACGTGGAAACAATTCTTCTTCATCGTATTCCTTCTTTACGTTTTGGGTTTTTCATCGTTTGCCGGATACTGGACGGCAAAGGCGATACTGCCAAGACAGAACGATGTGATGTTACACAAATTTGTGGAGGGAGTATATAGTGAAAAAGAGGTACATCAGGAAGCGGGCTCTTGACCTCGAAGAATTGAAAGAACAACCGAGGGAACAAAGCCCGTACCGAAATCATGGATTTCACAACTGGAGGAAAAAGCGTGAAGGAAAACGAAAAAATATATGATGCAGTGAAAAGCGTAGCTGTCCTTCTCGAACTGCGCGACGGTGAGTGCGTCAACGAATTTCTCGAGAAGATCGAGAAATGCACCGCAGCCTGCCTGATGACCGGGAAAAAAGGAGAGGTTACGCTGAAATTGACCCTAACCCCACAAGGAACACAGATAATCGTCAAGGACGATTTCAAAGAAAAGATCCCTGAGTTCTCGGTACAACCGACCGTGATGTTTGCCACACCGGAAGGCAAGATGTCCCGCCGGAGCCCGCGGCAGATGACCTTATCCGACGCTGCGGTGAAGGTTCAGGAAAAAGAAGAGTCGGTTCGCGTGGATCCCGAAACCGGCGAAGTAATCAAAGTGCAGTAGGCCATTCCGGCCGATCAAAAAAACCAAAACAAGGAGAACAACGTGGAAGAAATCCCGGCAGCAGAATCGATCCAAAAATTACTCGACACTGGTGCTGGTTTGGCGAAGGTCGAGATGATAGACGAAATGCTCTACGCCATGGTCCCTGACGGTTACAAGCTGGCCACCAATGATCTGGCCAAGCGAAATGAAGAAATGGAAGACCGCCGAACCGAGCGCGAGACCGGCCGGCCGCTTCGCAATACCGGAACCGTTACCGTTGCCGATGTCGATTCGTTCGTTCTTATGGTCACCCGGGAGATCATCCCGGCAACCACCGTTATCTTAGCCAACGTGGAGAAACGTAACTTCAAGGCCATTATCAACTTCGCCGAGAACGGCGAGAATGCTGGACACAGCGACAGGTCCATCTATCTCGAACTGGTTGCCACCGAAGAATTCAAACGGTGGTTCGGCAATAACCGGCACCACATGTCACAGATGGACCTCGCCTATTTCATCGAGGAGAACCTTGAGAGCATTACCGATCCTCCTGCCGGCGAAATGCTCTCCATGGTGCAGAACCTCAAGGTCAAAAAACGGGCGAAATGGGAAAGTTCGATCGACACCGAATCGGGGCAACAGCACCTCGCCTATTCGGAAGATGTGAAGGGTGAAATGCTGAAAGGCACCATCGCCTTCAAATCACAATTCGCTATCACCGTCACACCGTTCCACGGTACCGCGCCTTACGAGATTAAATGCAGCCTGCGGTTCTCGGTCGAAGATGATAGCCTGAAAGTGTTTTTCGTCATGCAGAACCTGCACAAGATCCTCGACCATGCTTTCAATTCCGAGATGGAAAAGATCAAGGCAGCCATGGAAGGACTGAAGGTGCCGATCATCAACGTGAGATAGGACCGGTCCCCAGGAAATAAGAAAGCCCCGGGACATCGTCCATCCCGGGGCTTTGAGCAAGGAAAAATGAAAGACAGACAGGAGAATTTATACCATGAATTTACTCGACATACAATTCAGAAATTTCAAAGGCTTTAAGAACTTCCGCTTTACCCCGAACGGCAAGAACGCGACCGTCTTCGGCGATAACGGCACCGGCAAGACCACTATCTACGATGGGGTTTCCTATCTTCTTTTCGACAAAGACAGCCTTGGCCAGGGAGAATTCAATATCAAGCCGACCGGCATGGTAGGCTCAGAGCTGACCCCCATCGAATGTGAAGTTGAGGCCACCTTCACCAACGGTATGTCGGGTGGGACTACCACCCTCAAGAAAATCCTGGTCGAGAAATACACCAAGAAGCGCGGTTCGGCGCTGAAGGAAATGACCGGGCACGAGACTCAGTATTTCGTCGATTCAAACCCGGTATCTGCTACAGAGTACAAAGCAAAAGTAGCTGAGATGTCTACCAAGGATAGTGTTTTCAAACTTCTTACGGACCCAATCTATTTCAATGAAGACAAGAAAACGCTAAAGATGGCAGACCGGCGGGCATTCCTCTTTGAAATTTGCGGGGGAGTTTCCGACGAGGAAATTATCAGTATGAATCCGGATCTTGCTGAACTACCCAAAATACTCGCTGGGAAAAGTGGTGACGATTTCAAACGGACACTCATGGCCCGGCGAAAAAAAATCAACGAGAGCCTGGAAGGGATTCCCACTCGGGTTGATGAAGTGCTGCGCGGGAAACCTGCAGACGTCGACCTCTCGCTCAAGGAGACCATCACCGCGAACCTTGAGGCCCTGCGCTCACAACTCGATGCCAAAAACCAGGAGATCGCCCGAGTGAATACCGGCGGCGGCATACAAATTATTCAGAATAGCATCGGTGATGCAGAGCTCAAACTCGCCAACCTTCAATCCAAGGTGGTGCAGAACAACACGCTCTTGATTACCGGTAAACAGAGGGGGATAACCGAATTCAGGAAACAAGAATCCCTCCTTCTTACGCACCTCAATAACGCGAAGACCAACCGACAGATCGCTAAGGGAGACAAGGAATCCGCCGAGAATAAAACTCAGCGACTCCGGGATGAATATGGAGAGGTGGACGCTCTCGAATTCACCGGGCACCATTGTCCATATTGTTCTCAGACGCTGCCGGCCGATAAGTTGGAAGAGGCAAAAACGGCTTTCAACCTGGAAAAATCGAAGAAACTTGAAACGATTGTCCAGACCGGAACATCGACCAAGAACTTGATTGCCAAGTACGAGACTGAGATCAAAGAACTTGACGAGAAAGTCCCCGCCTTCGAGCAAGACCTCACCAAAGTCAGAGAATCTATATCTGCGCTCGAAAAAGAAATTGCCGCCCTCGCCGAGAACAATAACACCACTCCGGAAATAGAAGCACTGAAGAGCCAGATCCAGGCATTCAATGATGAGTTGGCTACCCTGCAGAAAGGGAACGCAGGACTTCTTGAGACTTTGGGAAAAGAGAAGGGCTACCTGGAGTTCGCAATCGCTGAGAAAGAAAGGGTTATGGCGCTGTTCACCCAGGTGGAAGATGCCGACAAGCGCATTGCCGAACTGAGTTTAGAGCAGAAGACCTTGGCTGCTCAATTCGAGGAAACCGCGAAGCACCTCAACCTCATCGAGACTTTCATCAGGAAAAAAGCCTCCATGTTGGAGGATCACATCAACAGCAAATTCCGCATCGTCAAATTCCGGTTGTTCCGAGAACAGATCAACGGCGGGATCGAGGAAATCTGTGAAGCCGAGGTAGATGGCGTTCCTTATAATGCCCTCAACCATGCAAAGAGGATACATGCTGGACTGGATATCATTAGGACAGTTGGCAACCACTACAATTTCCGCCCTGTCGTTTTCGTCGATGGGAAGGAATCCCTCACCACATTACCGGAGATGGATTGCCAGGTGATATGCCTGCATGTTTCTAAACCGGACAAGAAACTGCGGGTGGTTGTTCATTAACTAAGGCGAGACTACTGATAGTAGTCGTGGATTACCTATCAAAATTTTGAAAATTTAAAAACTGGAGCAGAAAAATGAACAAAATTTCATTGGAATTTTGCAAAAAATATGGCTTATCAAAAGATCAATTCAGCGGGAAAGAACCCGTCGGCGGCTCTCTCTATCTCAGTAGCCTGACCAGCATACCCGAGGGCTTCAACCCGACCGTCGGCGGCTATCTCTATCTCAGTAGCCTGACCAGCATACCCGAGGGCTTCAACCCGACCGTCGGCGGCTCTCTCTATCTCAGTAGCCTGACCAGCATACCCGAGGGCTT
>Ga0209727_1001637_pt1 | contig 17830 bp, 28 predicted proteins | sample RifGroC1_FD_183995 | JGI IMG/M metagenome (GOLD analysis project Ga0209727, IMG submission 183995) | Groundwater microbial communities from Rifle, Colorado, USA - Groundwater C1 (SPAdes) (version 2) | ecosystem: Environmental > Aquatic > Deep subsurface > Groundwater | place: Rifle, Colorado...
CGCTCTACGCTCCACGCTCTACGCCTCACGCTATTTCGTTTCCCACTCGTCCTTCGCCATACTGGTCCGGTAAATCTTCTGCCCGCAGTTGGAGCACTCCAGGAACGTCTGCTTTTCCATTTTGAGGTGGTGCCATTCGCAGTCGCACGCGGGGCACTTCCAAGTATAGACCCAGCCCGGGGCGTTGGTTGACCGCTTTTCCACGATAATCACATTTGCCATAAATACTCCAATCTAACCACAGATGACACAGATTTCACAGATAAACCTATGTCTGCGGTTTATAATCTCACACTCCCTTTTCTTTATTCCATTCGTCAGAATGCCTATAATACACCTGCCGGCAGATGTATGCCCCGGCCAGGAAGTTATAGAATCCGTATAGCGCCGGCTTGTCTTTATGGAACTTGTCCAGGATGCGCAGGACATCCGCCGGTCTAATATCATCTGTCTTGATGTATATCCTCATGAATTCATCCACGAACTCACGGCGATAGGGTATCGGGATTTTGTTCGGTCCGTCCGGCGTATTTTCCAGGTTGTCGAATATATCAACCCTGATTTTTGATTTCTCGTCCGGCGTCAACAGCGCTGCCTTGCGGAACAGCCAGCCGGATAATTTATCCAGTTCGGGCCGGGATAGACAGCCCATTACAAACGCGGCCAGCGCAATCAAAATAATAATTTCCATAAAGCTCCAATCTAAACCACAGATGACACAGATTTCACAGATAAACCTACAATTAAAAAATTAATCTGCCAGCCCAATTCCAGCCATATTTTACAATCTCATAAAATATTTTCAATAAAAATCCGGCTCCAACAAGTGGCCCAATAATAAGACCAACAAAAATTACTGCACCTACAAGGGTTAGCATTATTGTCTTAAAAACTTCTCTTATTGCTTTCATAACATTACTCATATTTTTTCCTTTCGTAAACCATTAATCTGTGTCATCTGTGTAATCTGTGGTTGCTATCCAACTCCAGCCAATCAATATGGATTATCTCGGTATTGCCATTATCCAGGCGGACAATCGCGGTCTTGTGGTCATATACCAAGTTGCCGACGATAATCCCGCTGATAACCTCGTTCGTCTTAAAAAAGGCGCGCCAGCGGTTATTGGTCCGGACGGTCACGCCCCTTATCAATTCTTTCATGCTGCTCTACGCTCCACGCTCTACGCTCCACGCTCTACGCTCCACGCTCTACGCTTTTTCTATCTGTGTAATCTATGGTTTATTTAACGCCTCCAATTCTGTTTTGATTTCCATCAGCACCAGCAACTGGTGCTGGCATTTCATTTTCATAGGCAGCCGGGTCATCGGGTCGCGCATGAGTTCTTGGCGCGCCTTTATTTTTCCGTCCACGATGTCTATCGCCTTAATTTCAACTTGCGGCATTATTTATTGTCCTTTCCGTGCTTTCGGATTTTTATATTTTTTAGATGGTAAAGCACTTCGGCACTTCATGCCAAAGCCATTTTCAAGAAGTTGCCTGTAAAATTCATCAGACTTTAAGATGCTACCTATTAACAGATGCACTGCATCCTTTGGGGATACAAGCAAATTGCCATCTTTATCCTTATGCGGCCAGTTTTTTATGTCCTTAGAGGCATGGGTCATTACCTCATTTATAATCTTGTCTTTTGATTTCATCGTAAATACATCCTTTCCGTACTTTAGTACGCTATTGCACTTCTGTGTCATCTGTGCAATCTGTGGTTACAATTCCACATCGTTTTTGATTTCGTTCCCCCAGGCATCCCAATCATCCACTTTTTGTCTGGCAAAAAGTTCTATTCGTGGCAAATCTCCAAAGAGTTGAATAATTCTCTCTCTTACTATTGGTGGTTTCACGGAATGACCTAATCGCTGTTGCATTATTATTTGCGGCACCGTTTTATCAACTGCCTTTATGTGCCCACGCATTCCCAATAAGCAAACTTCTATATTTGATTTTGTATAACTACCCATTCCTCTTAATGGCAATCCATCCTTTTTAGTTTTCACCCAAGAAAAAGCGCAAGTTTTATACTTGAATCCCCAAGCACTTATTACTTTAATAGCCTCTGGGAGTGCTGGCATTGTTGACCATAAAAATAAAGTACAGTTCTTCTCTCTTAAACTTTTGACATTCAAAGAACATATTTGTTCTGTTGTCATTGTCGGATAATGCTTCTCCGGTGCAAAATTTCCACCATTTTTCCCTTGCCCCCATAAGTATTTCCATGGTGGGTCTGCATAAATTATAGAATATTTTCTCATAGAATATTCCTTTTTGCGTAATCTGTGTCATCTGTGGTTAAAGTTCAATATCGCTTTTAATCTCATTCCCCCAAGCATCCCAGTCATTGACACGCCACCGGGCGAAAAGTTCTATCTTCGGATTCAGCCCAACCGTCGCGGCCTCAATCAACTGCCGGAACTCCTCCGGCTTTTCAGAATGGCGCAGTGCCTTGGCCTGGATAAAATTAGCGCGCTGGCACCGAAACGCTTTTACTTTACCCTTGATTCCCAATAGCAGGTGTTCGGTCTGTCCCCTGAACCAATAGCCCATCCCCAGACTCATGATTTTGCGCCAGGTTATCATTGTTTTGTAGGCAAATCCCCATGATTTCATAACTTCAAGACCCTCTTGCAACATCGGAACAGTCACCCAGAGAAACAAAACCGCATCCTTATGGCAGATACCAGCGACCGGCAGATTGCAGATGTCATCCAGGGCCATAGTCGGGTAATTGCTATCGGCGCCGGAATTCATTGACCCGCCGGTTTTTTTATTCCGGTAACTCCAAGGCGGGTCAGCATAAATAACCTGATATTTTTTATTCATTAAACAACTCCGGTTCGCGATGCCAGGCCTTGAGCCGGGCCTGGGCTATTTTGACATAATCTAATTCCTTTTCAATACCGATGAATTTGAATCCCTCTAACTTGGCGGCGATGAGTGTTGAACCGCTACCGGCAAAGGGGTCCAAGACAATGCCATCTTTTGGGGTGATTAATCTGACCAAATATCTCATTAATTCCAAGGATTTAACGGTTGGGTGATTGTTACCTGATGGCTCATCCCATTTTGGGTTTTCGCAATGGCAGGTATATTTATCTGACAATCCCTGTTTTCGTTCCCATTTACCGCAAGTCAGGCATTTGCGGTTATAACTATTGGAACCGCCTCCGCCATCCAATCCTTTATTTCTTTCTGCAGTAGATGCCTTGGCACAATAAAAAAATCTGGACGCGCCGCCCATATCGCCGTAAGTCGTCTGGACATCGCCGGCATTACCCAATCCGCCGTGCTCGCCGAAATGGCCTTCCTGTTGCCGGGTGCAATTATCACCGCTCTTTAATTTACCCGACTGCCGGTCCATAATATAACATGGGCATTCGGGATTGGTATGGATAATCAGCTTGCCCCTGTCGTTATAGTTATAGGGCGCTGTGGCATTAACATTAGGCAGAAATCCCTTTTCGTTATAATTCTTATTGTATTTGTAGGGCGGCTTGGACTGCCCTTCAATAATCACCTCATCGCAGGTGCATTCCAATGACAGATTCGCCGGGAATCGGCCGGTGGCCTTGTACATCTGGACATAATGTTCATTTGGGACTTGATTATCATTGGCATTATTACTGGCATCCCCATCTCTGCTGACAAAATCAGTCCCAATTCGCTTATCTGATTCATTGCCATATTCCACCCTGCACCCGTCAACATTAATTCCGCCGGTGCCGTGCTTTAATACATTCTCCACGATAGATTTTTCCGACAGCGGCTTGCGGCAGAGTATCCAATGGGACATATTGGGAATTAAGTTTTCTAAATGCTTTTGCCATACATTTTCTTCCACAGTATTTTGGTTTTCGGCAAGGGATAGTTGTAAAAGTTTTTCCGCAAACATTACAAGAGTGTATAATCGTTCTTTGTTGTTTTCGTCTATTAAATCTATTAGCACATTTTGGAGAACAGAACTTACGATAGTGTTTAACATTTCTAAATCTTTTTTTACATTCTGAACATTCAAACCAATGTTCTTTGTCTTTAAGGTAGCAATTTCTGTCGCAATAAGTGTTGTTATTTCCAAATCGTTTTTGATAAGATTTTTTCCGACCAAAACTTTTTCCGCAATATTTACAAATACATTTAATCCATTTGTTCGGGATTCGCTCATTCCATTGCGAAATATCTGGGATTTTCCAACCATGTCGTCTTGCATGTTCTTCAATAGTAAGGAGTTCAAGATTTTCAATTTTGTTATCAGTTTTGATTCCATTGATATGATGGACTTGTTCTCGCTTCGCAAGAATTCGCCCAAGATATTGTGCCATAATAAGACGATGCTCAAGGGTATTAATCCCATTTCCAGTAATTTGAATGTATCCTTGTCTGTTGATTTTTTTAGCGATTGCCATAATAAACCTCTTAAGTTATTCTCTATACTATCCATTATAGCACATTCTTTTGAAAATGTCAATGGTTTATATGCTAAAATCCAATGCTCACAAGCTGGCTTTAGTGCTGTTCCCCAACCGGACCATTTCTTGGCATCCGGGGTAGCCGGTTCGGTAATTGGTAAGTCCTTTGATTCCGGCGTCCAATTATCATCCCTAAAAACCCCATCAGGCGTATTTATCGCCATTCCGCCACCCTTGTTGATTCCAACTACTTTTCTTTCAGCCCCGGACATCTTGTCTATCTGTTTACTGATGTCCATGCTTTTCGGAAAACCTTGCGAATTTATATGATGCACAATATCCCTTATCTCAAACCCAGCCCGTTCTAATCCCATCGCCGTGTGGTGTGATGTCCGCGGTATAGCCCAGACCAAGCAATGCCCGCCGGGTTTCAGGACCCGGATGGCCTCGGTGAAGGCGGCACAGACAAAATCCTGGAATCCCAGCAGGTCAGCATTGGCATACCGGGGCAGGATATTAAAATTCTTTTTAACCTTGAGGTTGTTAGCGCCCTCAGCACCTTTTTTACCAAACATTGACTTGTCAAAGGTATCCCAGGACTTGCCCATGAAACTTATCCCAGCAGGAATGTCTGAGACGATGGCGTCCACGCAGTTATCCGGCATGGTCTTCATCACCTCAATACAATCGCCGACCAGGATTTTATTGACAAAATCATCGGGATATTTCATATTATCAGCCATATTATTACGGATATAATCAAGATAATACCAATAGCGATTTTGATAATCCGTTTTAATTTTTTGGCGTTCTCTTGACCACCCAGATAATCCTGTCCGGCATATTTATTGTCGTATTTCATATTTTTATATTTTTCAACCTGATTATTAGGGTCTCGAAAGTTATGGCGGTTCTTTCGTTGATGCAGTGCAGCGCGTTCAGGCGCTGTTGATTGCCGGGCATAGCGGCCACGAATTTCAATGTCCGGTCCAGGAATTCGGCTATTTTAACCGGGCTTTTCAGGTCATAATCCGGCAGAATCAGGTCAATATAATTGGCAAATACAGTATTACTCATATTCTTATCCTATCTATGCTATCGTACTTCTGTGTCATCTGTGCAATCTGTGGTTGCCTTTCGCCACTCCATTATCCCGTATATCGCCAGGATAAAATATACCGAAAACAGGACGCCCTGCTGGGGCAGTCCGGCATAGAAATCAATGACTGCCCAGCCGGCATTGGCCACCGCCCAGATATAAAAACAAGCCGGGTTCTTTTTGACATTAAGGACCACGCCGACCAAACTCAATAATGTCAACAGCCAGAATAATAAATTCATAAATTTCGTAAGCTGATTAAGCCGATTTTACCGATTAAGCAGATTCATTTTTCTTTCTTCACTAACACCTAACCTCTAACATCTAACCACTACCCCTTATCCCCACTTCTCCTCTTCGCACACCGTGCATTCATTGTCCGGATATTTACTGCCCATGCCCCAGCAAGCGGGGCAGAGTTTCTTCCCGCACTCCGGGCACAGGCGCAGTTCGGCGTTTTCGCCGGCCGGCGCATTGCACCGCTCGCATCTTTTAACATCTTTAATCTGTGTCATCTGTGTAATCTGTGGTTACTCCCCCATCTTGACTTCAATTATTTCCCAGGTCCGGCCACCGTCAACCGATTTAATCAGCCGGCCGGACTCCAGAATATAAACCGTCCTGCCATCTCCGGAGCAGGTAACGGCGCACGACACGGCATCCTTGTTAAGTATAGACCCGTTGACTTTCAGGCGGGTCAGATAAGGGTAGCCGTAATAAACAGTAGCAACCAGTCCGGACAAAACGATTAATCCTATTAACGCTTCAATTATCTTTTTCATATCAACCACAGATTACACAGATTACGCAGATTAAATTAATTCCCAGTAAATCTTGCATATTATATCTGTGTAGCCACTCCACCTTTTGCCTTGACGCATATAGCATGCAACTGTTTAAGTGATTTTTCACGGGACTTCATTGCATTTTCTATCTTATGAAATCTCATACTTATATCGCAATTAAGAGCTGTGGCTATACGATTTATAAGGTCCGCAGTCATAAAATTAAATGCTTCGACAATTTCATGTTCGTAACTATCGACGCCCAGCTTACCAAGAAAATTATCAGGTAACTTTTCAGATTTCATATTCTTTCCTTTCTGTGTAATCTGTGGTTCCGTTCAAATATACAAAGATGTAATGCCCTCGTAATACGGCCGGGACGCAAAGCGGTTCCGTTTCAGGATTCCCATCACGCGCTTGTAGTTCAATGCCTTTATGGCGTTGAACAATCTGCCGTGCAGGTCACGGGTCACGGTTTTATTATAAATCACGCCGCTGTAATTCAGGAGATTATCCTTGTATGGCCATGGCATGATTACCGCGATAGACATTTCATTGCTGTAGGTTTTCAATACTTCCATTCGCATAAATACCTCCTTTACCACAGATTACACAGATTTCACAGAAAATACATTTAATTTCCGAACCAGGGTTCCCTATTCTCATCATTAATCCTATAGATCGCACGGTAAGGATAATTTTCGTAGGAATACCCTATAGTGCCTACATTCATCAAACCAACAATAAAATTCATTACATCATTTTCCACCATGTCGGAGGAATGGATAATCCCCAGTGCATACGGCAGCGTTTTGTCCTGTCCCAAATATCCATCATCGTATTTTTCCAATGCGACATAGGTCGCATGCGATTCCTTAAACAAATTTTCCTTGGTCAGCTTATTAAAAGTATCCTGGTTAAAATGGCCTTCAAACCAGAGATTTTTTGTATTTCCCATATTATCATCCATCCTTTCCTGGCGTTTAACTCTACGCTTTACGCTTCACAACTTCCCGGTATAGACCCAATTAGGGTCGCCATTGGTCCGCCAGGCCACGGTCGTCTCGCCGGAAATTATTTCCTCAAGTTTCCTAATGAACCGTTCGGCGTTGCGTTCGCTCAAATCCTTGCTGGTCTCAACGCCGTAAAAGAATTTCATTATCTTAACCCGTTCATCGCGGGGCATCCTGGCGTCCTTGGCCAGAATATGGACCCGCTTGAGTTGGTTATTCGTTAGTTTCATTGTCATTAAAGACCAGCAAATACTTGCCGGTCGTGTTGGTTGCTTTCTCAACCTTTATGACATTATTTTTCATGTGTGTCACGATTAAACTTATATTAGGTTCGCCATCTTTGATGGCGAGAATAGTATCGCCAACCCTCAAAATAATAATACTCTCCGGTTCTTTTTCTTGCGATGGAACAAATCGCATGGTTCTATGAAAACAATACGCAAGACCGAGTCCGAAAGCAATCCAGCACAGGAACTTAAAGGCGCCCCATACTTTCAAGATGGCAGAGCCGTCATCAAACACCCAGATGGACAAGTGCTTGAAGTCAACATTTACCAATACGATAAACGCTATCACAGCCAGGGCAACAATTATCACCGATATGCCGATAAGTTTCCATTCGTATTTATTTTTTTGTCATAAAATTCCTTTCTTACAACCCCGAAATAATCGGGACTTCGTTGCGACTACGCAGGATTTAACTGATTGAACAGATTTCCGCTAAATCCGCTTAATCCCGTTGTTTAATATTAATCCCCTTACGCTCAACGCTACACGCTCAACGCTACACGCTCAACGCTATACGCTTATTTTCGCTCCGTTAATCTTTCAGGCAGTCAAACATCCTATTCCTGCACTCCCTCATCCTCAACATCTTCCATATCCCCGTACCCGGAAACATCCAGTCCTATTTTTTCGGCCTCAAGTAAATCTATTTCCACCGCCCGATGGGTCGTGTTCTTGAATCGCTTGACCACATTATTGGCGACAATATAACCGCCCACCATCTCCTTGGTCAGGTTGAAATACTCATTGCGGTCAAGTTGCTCGCCGTCGAACGAATGCTCCCAAGCCCACTTCTTGAATATCGGCACGCAGGAATTCAGGTGAATAAATACTTTATTATATTCCCGCTTGATATGGACGCCGTCAAGCACCTTCCGCTCCTGGAACATAATGCCGATTGACTCAATCAGTTCGTCAAACGAGTTCTTGGGCCGGTCTTTGACGGTTAAAATGCTCCGGACGATGTTATTCAACGAATTAATGATGTCGGTATTTTCAATCTTAAATTCGTATCCGCACCGGATTATAAATCTCTGCAGCGCCCTGACCCCGAATATTATCACGGCCAGGTTATCCGCCACCCGGAGCGATGTGTCCGGCAATTTATATGAGGCCAATTCCGACTTGGCTTCGGCCCAGTAACCGTCAAAGTTATTGATGTCTTCGAGATACCAGGTTACGAAATGCGGCATAAATGATTCCAGCGGCAGGTTTCTCATTACATAATAGGCGTCCATGCAATCCTGATGTTTTTTTATGTAACTGCCGTCAAAGGTCAGTTGGATAGTCCGGTGCTTGATAGCGACTTCCTTGAGCATTGACATTTCTCCGATGAGCATTAACGGCGCCAGCAGGGGATATTTCTGGATAGACCGGTCTGAATTGCCGCGCTGGTCTATTTCGCCGAAATACGAGCTCCGGATGGTCTGTTTCCAGAAATTTGTTTTATCCGGCCCGATGTCCCGCTTAAGCTCGTCGATGATTATCGGGATAGTCGTGGTGGATGATAAGGCGCTCATAATTGGAAACCGGGTGGAGTGGGCGGAAAGCAGTTTGCCGCCGCTGGTCACGCCGAATAATTTCCATAACAGGATAGCCAGCGAGGTCTTGCCTGATTCCGGGATTCCGAAATAGGTCATAATGGGATAATACGAAATAGTTTTCTTTATCCGCTCTTTATAATAGCAACTTATCATCCAACCCAAGGCCGGTATCATCAGTTCAATATTATTTACCCGCAAGACATTGGACGCGAATAACGGTATCATCTCATCAAAGTCATCATTCTTAACGGTTATCATATCGTCCAACAGCATACCCTGGGGCACGTATTCCACCGTCGGGTTATCGACAATCCCTTCCTTGCCGATGCAATAATTAGGGCAGACGAAATGGTCTTTATAGAATCCGATTACTTTTACGCCGTCCTTGCGGGGGAAATTATCCTCCATTATCCGCTCGGTGATATGGGTGACATCCTTATCGCTGCCCTTGAAAATGAATGTCGGGTTATTAAGGACTTTCATCAGCCCGGACTTGCTGGTAAATGTCATCGGCGGCAGGAGCACATTTTCTTTCTTATGCCCGTCGTAATTAATAATGTCGGCCCGGAGCCATCCTTCGGGTATATTATTGGGATTGTCCCGGACCTCAATAAACGATTTGCCTTTGATGGTGAAACTGCTGATACGCTCGAAATCCTCCTTGGCCGCGTCGGTATATTTGATATAGACGCCGTCCCGCTCGTCCACCGGATTGAATTTATTTTTCAATGCCTCTTTTTTCTGGTGTATTACCGCCAGATAATTGGCCGCATCTTTTATCGGATACGGCACGGCCAGGGCCATCAGGTCTTCCCATTTCTTGCCGTTCCTGATGACAAAATCAGAGACGTCAAAATTCTTGGCGTGGTTTTTCCAGTCGATTTTAAATACCTGTTGTGATTCTCCGAAGACCAGACGCAACTGGGCCGTGGCGTTCCAGCCCGGTTCGTCGTTATCAAGAACCAGATATATTTTCTTGTCCTTGAATAATTTGAAGTTGGACTGAACTAAGTCGGGCATAGTCCCGACCCCGCCGATAGAGGTGATAGCGTTAAGGCCCAGCAGGTTTTCGCAGGTCCAGAAATCGCCCTCGCCTTCGCAGAGCCAAACAGTATCAGCCGACGGATTGAACGAGGTCAGGTCGTAAAGCACCTTGGCCGGGCAGCCCTTGGAACCCCACTTGTCCCTGGTATCGGACTTGTGATATCTGATGTTGACGATGTTTTTGTTGGTGTCATAGACCGGGATGGAAAACGCCGAACTGTAATGGATATACCCTATTTTCTTGGATTTGATGTAATCCAGCGAAACCTGCCGTTTTTCCTGGAATACCTTGAGCAGGTAGGCGTTATTGATGAGCGTCAGGTGATTGGCCTCGGCGCGTTCGGCCAGCGACACGATGGTTTTCTTCGGCGCCGACTTTTTTGCCGTTACAGGCAGATTAAGACGCCCTGAAAGCTCCGTAACCGCCGCCGGGAAATCTATACCCCTTAGTTTCATATATAATGATATGCTATCACCGGTAGCGTTACACCCAAAACACTTGTAGAGACCCTTGGATACCGAAACCGAGAAACTCGGGGTGTCCTCTTTATGGAACGGACAGAGGCATTTTACCTCGTCCCCGGACTGGTTTTCGGTCGATATCGCCAATCCGGCCCATTGGGCTACCTGGATGATGTTAGCCCGCGCCTTTATGGCTATTACATTGGTCATATTTGAGTCCCTAATCGGTTACAAAAACACCAGCGAGAAAGCCCCGAATTCATTCGGGGGATGAATCGCTGGAAATATTTTAGATTTTTCTTGCCATAACTGTTAATTATGTTATAATATCTACAATGAAAAAGAGTTTTAAGTATAATATTAGGGCAAATAACCATACCTTTGACAACACTGAAAAGGTTCTTGACCTTTGTAGGACTCTTTACAACCTTTGCCTTGAGCAACGAATATATCATTGGAAACACCACAGAAAGTCCATCTCTAAGTTTGCTCAAATGAAGCAGCTCGTGGAACTTAAAACAGTATATCCAGAATTCAAACAGGTCCCGTCCCAAACTCTTCAGGATGTTATAGACCGGCTGGACAAGGCATACGATAATTTTTTCCGTAGGGTTAGAAATGGAGAGAAACCCGGATTCCCAAGATTCCGGGGCAGGGACAGATACGATTCTTTCACCCTTAAACAAGCAGGATGGGAAATTGTTGACAAGAAATATCTTATTATTCCTAAAATTGGGAGATTTAAGATGAAGTTGTCCAGACCTATTGAAGGCGATATCAAAACCGTTACTATTCACAAATCCTTGCTTGGTAAATGGTTTGCCTGTTTCAGTTGCGATAATGTTCAGTCTAAACCATTGCCTAAAACCGGTAAGATAATCGGTATTGATGTCGGTTGTGAGTCGTTTTTGACTGATTCCGATGGGAATAAGATTGATAATCCAAGATTCTTTAAGAAATCTGGCGACCTTCTCGCACAGAGACAACAATCTCTTGCCACCAAAAAGCGTGGTTCTAATAATCGTTACAAGGCAAAGATTCTTGTGGCAAAAGCACATGATAAAATTAGAAACCAGAGGATTGATTTTCATTATAAGACCGCTAATCAACTGGTTAAAAATAATGACCTGATTTGCATAGAAAAACTTCATAACTGGAAAACATTTAGAAATCTTAACAGGTCTATGAGAGATGTGGCATGGTTTAGCTTCTTCAATATACTTCGTTTCAAAGCGGAAGATGCTGGTAAGGAAGTAATAGAAGCCCCAGCCAGCGGTACGAGCCAGATGTGTAGCGGATGCGGTGAAATTGTGCCTAAAACACTGGATGTTCGTATTCATAATTGTCCTCATTGCAAACTTTCTATAGACCGCGATTATAATTCTGCACTAAATATAAAAAGGGCCGGTCAGACCCTTGTGGCCGAAACCACAGAATCCCCCGAATTTATTCGGGAGAGCGTCAAAGCAAAATGTTACACCCCTGAAACATCAAAAAAATTGCCATAACTTCCGATTTTACTAAAGTTACAATAAATAACCTTGTTACAAAAACCGTTACACCTGTTACACGATTTGTAACACGCTAAAACCATACCACTATTAGAGTTCTGTCAATGTTACACCTGTTACACGAATTTAGGGGGTCCAAAGAGAGATTTATAACTTTACTCTTTACACATACATAGAATTACTAAAGTCTCTATGCTGGAGTCGTAACATTGTAACATATATATAATTTTTTTAATAAATATATATATATCATATACTTATACAAATCTTTAATTGTTACACACCGTGTAACAAGTGTAACACTTTAATATAACCTATTGTATTATAGGTGTTTAAGGTGTTACACTTACAGTTTCTTGTCATTGTAACTTTTTACATCCTCTGGAATAAATTTTATCTTTTCCGCTATGGCGTTCAGTATCAATTCGTAGGTTTTGTTGTCAACCGGGTCAAACGACAATATTTGAGCCCCGTTGGGTAGTTTCTTGTCAGGGAACACCAATCTATGGGTACCGTTAGGGTTAAGGTATACGGCGATGTTGGCAAGTTTAAGCCCCCCGAACCGCAGGCCGGCGAATCCTATGAGCCCCAACTCGGTCGGCCGGATGGGGTACCAGGTTACTTCAGTGATTTTAATGGTCATTAGGCAATCTTCTCTATTTCCCCGGTTATCGGCGCACAGTAAAAACAAATGCTGTTATAAGCATCACCATTGTTACTGATTTTATCGCAGATTTCCATTCCCCTGAAGGGGCACTTGATGATACTTGTCTTAACCTTATTTTCTTTGTCGTTAGACATCGGATGAGTTGGGTCAAGCCCCACTATGATATCCTGCAATGTAACATATAGCCAGCCGGACCCGCCGCATTCGTCGCAATTAGGTTCTTCCTGCGGTAATTGTTTTATGCTACTGACATTAAAGAATTCCAATAACATTTTCTCGCCGCCATCCTTATCCCATATTGGGTCATTAACCGGATGAAGTTTATGGAACTCCTGCCATCGTTCACTCCATATCACCCCGGCGCCCTTGCAAACAGGGCATTCCTTTTTCTCGCGTCCAACTCTTTCTGTTGACCTCTTGAACCAGGCGAGGATATCAGCGATAGATTTTTCGGTTAAATATCCGCCATAAGTTCCGCCGGACATCTTTTTAACGTTAATAATCATTTCCCTTAACTCTTTATTGCTTGTGTTCATCGTTAGTCCTTTCTCTCGGGTCAATTACCTCCGGGTACTGCCCTGTCATCCGTCCGCTAATTCTGTCATAACAGGTGCAGAATCTTTTCCCGCAGGAGTTGCAAGCCGCATTTTCGCCCAAGTCAATGAATGGTGTATCGGTCGGCATGTCGGACACGCCTGCGGCCTTCAATGCCATCCAGAGTTCGTGGCAACATTTGTGTATGTTATCAGGAGATGGGTCATCGTAACCCAACCTCTCCTTATCAGATAATAACAAATCCATGTGCTTGAATTTCTGGTACACTGCGATTAATGATTTCATTTTGGCACATCCTTCCTGCCTTCCTTGGCGTTGGTAATAATTTTGACGAACTCGGCGTAGTCCTTGGCTCTGACCTTGAATTTCTTCTTGCCCATCTTGATAATCGCCTTGACCCGGTACTGTTCGTACGGCGCCGGCGTCCGGACCAGCCAGTTATAAAATTTACGCAGCCGGGCTGCGTTCCCGCGATACAATCTTTTCAGCCAATTCATATTATTTTAGCAATGTTGCGCTTCGTAAAAATCAAATTGTTAAAGTAAATCCCCAGACCCTGGCCTTGCCGTCCGTCCCCTTTACCGCCACGCCCCAATCATCAGCCGTTACCGCCACCTTGACATTCCCTTTAGGGAATATTCCCATTCCGAAAGAATTTCCCTCGTCATGGTCAAGGTCGCAATGCCAATCTCGGTAATAACCCTTATCGTATGCGATAGTTTTATTGAATGCACCTCGTCCCCAAGAATCATGTTCTCTGAAAGCATACAGCGTGTTCCCATCAAATATCAATCCATACTTATCGGCATAAGTTTTCATCTCGTCTTTCTTTTCTGCTATACTCCTCTTGTCCATGTGTTTCCTTTTCTGCAATTTACAGTCCACCTCTGACTTATGCGCGTCGATAAACGGCTCGCTCAATTTCTGGCAGCGGGAAATCCAGTACCAGTCCACCTCTAACTTATGCGCGTCGATAAACGGCTCGCTCAATTTCTGGTAGCAGGAAATCCAGTACCAGTCCACCTCTAACTTATGCGCGTCGATAAACGATTCGCTCAATTTCTGGCAGCAGGAAATCCAGTACCAGTTCACCTCTGACTTATGCGCGTCGATAAACGGCTCGCTCAATTTCTGGTAGCGGGAAATCCAGTACCAGTCCACCTCTAACTTATGCGCGTCGATAAACGGCTCGCTCAATTTCTGGTAGCGGGAAATCCAGTACCAGTCCACCTCGCCTATTTTAATTCTTTCCTCAATATCTTTTTCTGTCATTTAACACCTCCGTTACTGTTTAACACCGGTTTTTATATCCCTCCGCTTTCATCTTTTGTCTATCCCCTCTCATCTTTTCCCCTGGTGGCGGGCGGTTTTAAGACCGCTGATGGAAATCGGGTCGCCTATCTTCCGCCGCCAGTTAGTCACCGCGCCGTAATCTCGTACGCTCCGTTTGTCCCTAATGTGGCCTCAGGGAAATCCAGGGCAATCGTTTTTGTTTCGTTGGCCGTAAATGCCTCGCGCTTGGATTTGGTCCAGGTGTTGGCGCCCTCGGTATATTTTACCTCTATGACCACTTCTCCGTTTCCGCCGTCGTTGCGGATATCCGCAACGATGGTAGCGCAGTAATCGGTCAACTTGGAGTGGTCTGAATTGTGCCTGGTGCTGACGATGACTGGCCGGACCGGCAGAAGTTTGGATGCCGAACCGCTGCCCACGAAACCTATGACGGCCAGGAGCAGGCACAGCACTATTGCCACTATGCCGATGTGTTTCAGTTTCATAACGCCTCCTTAATCTCCGTTTGAGTCCCGAATTGCGGGACGAATTACGGAGATTTAGCCCCGGCAGTTTTTGCCGGGGCAGTTATTAAGTTGACAATTTAGGTAATTTACTCCTCATTATTAAAGTGTTTATTAGATTCCGCTTCGAGCGCGGCCAAGTATTCCTGCCACTGCTTTTCTGTTTCGGCCTTGAACCGGCGCCAGAAGGCATCCACCCTGGCTGAAAATATATCCACGCCCTTGCTGGGCACATGGATATCCGACTTCATAGTCGACCACAATTTCTCTGATTCCTTGACGAACGATTCCCACTGCTCTGCCGTGGCGTTGATGTATTCCTGTTTGATTCTATCTGTGGTCATATCTGTCCTTTCTTTGTAAATGCTTCGGGATTATTAAACCATTTCTCATTGTGCAGGTTAACTCCGCCCGGCTTACTAAAACCCTGCCAAGTATGGCGCACAGGAAAACTCTTATATGCCCTCTCGCAAGGCAAGCATATCTTCCGGGTAATAGCATACGCCTTTTCCTTATCGCCCTTATTGGCTTGTAAGTTTTGCTCGAAAAGGTTGTCGAATTCGTTACCACAATTAGGACACCGCTCTTTACTCATCCTACCCTCTTTCAGTCATTTCGTTATTGGCATTATCGGCAATACTGGACAACTCTTTTTCGGTCAGATTATATTGTTTAGTTAAAAGATTAAAATGCTTTCTGTCCTTGGCGCGGTCGTTAATAGTCTTGAATGTTAATATGTCAACAAGTGATGCGACTTTTATATTTGTACCTGTGATATTTTTAGCACGGTTAATGACCGACTTACGGAATGATGTATCGGCATAAAATAAATCTACTCTGATATTATTCTTTTTGAGCCAGAGTATGGGGAAGCCCATCATTCTGATGAGATTTTCTTCTTCGGTGACTTTAATATCAAATCCCTTAAATTTCAATAACGGATAGATATTGCTGAATTCAAACCGGTCGCGGACTACATCAAAAAGTTTCTCGCCGCACAGGAAATCAAAATCCAATGTGGCGGGCGGGTTGGCGTAGTGCTTGACGGCCCAGCCGCCGATGAGGCACATATCAATATTATACGGACGGAGAACTTCGGATACGATTTTGTGGTAATGGGAAATCAGATTGGTCTCTCTTTTATTCAGCATATTCACAATTCAGCTTTCACTATTCACTCGGTCACGCCGTTATTATACAAACCATAAATACTTTGTCAAGTATTTTTGAAATAATTATTAAAAAAATAAAATTCTGCTACTGGCGCCATGGCTCGCCACAAGACACCAAATCACGAAGAAATTAATCTGTGCCATCTGGTTAAAATTCCGCCCCCTTTACACCCCTCCGTAATATTTCCCTCACAATTATTAATGCAACATTCCCAAATTCCCCCCTTATTACACCCCTCTGTGTAATCTGTGAAATCTGTGGTTACATTTCTTAGTGTCTTCGTGCCTTCGTGTCGATGCCCCCTACCAAAATCTGAATATTTCGTCCGGCAGCGAGAACATCGCTCTGGTCATGATGACAAGCATAATCATAAAGATTACGATTCCAATCGTCTCAAAATCCGAAAAATATTTGCTCATATCCAGCGCCTCCAATTTCCCTCTCTATCCTTGATGTTACAAGGTATATATCGGCAGAGCGTCCCGCGGACTTTAGCAAATCTTTAAATATTTTTTATTATTTACTTGACAAGCGGAATATATGGGGTATATTATATGCGTGATGAACGGCATGGAATTTAGCGGGACGTTCGGCGTGATAAATCTCGCACAACATCTTGTAGATTGTCTCGCACGTCATCTCGCAGACTGTCTCGCACAATGTCTCGTTGAATTTACATTTAATAATTCATGAATTAAGCGAAAGGATGTGTATGGCTGATAAAAAGAAAACCAAGGTAGCGCCACCCGAACCGAATCCTGCTAATAAAACCGAACCGACCCCGATGCCGGAAACGGAATCCACGCCTTCAATGTCAGATTTACCCAATGATGTCATGGCGGTAATAACCGCCGATATGTGGAAAAAAGGATTTTATATCAAAGCCCTCAAGCATCAAAATGCCGGCAAAGGACAGCTTGTGACCTGGCAGGTCGAGCGCGTCACCAGCACCGAACTGGAAACTCAGGAATTACCGGATATTATTTTTGATAAATTCGGTCCTGGTGGCTACCGCCTGCACCTCCATAACATGGATGGCAAGAGACTTTACAAAGACCGGATATTTGAAATTGCCGTAGTGGATGTTAATGCCCCTCGTTCCCCCGCCCACCAGCATCAACCCGACCAGCCCAATCCACCGGATTACCGGCGTCACGGTTTTACCCCGCCCTCAAGCAGCCGGGACAGGGTCGAGGCCCGCGGCGACGTCCAGGACGCCAAGGCCCGGGTGGATATCGCCAAGGCCGACCTGGAATTAGAGGAGATCGCCGAAAAGAAAAGGCAATTAAAAGACGGCGGAAATAACAAACAAGACATTGACCTGCGAATCAAACTGGCCCTGAACGAGGTATCGGATAAATTTACTGTGGCCATGAAAGATATCCTCGCCACAGTCAAGCCGGCCGGCGACTCCGACCTTAAACAGCAAATCGCCGCCCTGGCTGCCAAGATAGACGAATCAAAATCCAAATCCGAA
>Ga0209727_1001647_pt1 | contig 17745 bp, 18 predicted proteins | sample RifGroC1_FD_183995 | JGI IMG/M metagenome (GOLD analysis project Ga0209727, IMG submission 183995) | Groundwater microbial communities from Rifle, Colorado, USA - Groundwater C1 (SPAdes) (version 2) | ecosystem: Environmental > Aquatic > Deep subsurface > Groundwater | place: Rifle, Colorado...
TGGAAAGTTTTGGCTTATCCTAAAATCTTTGGGAGTTAAATTTTCTACAAGCCCAACTGAAGTTAAATTATCAATTTCGATTTCTTGATCTGATGAATCTGTTTTAGTGACTCCCCCTGAATAAATTGAGCCTTTGAATTTTCTCATGAATTTATAATGATTGTCTGAAAATCTAGTTGTATCTCCATCTATGTGTTCCAATTTTATTGGAAGAGCAGTATTTTCTTTGGAAGTATCTGGAATTGCATTGTATCCTTTACTCTCTAGAAATTCTGGAGTGTAATTTTGATTTTCTGGAAGCCCGTTATTGTCAACTAAAAGTTTTTCCAATTTTCCCAAATGAACTTTTATAATATTTGGATTGTTTAAAGTTAAATATTTTTTAAGGTAACTTTTCAATGTAGCTTCTCCATTTTTCAAATCAAAATTAATTATATTTTGTACAAAATCAAAAGAAATCTTTTTTGTGTCTGGATCTTGGATATAAGCTTCCAAAGCCATTGTCACGGGATGATTTGCATCCATATCAAAATCTCCTGGTTTTATAGAATTAAAATTGTGATAATTAAAAAATAGCCAATCATCAAATTTTAAAGGGTCATCTCCAACTAAAATCCCTGCAATTGCATGAGAAACTCCATTTGTGTTGGTTGTTGAAAAATAATACAATGGGATATTTGTCCAAGCATTATGTTCGCTTGAATGAACATTCTGCATTCCCTGGTCTTTTTCTAATTGAATAAATTCATCCATATTAGATAGTCCTCCATTTCTAAAGCACATATCTAAAATATTTGTTGCACATACCCATCCAGGAGTCGCTGCTCTAGAAGGTTGATTTGTAATTAAGTTCATTTTCATAGCCCAATTAGTTCTTTCTTCTTTTGTTTTTAGTTCGTTCCAATGTCCAGGAAGATAAGGAATCTTTCCAGAAACATAATCTAAAATTGTCTTCGCGTCTTCTGAATTTGTTAATCCGTCGCCATTCACATCTAACATTTTATTTGAAACCCCATTTTCAACTAAAGATGCATCTGTGCTATCAACTTTACCACTTAGATTTCCATCTCCTGAACCGTACCATTCTAAAGGCTGTTTTCCAACTTGCAGAGTGATATTTGGTTGGGAAAAAGGATTTCCTATCACATCTAAAGGAGTAGGGCCATTTAATTCAACGCCTTGAGCATTCGCTATTTTTGTAGGAAGAATTGCTCCTACAATAAGTGCTGTTCCTAAAATATTTCTTAATGTTTTACCCATTTTATCTTATTGTCACTACGCAGTAATTATTTATAAACTTTTGGATTTATAATATTATTAGATATAAAGGGGATATAAAAGTTGTGGACTAAAATTGAAAACTTATTCAATCTAAAAAATTATTTCTTTTTTGATTTTACCTTTGGAGAACTATTCTTAGGAACTTTCTTCTTTTTCATCAAAAGAATATAAAGAACGAAGATAATTATTACAACGGCAATAACATTTCTCCAATCGAAAAAGCCTAATTGGACCTGTGCAGGACAAGGAATTACTGAACTTCCTGCTTGACATGATAATTGAGAAGCATAAGGATCACAATGCCAGATTGTTCCACTTCCTGAACATTTTCCGCTACAATCTGGAGAAGAATATAATTCACAACTTGCTTCACTTGTGAAATTATTGGAGGTCGCCCATGCCCAATTTGAAGACCATGAATAACTTAAGAATCCATCAGAACAATCATCATTTCTTGGATCTTCTTTTGATGTACAGCTTCCTATACTTGCTCCATTACTTGAAGTTACTAAATTTGCCTTGTTACATTGGACATTTGAAGAGTCCCATTGACATTTATCTGTTTGGCCAATTCCTGCTGGAGGCGGAGTTTGCTTTGCAACATCACACAAATCAAGATTACAATCTCCTTCAGGATTAGTACTTCTAACATAATCGCTACATAAGTTTATTTCTAATTGAACACATGCACTTGGTTGATCAATTGGACAATCTGCAGGACAAGTAGTTGAGTCTTCTCCAACTTGACAAATTCCATCTCCACAGGGAGCTGATTCAAGTTCACTTACTATTAAAGTTGGACTCGTCAAACCATTTATTTCAAAATAAAATTCATAATCTCCATCACTATTTTTAGAAGTTAACATTGTTTGATTTATAGTAAAAATATAATATTCATCACCAGATCCATCTCCATTTACATTTGAAACAGCTCCAGAATAAACCCCTAAATCTTTATCTGCAGCCAAAAAATCTGATCCTAATAAATAAGCCCTCTGATAAATGTGGAAAGAATCGTCTCCAGAATAACTTAATATTACTGCTGCAAGATTGATTGAAGGATTTGCATAACTTTTTGTTAAAACCGAAACCGTTGGAACATCTGTTTCAGCCCAATATAGCTCTGGAACGAATTGACAAGAAGCGTTACATCCTGAAGTACCATCACATTGTTCTGAGAAACCTGCTCCATTAGGGGATTGAACTATTCCGTCTCCACAAGAGGTTAAAGTACAAGTATTAGAACATACATCTGTTGAAATTCTATTCCCATCATCACATACCTCTGGAGATTGAATTATTGTGTCTCCACAATATGGAGGTATAGTTCCAGTACATGCACCAATTGTACATCCTGCTGGACAAAGATAATCTTGGTAAATTCCTACACTATCTGAACAAGAATATTCTCTTATGGAAGCTCCAGATTCAAGAGGATAATATGAACCCACCCCCCCATCTTCAACTGAACTAAAACAATAATCTGTACCATTTACTCCTGAACTTGCAGTAACTGTACCTTGAGAGGTATAATTCACAGTTGGAGAATCTGTATCTATACAAGTCAAAGGAGTTATTGGGTCTTTACACAAAGTGAAATCAAACTGACAAGTTGAAGAGCTACATAAGAGCTTTCCTGAACTATATCCTTTTGTTAAACATGTTTGGCTACTTAAATTGAGCCCATCACATTGTTCTATAATTTCTCCGCTAAGTTGAACTATTCCATCTCCACAAAATGGATTTTCGGAAACACAAGTATCGTTCCAATGAACAATTGCAGTACTAGGATTTGAATACCCTACAGTTGTTCCATAACTAATTACTCCAACACGATATTTCAAAGAACCACATACAGGATTTAAGTCTGTGAACTCTAATCCTCCATAATGCACATCTGGATCATTCAAAATATAACTTTCTACGGTTGTCCAAACATCATTCCCATTAACCTCTCTTTCAACAAAAAAGTTTTCATCTGATCCATCTCCAGAATATCCTACAGAATTATCATAAAAGCTTCCATATACTTTCCCATCAAAAGGCTCGGAAAACTCTGCCACAGGAGTATCAGGAACCACTGCAACCCTAGTCAGAATAAGACAAGCTTCTGAAGCAGTATTTCCTGCAGCATCTTTTGCGTTGAAGCAAACCAATTTATAGTTCTCTGGATAGTTTAAATTGATTGTCGCAGTAGCATACCCATTTAAAATAGTTCCGTATGAAAAACTTCCACAATTGATAAAACGACCCCCATCACAATATTTTAACTCTGTTACGCTTACATTATCACTTGCTGCTAAAGTTACTTGGAATCCATTACTTGGATATTGTTCTTCTCTATAAATCCCAATATTATTTCCTGAATAAGAATTTCCGGGATAAGAAATTGTAAGAATTGGAGCTTCAGTATCTGGAGGGTCAGAAGGCAATGGTGGAGAACAAAAAGATTCAGTGTAAGTTCCTCCAAGCCCACAGGTTGCATCTATACCTGGTTCCCTCATATAACTAACACTACAACCCGTATCAGTATTTTGCACCATACAAATATATGAAGACATGCTATTTGCTTCAATTGCATAACAACTACAATCTTCTGCAGTAGTGGTAATAACATTAGTAACATAAATCTTTACCGATTTATATGAATAAACTCCGTCCTTAGTACAAACCAAAGAATAAGTCGTGGTGGCAGTTGGATAAACTGGCAAAACCCCTGAAGTCCCAACCGAAGTTCCTAACCATCCATCTTTAGCTTCACAAGAGGTTGCATCTGAACTCCAAATAATATTAACTGGAATTTGAGGAATTCCATTCACAGTTTTTTGGGCAATTGAATAAGTTCCAGCAGAAATACTAAAATTGAAACTTCCTGCTAAAGCATTACTTAAGAAAAAGGTTCCTATTACAAAAATAAATAATCCTAAAAAAATAAATGCACGCCCTTTTTTCATTGACTTTGTAAGTAAATTGTTTTTATAAATATTTTGCTTCGGAAATATAAAAAAACTAACCTATTAAAACAATTTTTGGTTTTAATTTTGCAACCTTTTTTGAAATTCCTAAATTTTCTACAATGTCTACGACTTCATCAATATTTTTGTAAACCTCTGGAGATTCCTCGATAATTAACTGATCACTTCCTGATCTCAAAATTATATTCTGGAAGATTAATCTTTTTTTTGTATTTTCTCCTTTGATTGTTTTCACAGCTTCTGTTCTCGACATAACTCTTCCGGCTCCATGAACTGATGAACCAAAAGTTAACTTTTCAGATTTTTTTGTTCCAACTAAAACATACGACGCTGTCCCCATAGAACCAGGAATCAAAACTGGTTGGCCAACTTTTCTATATTCCTTTGGAATTTCAATTCTTCCTGGACCAAAACTTCTAGTTGCACCTTTCCTATGAACACAAACTTTTGTCTTTTTACCGTCGATAACATACTCTTCAAATTTTGCAATATTATGACAAACTTGATACAACACTTCAATTTTTGATTTTGAAAAATGATTAATAAATTCTTCCCTTAACCAATGAATTATAATTTGTTTATTTGCAAATGCAAAATTTGCAGCCGCACTCATTGCAGAAAAATATTCTTTTCCAAGTTTTGAATTTATTGGTGCACAAATAAGTTCTCTGTCTGGAAATTTTTTAATTCCATATTCCTCTTCCATTTTTTTTATGTAATCAGAAGCAACTTGATGTCCTAATCCTCTAGAACCACAATGAACTAAAATAACAATTTGATTTTTCTTTAGCCCAAAAACTTTTGCAATTTTTTTATCAAAAATTTTTTCAACTTCTAAAACGTCTAAAAAATGATTTCCAGCTCCAATTGTTCCCAATTGTCCTATTCCTCTTTTTTTTGCTCGATCTGAAACAAGAGAAGCATCTGCCTCTTTCATGCAGCCCTCTTCTTCACAAAAGAGATAATCTTCTTTCATGCCATATCCTTTCTCAACTAAATATTGCGATCCCTTTTCCAAAATTTGATCAAACTCTTTGTAACTTACTTGAAATGGGCTTCCCCTTCCAACCCCTGACGGTATTTTCTTCTCCAAAGCATCAGCAAGCATTTTTTCTTTGCCAATTAAATCTTTTGAAGTTAAATTTGTTTTAAGTAAAAGAACTCCACAATTAATATCATAACCAACTCCTCCAGGGGAAATGACTCCTTTCTTTAAATCGAAGGCTGCAACACCTCCTATTGGGAAACCATAACCTCTGTGACAATCTGGAAGCGCTATCGATTCTCCGACTATTCCAGGTAGTTTTGCAACATTTTTTACTTGTTCAATAGTTTTGTCCCCTTTAATCTCATTGAAAATTTTTTTAGAAGCATACACTACGCCAGGAACATTCATCCCTTCTTCTTTTTCAATAACATTTCTATTTTTCATAATAAATAAAGTTAAAAGAAGTTTAAAAATTGTAGTTATAAAAGAAAGAATTTAAACATCAAGCACAACTTGAATGATCCATTTTTCCTTTATTTTTTTTACAAACATCTCGTCGTAGGTTATCGCTTTTACATGCGAAAAAATCTTAAGATTTTTTCCAAGATCCCCTGAGAATTCTGCTGAAAGATTAAAAACTTTTTTATTTATTTTTATATTCCTTACTTTAGAGACAAAAAAGTTTTTTGAATCTATCAAATATAAAACTTCTTCTAAAAAATTATACAAAAGACTTTCCATGTCTTTTCCTGAAACTTTTATTTTGATTTTTTTTGATTCCTCAATTTTTGAATTTGAGATAGATTTTATTAAAGCATAAACTGAATTTTCAAAAGATTCCTCTATATTTTTACCATATGCTCTGAATTTTATATCTGCTGTGTGAGAGAAAAATTTGAATTTAAGCATTGTAACAAAAGACTTTTAATTTTCTTGGGGAGTATGAAGTTAAATTTGAAAAAATTAAAATTTCCGAAGAATAAATTTCTTTGTTTAGATCAACTTCCATATTGCATTCCCCAGTTGCTTCGCAAACATAAAGAAGACATTCTTGTCCTAAAAGGGTATTATTAGATAGATATTCTTCTAATTCAGTTGGAAAGTTTTCCCCATCAGAATAAGAGGGAATCTCCAAAGAAAGAACTGAATTTCTTAAAGAAGGTTCTATTTCGATGCCCTTTAAAATTTTTATATTATTCTCCTCTGTAAGAAACATATTTTTTTCACTACGATCCATTGCCCAAATTATCACCATCAAGAATCCTAAGAGTAATGCAATTGCCATAAATACCTCAACTATTTTTATCCACCCTTTTTTATTTTTGTCTTTTTCCATTTTCAATTACCAAATTTTTATTCTTAATTTTCCTCCCTCATTTGATGCAGATTTTGAAAGAAAAAAAAGATTTAATTCCTTTGAATAAACTTCCGAACTAGGATCTTTTTTTATCTCACCAATTGTAGTTCCATTCTGGTACTCAAAGTATAAGTCTAATTCCATACTTGTCGGAACTTCAAGTTCTTCTTTCAACTTTGTATAATTATTTGAAAAATTTGCCATTAAGTTCAGAATCTGGGCTTCAGAGATCACCTTTTCTTTTCTAACACTATCTGGGAAGATAGAGATACATCCTGATAACGAAGAATCCTCATTAGTAATAAGATTTGAAAAATAAATTTTTACAAAACTACTTCCTCCATCCACTAGAATTTCATCTCCTGAAATTGAAGAGTTAATTTGCCCTGAATCATTAAATGCAATTGCAGATTCTCCTTCTAAAGATTCTGGTTTGGATAAACTAAAACAGGGAGGAGATAAATCCTCTTCAGAAAATCTCAAAACCCAAACTTCAGAAGTGATAGCTTTCAAAACATTTTCCTCAAGATGAGAAATTTCATTTTTTACCGGTTCTGCTCTTAAAATTGTCGCACTTACAATTACATAGATAAAAAGTAGCGCGACTACAAAGATTATGAAAGATAGAATCATACTTACATGCGAACCTTTTTTGTTTACTTTTTTCATATTATTTTACAAAGAGAAGATTTGCTGCAGTCGAAATAATAAACGACAAAAACATTAGAGAGAAAGAATGTCTTATTCCTGCTTTAAATGTCCCCTCGGAAAGTTTACCAATGGTTAATCCAGTAAAAAATCCTTGAACTAAAATTAAATATAAAAAGGCACTTGCAATTTCTTGTTGCCCCGTGGTTGGATCAAATGAAGATCCTACTCCAAAACCTAAAGTTCCTCCAACACTTCCTATTCCGGAAACCATTGGAACGATTTGAAATTGCAAAACAAGAAGAATTATAATAAAAACTAAGAAAATGATATATCCTTGACTAACAAGAGAAGAAATTACTGACTTTCTTTCTTTTTTTAATTTGTCCGTCATACTTACTGCATCTGCAACTGCTTCCAAGATCTCTCCAATATCCCCTCCAGCCCTTTCGGCTTGACCTATTAAAGTTAATGATCTGGAAATTGAATTATTATCCGCATCTTTTGAAAAAATATCTAGTGCTTTTGTCAAAGGAATTCCCAAAGCAATTTGGTTTGCAAGCTTTTTTACATGGGGAGTTAAATATCCATAATTTTTATCTGCCACATTTACAATACTCTTACTAATAGGTGTCCCCGTTTTTACACTTTCAACTAAATTTCTAGAGAATTCTAAGAACATATCCTCTTTTTCTTGAGCAATTTTATTTTCTTTAACAACTCTCATTATTATAGGAAGTGCTCCGATGATAATTCCCGCTCCAGCAATTAATGCAAAATATTTGGGATCAAAATAAAATCTAGCAGCTGCTATTGCGACAATTGCAATCACGATTCCTATTAAGTCTCTATCCTTGAATTCCATTATTTATTTTTCTTTAAGTGCAAAAATGCCAAAAAGATAATATTTACTATTATGACCACTAAACTTATTAGTAAAGATATAGTTAAAAAACTCATTGTTATTCCGAGACCACTTATTTTCATGATTATCATAAGCAACATAAGAATCATCGGTGCAGCAATCAAAAGACTAATATATATATCCATAAAAGTCTCGGCAGTTCTTGAAGATCTTTCTTGTTCAAGTCGGTAGTTAAACAAAAGAGTTTCTGCACGTTCATCAAAAAAATTCGTTAAATCTCCTCCAGAAGTTATTGTTGTTGCAAGACCATTTAAAAGTTCAGAAAGTTTTTTACTAGGAGAATTCTTAGAAGTATTCTTTAAAGCACTAACAAAATCATACCCATAAAGGTTAATCTCATTTATCATTTTAGTAAATTCTTTTTTAAGCGCAGGATAGTCTTTTGTTGAAATTAAAATTTCGAATATCCTAGCAGGATTCATCATTGAACCAGAAATAGCAGACATACTAATTGTCGCAAATGGTAACTCGGCATCTATTTCTATTTCTGCACTTTTCTTTTCTAGGGAGGGATAAATATACATTAAAATAAACGTTACAATTGGAACTACAATCAGAATCCAAAAAGTTCTCAAAAACCGAATATCTATAGTTTCTTGTGCTCTAGAGATTATTGGAAGTGTTGCGGTAAAATTAAAAAATAAAAAGAAGAAAAATAAGAACCCCCCTACAAAAAGTGAGAGAAATGTCGTCATTAAAATTATTGAGACATATCCCACTGGTGTATAACTTAAATTTGCTTTTACAAGTTCTTCTTCCATTTTTGCAAAAGATTCTTTAGATAAAAGTTTTAGAGAAACTTTAGAAAAGAATTTACTTGAAATCTTGGTATAATAAGAAGAATCTTTTTTCTTCTTTTGCATTTCTACTTCCTTCTCTTTTTCCTTTTTTTTCTTTTTTATTCTTTTAACAGTTTCATTTTCAAGCTCGTTTGGAAGAATTTCTTTTAAGGTAAATATCCTTCCTCCTTTGGTTCTTAATTTTTGTTCAGTGTCTAATCTTTCTTCTGAAGAATGTTCTAACTCTTTTTCAATCTCTTCTGGATCAAGGAGTTTCTCAAATAAAATTCTTCCAAAAAAAATCTTAACTTCGGAAGCAGCTTCTTTGAGCTTTTTGTCTAAACTCTTCATCTGAGAGTCAAACATACGTTTTTCAGCGTCAGTTTTTGATTTATCTCTGAACTTTGAAGTTTTTTCAATTTCAGAAAAAATTATTTTCAATTTTCCGAAAGATTCTATTGTTTCCTTATATTCTTTAATCATTTTTGTTTTTATGAGGAAGATTCCGATTCAATTTTCTTTGTTAAATTTACAGAATCATTTTTCAATTTTTTAAATTCTTCGTCATCTCCACTCTTCATAACCAATTTTAATTTTTCTAAATTTCTCTCTATTGAATTAATAGACTCTTTAACAGAAGCAATTTTTCCTTTATCCATCTTTAAATAACTCCAAATTTCTTTAATACTTGTTCTGGTTTTTTGTAATATTCATTAATTAATTCCTGCACTTCTAAAAATCCAAAAATCTTTTTCTGATACATCTTGTAAAGTAATTCGGACCTTCTTCGGAATTCTAATTCTAATTTTTGAGAACTAATTCCATAACGATGAGAAATCTTTTGAAATAAACGACTTTCTTTTTTGAAGTAAAATTTATCTTCCGCGGAATTCCAAACAAAGGGAGTATTTGTTAAAGCTGAACCTTCATTATCAACATTAATCACTTCAACAATTTCTCTTAACTTTCTTGTTTCTTGATTGTTAACAATTGCGTGAGTCATAATACACAAACTATCAAGAACATTAAGCAACGTTGGAGAAAGCTCTATTGGAGGAGTTTCTAATCTTTTAATTACAGTTTCAATAGAATCTGCATGAATTGTTGCAATGGATGAATGACCTGAGGCCATACCCTGAAATAAGACCGAAGCTTCTTTACCCCTTACCTCTCCAACAATTACATAATCTGGATTTTGTCTAAAAGATGCCCTCAAAAGTTCATACAAATCAATTTCACCAAGTCCTTTTACTCCCGTCGCTGAACGAGCTACACTTGGCAACCAATTATCTCTTGGAAGGTTAAGCTCACGAGTATCTTCAATACTTACAACCCTTGCTTCCGGAGGAATAAAAAATGCCATTGCATTTAGAAGAGTTGTTTTACCTGAAGCAGTTCCTCCGACAATCAAAAGATTCATTTTATATTCTACTAATATCCAAAGATACGCAAGCATTTCTGGACTCAAAGTGTTAAATGAAATTAATTGTGGAGGGGTCCATGGTGTTTTTGTAAATTTACGGATTGTGAATGTTGGACCTTTACTTGTAACATCTTTTGTATAAGTTGCATTTACCCTCGATCCATCTGGAAGACTTCCATCTAAAATAGGTTGAGCATAAGAAATATATTTTCCACATCTTTGAGCTAATTTCTCGACAAAACTTTCTAAAGCATCATTTTGCTTAAAAATCAAATTAGTTTTTAAATTTCTAAAAATCCTATGAACAATGTATACTGGGCTATTCGCCCCATTACATTCAATATCTTCCACAAAATAATCCCGAAGAAGAGGTTCTGTTTCATTAAATCCTATAAAATCTCTTGCAAGATAATAATAAATCTTTTTGTAACTTTCGTATGTTAATTCAATTCCTAATTCAATTGCCAAAAGTTTAAATCTCCTATCAATGTATTCAAATAAAGTCTCACTGTCTCCGGAAATTATTTCTTTAAAATTAATCATGCTTCTCATGGCTTTTACAATTTTCTCTCTTGCAAGATCTTCTTGCTTATTCAAAATTGGTTCTTCTATTTCATACGCAACTTCATACTCTTTTGGATCCCAATAAATGTGAACATATGCGAATGGAGAAATTAAACAATATCTAACATCAATCTTAGATTTATCTTTAACTTTTTTTATTGGAGGAATTCTTGGAGTGAAATCTATCGCAACTAGCGGATAATCTAAAATTCCTATTTTTTTTGCCATTATTTTATTGAAAAGTCAATAATTTGACTCGTGCCTCCTTTATTTGAAATGAATAGCTCATAGAAAGTCGTGGATTTACTTAAAGTTTTCGAATTCTCTCTATCAAAGTAAGTTAAATTAAAATTTGGATAATCTTTTTTTACCAAAACTTTGTAAGTTGATCCCACTTTTGTTGTAAGCACATCAAATGAACCTTCTTTATATCGCAAACCTGGTTCACTGTACATATAATTCCCCTCAAATAGAAACGAAATTGAATTGTTAGTTGAATTAAAAGTTATGCTTCCATCTCTTATCAAAACTTCCACCATTCTTTTATTCCCAACCCCTTCATTATAAACTTCATTCATAACAGAATCAATTTGTTTGAGGACATTTATAGATTGATCAATTAAAGCCTTATCCTGGAGCTCATCAATTTTTGGTTTGACAAATGCTAAAATTAATCCGATAAGAACAAAGGCTATCAAAGTGTAAGTTACAGTTTCTATCCAAACTTGCCCTTTTTTTCTTGATTTTTGAACCAACATTTAAGACTCCGCTAGAAGATTGCATTTTAAAGTTGGATCACAAATTGGAATATCTTGAATTAAATCAACTACATTACATTGCTTTAATCCTCTCTTGGGAGCAATTTGAATTATCGAAGGTGCTGAATAAATTTGGGCAAGGCAATAAGTTTTTCCTGATTCATTTTTTGGAAGAGAAACTAAAGTTGAACCGGAGGAATAATCTCTTAAATTTTCAATTGTTTCTGCTTCATTTTTAAGATAAAACGTTGTCCCTGATTCTTCATAAGAAACTGATACTAAAAGAGAGTCCAATGCAAACTCGTTTCTTGAAATTGAGATTAAAGTTGAATTTGTCGTTGGGTCAAAACAAGTATATTCTTCATTTAAAGAAATTTTTTCTAAAATGTCGTTACAAGCAGACGCATCTCCTAGCCCTTTGGTCACATAATTTCTTACAATAGTTAAAGTGCCCGCAACCAAAGCAACCGTTAACGCAATTAAAACGACTGTACTAACTACTTGACTCAATCCTTTTTTTTTTGCCATTTTAGAGGACAGCAATCTCCTTTCCATGCCTTTCTTCGCAAGTATAAGACTTTTTACCTTCTGATTCAGTATTCCCAATTAAAACTGGAATTAAGATAATTTTAGTACTTCCTACACCCAATTCCAATGCACCTTGATAAGCCTCTCCTTGATTGAGACCTTGAACAGGCCAAGCGGTATCATTTTCACCAACAATTACTGTGGCGTATGAACCTGCTCCTACAATTTTTGCTTTAAATTTGTAAATTGGAACATTTCCATCATTAGAAATTAGAATATTCCCATCCGAATAATCTGCACTAAAAGAAACTTGTTCACAAACTAATTTTACATTTGTGCCATCAAATTTTGTTATTGCCTCTTCAGTAATTCCCCTAAACCATAAAAAAACTATTAACCCAATTGCAATAACTATCGCTACGAGTAGAACTGTTGCAATCACTGGAGACATCCCTCTTTTTTTTATCATTTCTTTTTAAACGTTTTTTATATTTTTAAAGTTAGCTACAAGTTAATACTTCTCGGATTTTTGCACTACCACAACTAACGAACCTTGGAGTGTTACCATCTTTCTGAAATCTTGCCGGAATTATTTCAATTGAATAAATTTTATTTGGAAGATTAAAAATATTGAAACTGTCTTCACTAGGAGCAAGACTATCATTTACAGGGACGTGAAAATACACCGCACTAGAAGTGTTTAACCCCACATTAATCGAACTATTAGCATAGTACTTAGCAAGGTTTAGCGTCGCAAGACTGTCATTTGAACTATTCGTAGCATGAATAAAATACCCTTCTAAATTAAATTTTCCATTATTTTTTATGGTAATATTTAATTGATTATCTGTACAACTGTATTCTTTTAAAAAAATGGAAACCCCCTCTGGACATTGAAGTGCTTCCGAAGGAACATAAGATTTTAGATAATTATAAACAATCACACTAATAATTATCCCAAATGTTATTAACAAAACATAACCAATTATCACACTTAACCCTTTCTTGCTCACCCTTTTTTTTATCATTTTACCCTTCAATTATAAATGTTTGATTATTATAAACATATTTGATAAGATAATAAAGATTTTCTCCTTCTTGAAAAATAAATTCATGTTCAATTCCATCAAGAGTTAAATTAACTTGATCCCATGAGAAAGAATAATCCTTCTGAAAATTTCCATTATCTGAGATAGATTCATTTCCTAAACCGTAATCGATAAACAAAGTAGTTTCATTTAGTTTATTTCCCACGAGAGTCAATGAATTATTATTTCCGAAAATAAAAAAGATATCTTTATTTTCTCCTATTTTTTGGATATATAAATTTGAAAAATTTGTGAGAACTAATTTTTGATCAACAATTTGTTCATGAGAAAGGTAATCAAAAAGGGAAGAAATTTCTGTGTCTAATTCTCCTTTATCTGGAATTAATCCTGCTTGATGAGGTAAAATTGCGGAATTTCTTAATGTAACCAATCCTACAAAAACTGATACAAGAACTATCACTACAATAAAATAAAATTGAGCTTTTTTATTTTTTTCCATATTCCCTCTTCGAATGTAGACCAGGCAAATTGCTTGAATCGCCTAAGAAAAGCTACCTTTAAACTTTCTCGGCTTTGTAACCCGCTAAGCACCCAAACAAATGATTAGGGCTGCTCCGATCAAGGCCTGACCCGGTTCACAATTGTAGGATCAAAGCGGACAAAGTGTCAACAAAAGCATAAAGACTTTTTTTATTTGCTTCGCACTCATTGCCCGTCGTCTGCCATAAAGCCCGTTTGCATAAAAGGAAGGGGCTAACTCCCTGACCAAGCCTACACAAATAAAGAGTTTTTTTCATATATAAAATTAACTAAAAGAACTTCCCTGAAATCCATCAACTTTTGAAGATTTTTTTATCTCTGAAATGTATCCTCCCTGAAATAAAACTTCAAATCCCATCTTTTGAATTAAACTAATGTACGCATCTTCTGCACATATTGATCTTTCCCAGAATTCACTTTCTTCATCACAGAGTTTTTTAAAAATCTTTTTTAGCCCAGGAGTCATAGAAAGATAATTAATATCTGCTAGATCATCAGTAAAATCATTAAAAACTCCTTCTGTAGAGTAGATCATCTTTTCTAAATGAATTCTTTCTTCATCTGAAAGCACATTCTCTTTTTTTAAAAAATTATTTGATTCTTTCAAATTTTCCAAACTAACAAAGAGTGATTGATGTTCCATGATACAATCTCCAAAGGTAGGAAAAGTTAAATCCAAAATTTTTGAAATATACTTCCCCTCATATTTAACCTCATAACCAAAAAATTCTGCTCGTTTAACAAGATTAGATTCATAGGTAAAAAGGGATTCATTTGCTTTGGACAATTGATTATAATAAAGCTCCAAAAAAGATTCATTTATTTTACGTTCATTGCAAAAACTTGCAACCCTGCTAGTATTTCCTACTGATTTTTTTACCATTTTTATAAACCGATCTTCGTCTTCTGATTTTAATTCTTCTAATTTAGATAATAATTTTAAATTTTCCAACCTAGCAAAAGTTTTTAATTGCTCTTTTAAAAGATCATCAAGAGACACCATTGAAAAAGAAACAAACGAGGATTTATTAAAATATTTACTTTTTAATAACTATCCCAGAAGACTAATTTCCCTTCTTTGTCCCTAATAAAAATAGAATCTCCCGTAGAGGTCCAAACATATGTAACATTCCAATCCGAGGGAAAAAGGGCAATTTCATCTCCTGAATTCAAAACAGTATTCTGAAATGTGTACTTTTTTCTTCCCTCATCTTTGATAGACCAATCTTTCAGATTTAAACTATTCTCACAAATATTTTTTAAAATTACTCTTTGACTTTTAATGTTCCATTCTTTAAGAACCAAACAGTTATTTTCTGATTTTTCACATATGTTTATGTTTTTGTCTAAACAGTTTTCCCATGCAGATTTGAAAGATTCATAATAGTTATCTTTTCCCTCTGGAAAATAAAAATTTGAATATCCATTTTTTACAGATTCTGAATTGATATTTCTCTTTCCTAAAAAAACATAAGCCAGTTTCCGTTTATATAAATCAAATTCATTTTTTCCAAAAACTAGTTTTACCTCTTTATTTAGAATTGTTTCATTCAAAAAATCTTTTGCTTGGCCATATCCAATTTCTCCCTTTTCTGGAGAATTTATTCCGAGAAGCCTTATTGAATAATCATTCACAATAATTGTATCTCCGTCGACTATTCTTTGAACTTTTCCATATTCAGAACTATCAAAAGATTTGATTAATAGCGAATCCAGATAAGAATAGTTTATTACCAGAATACCTAAAATAAAAACAATCAATAAAACTTTTTCCCAATTCATTAAATTGAAAAGAAGCAAGATTTTATAATTTTTATTACAAAAGGATTCTATTTAGATTTTGAAATGTGGGTGACAGGATTCGGCTTCGTGAAGGACTCACTCGCTGCATTTTCTGCTTTACAAAAAACACAAACCACCGGTTCGAATCTAATATCCATGTGGGTGACAGGATTCGAACCTGCGAAGGCATAAAGCCATAGGATCTTAAGTCCTACCTATTTGACCACTCTAGCACACCCACATAAGCGATTAAAAAGTGAACAAGATTTAACTTAAAAAGTTACCTATTCCTTTTGATTCTCAAACTTAATTCCAAGTTCTTCAAGCCGGGATAAATGCATTTGCATAATCTTTTCGACGTTCTGAACTATTCGTATAAGCTCAATTCTTTCAGCCGCAAGAGTATTGAGAGCACCTTGATGAAAACCAATTTCCATTTCCTTACTCATCTTTGGAGCTTCAACTTTTTCAGCTTTCTTTCCAGAAAGAGCTTTTTCTAAGTTGTCTTTATTTATATCCATTTTTCCTCCAGAAATTTAATCCTAATTAGGTTTATTTATTTTTTCCTTTGAAAAAAACTATAAATGAAAAAAATTACTTAAAAATCTCAATCCCGAGATTTATGTAAAAAATAAACTAAAATAATTCCCAATAAAATAAGAAAAAAAAGAAATACTAACTCTTCCGTTTTGATAGAATCTTTTTGATTTTCTCGAAATCCCTCTTTAGAATCATTGAAATCTTTAGATTCATTTGCAAAAGAATAATTTTTAAGATTTGCCTGCTCCTTAATAACTCCAAACTGCTCTTTTTTTGTAATAGTTTTATAGCCTTCTTTCGACGCCATTACATCTAATTCATAAGTTCCGATTTGACTTACTTTGATTGACTTCGGTAAAGTTATAGCTTTAGTCTTTTTGTCGGGATAAATTAATGTTAACATTATTGACAGATCTTCAGTATCGCTAATATAATCTAAATTAATTTCTTCTCCTTGTACAAAAACTTTCTTATCAAAAATTAAATCAAAAGAAAATGAAGGATCAGTAATAATAGAAAAATTCTTTGAAACTGTTTTTCTAATAGGGCTTAATATTTGAACAGAGGCTGCGCATGTTTGGGGTTGAAACCAATCTTCAACTACTTGATCTGTATAAACTGCAGTGTAAAGTTGATTTATTTCTAAATTGACCTTTTTATTTTCTAAGGGTGCAACCATCTTTTCAGAACAAAAGATAGAAGGAATATACATTATTTCAACATTTTGATCTGAAAAAAAAGTGTAATTAAAAAGAATAAGCTCTCCAGAAGAAAAAGAATTAGAAACATCTAAAGAGACATTTAAAGCCGTAACATTTCCAACTAAAAAAATAAAAACAAAGAACAAAATTCTGATTTTAAACATTTTCAACCTCAAACTTAATTTCATAATCATAGGGACCAACAGATTGCTGATTAAAAAAATTCTTATTATTTTCCCCATAATCCTCAATAGATTCTCGCATATACAACCAAACTTCTTTTTTATTTTTACCTATGTCTACTGAATAATTTATAAAATTATCAATAGATTTATAATCATTGGAACTAAATATAGGCAAAGAATCAAACTCCTTTATTTTCCCCTCTTTTATAAAACTAACTTTACTAATATTTAGGGGAATCTTGTCCTCTGGAATATTAAATTTAAAAACAAAATAATTCTCCTCAAAAGTGTTACTCCCTACAAATTCCGAGAAATTATTAGAGTAATTGTAAACAGATTTAGTATATTTATAATATCTCGTAATCTGATTTCCTAATGGATACTCAAAAAAATTATATTCATTTCTACAGGGAAAAACCTCAATCCCACTATCATTTTCACCATATGGAAAAGGTTTAATATAACTAGGATAAGAACATTCTTCAGAAATAACAACCCCCTTTTTTTGTTCAGGCATATTTACAATAACATTTAAAGAATTACTATCAATAAATTTTACTTCTGTAGTCACGGAAGTTTCTGTTTCTGACTTAAAAGGCAAGTTAATTTTAAAGGTAGGATCTCCAAAAAGGGTATTCCAAGAATCATGAGGACTATAAAGAGTTGCTAAACCTGAACCATAGACATATGCCGCAGCTTTATTTCTTGCTTCCTTTGCTATT
>Ga0209727_1001655_pt1 | contig 17685 bp, 32 predicted proteins | sample RifGroC1_FD_183995 | JGI IMG/M metagenome (GOLD analysis project Ga0209727, IMG submission 183995) | Groundwater microbial communities from Rifle, Colorado, USA - Groundwater C1 (SPAdes) (version 2) | ecosystem: Environmental > Aquatic > Deep subsurface > Groundwater | place: Rifle, Colorado...
TATGCGGCATCACATTGTCTGGCTATTGTACTTGAGAATCTTTCTACTGTAAGGGCCAAGGGTTCTAAGATCAAAAGATACTCCGAAAAGAACCAGTGGGCTTATGCACAGTTAGCATTATTCATTATGTACAAAGCTGCCTTGCGCGGCGTACCCGTCATATTCGTTGACCCAGCGTATACGAGTCAAGAATGTTGTAAGTGCGGGAAGATCCACAAACCAAATGGTAAAAAGTACCTGTGTTCGAGATGCAATCACAAGGAGCATCGCGACGCAAACGCGGCATTTAACATTGGAAGACGGGGCACCAGGGTAGTGAGTGGTGCCTGTAGCGATAGCCTCAGTGTGCTATCGTTGGGGCCTAATGGTGGACCCTATGCTGGGAAGGACCGTGTGCTGTGCGTACGGTAGATAACCAGAATCCCGCCGTTTACGGCGGGAGCATCAAATCGGCGATAGCATGAAAAGCTATCTTGAGGCATTGAAAGTCTATGATAAAGACAGGAAGGTAAAATGACGACCAGTTACGCAGATAAGTCGTGGCCTGTAGAGCGAGGATTTAACCTCTACATCGACGTGTCTACAGCATGTAACGCCGCTTGCCCATTTTGTATTGCCGAGACAAAGGATCGTAAAGATACGCCCGAATTTTGGACAGGATTGACTCAGGCCCTGAATTTTACTGAGCGCGTGGGCGGATCGGTTCAGATCGTCGGCGGCGAGCCAGCTATCAGCAAGAGATTGCCGAGACTACTTAGCGAAATCGGCTCTAGGAAGTTTCACCGTATAGTGTTCACCACAAATGGGACAGGGCTTGACGATGACCTTGCTCGGCGACTGAAGAGCGTTGGCGTAACGCACGTAAATGTCAGTAGACATCATCAAGATGACGATAAGAATCAGGAAGTGATGAAGTTTAAGAATCGACAGGTTATAGCTGGGGATATTCAGGTCGCAGTTTTAGCCTGTAGTAAGGTTAGTCTGCCTATGCGTTTGAATTGCCAGTTGATCCCAGGATACATTGATAATCTGGCCAATATAGAGCAGTATATGGCCTGGGGTATGGACGTAGGCTGTTTTGAGTTTTCGTTCTCGCAGACATTTCCGCTAAGTCAACTTAGTTACAGTAAGCCTCTCGTGGACGGTTGGGCAGACAATGCCCAAGTTGATCTGAGAGCCTTTTCACTAGAGATTGCTGCCTCTGGTAGATACCGTGCCGCAACATGGGATGCCGAAGTAGCTCAGTGTTCTATCTGGGGCCAAAGCGCCTACGGGAGCGGCTCGCGTAGACGGTTCTGGCAAGGTCCGCAAGGAGAGAAATTTTCTCTGAAAACCTTCTTCGGTTTTGATCAGGAGGGCCTACCGATTGTTGGGCAGTATGATAAGAATACTGATCCAGAATTACAAGAAGGTAGCCTTGCTTTCATGGTACTGCATCCAGACGGAGTTGTATCGGCTTCTTGGGATCAGAATGAGCGCGTACTGTTTAGTTCAAAGTTGATCGGGGCCTGTTGATGACTAGCAGACTGTTAACCCCAGACCGTTTGAAATTTCGCTGTGATGGCAAGAAGATTTACTATACGGAAGAAATAGATGTTCCCGAGAAGTATGATATTCAAGAAGTTATAGATAATACACGTAAGATGATGATGTCGATGCTTAAAGATCAGCCTCACAGGCTCAGATTAAATATCAAAAATAAGCGCACTATAGTAGCCAGTTTGTCTCTTGCCTACAAGAAGAAAACTCATGCATTTGCCATGATCGTAGGCGAGCTTCTTGGCACTATTCTTAACGAAGATCCTGAGATTGGAAATATGCTGTTACAAAGTGTTCCACAGTTTGTTGCAGCCTATCATGACGACGTGATGGCACAGCGCAGGATAGCCGAGAAGTTGTATGGTATCAAGCCCATTGAAACTGTAGAATTGAGCACAGAAGAAAAGCAGCGACTACTCGGGACAGAAATTCTAGATGGTACGAGCAACCAATTTGATTTTGGTGATCTCATCGAAGCAGCCCAGGACGCAAAGAATGCTAGTAGGCTAATTGATAATGCAGGGGTTTTAGACAAAAAAACAGTAGTCAGCAGACATAGACCTACCGAGTTGGAACAGTGGAGGGCTATGAGTGAAGAAGATCGGCAGAAAGAGTCAGATTATTACGACGGCCTATCCAGGTTAGGATCATAATATGATGACCACAGCGGGCTTGGCATTATTATGTCTCATGCTACTTATGATCACAGATTTCTCGGGATCATCTGAAGTAGAGCAAGGAATCTACTTTCTAGCAGGAAGTATTTTCCTGGCGGCACACGAGATTATTAGAGCCATTGAAAGTAAGAAAAAGATTGACAGATAAGTTGGCCGATGTTATGCTGGCAGTTGATCTATCAAGGAGGTAGCCATGTTGACTATGTATCAGATTGTATGGGCCTCGACGTATGCAAGTTTTTTCTCAATAGCAGCCATAGAATTTGCAAAGAAGCTTCATAATGGGGCGTGCCCGACTGAGTCAGATTTTGATACTATTTCCCTGGCGGCTGCTACTGTGGCAAATCAAGCCGCGTCCAGGGCACAGGCCCAATACGATGAGCATGACTCAATAGCGTTATCCGTACCAAGTGAAAACAAATGAATCCGCTCCAAATTGAGTGCCCGCACTGTGGTAAAGAGTTTATTTCTTGTGAGCGTAGCCGTCTCTACTGCTCTGTAGGCTGTGAATGTGCCGCAGGCTACGAATATAGAGCGGGCAAAATGCTGATCGATATCAAGTACAAGTTGCTTAATATTTTCAAGGACTTTGGTCCAGGCATTACAGTAATGGACCCTGCATACGCTGAAGAAAGTGAGTGCTTTATACTATCTTTTCGCGGGCCAGAGCATAGAACACTTGAGCTTCGCACAGGCGCCGCGCCTACGTATTTTGTAACGTGGTATAAAGATGAACATCTATCGTGTCAAGAAGGTACGCTTGGTTTGAATCTGGATGACATTGAGAAAACGTTTAATTGGTTGTTAACCGGAGAGGCCGTTCTTAGTAAGCCTAGATAAGAAGAAAGACAATGAGAAGTCGTGATTTGAAGAAGCTGAAGCCCGGACAAAAGGTACTAGTCAAGCTGAGTAAGTTTACATTGGCAGCATTTCCTGACCTAGCCTCATGGAATAACCGCATCGTGTACGTTGATCGTGCTGTTCTTGATGTCTTGGACGGCGAAGTCGAGGTCAGATCCAGCAAGAAGGTCAGATCCAGTACGCGGCGTATACGCCTATTTGCCAACGAAGTAATCATAGTCAACGAGTTGGACACTGCCGTTTTGTCCTTGAGATTTAACAGTCGGAGGTAGCCATGAAAATCAAGCGCAGATCACAGGCTGTGTGGGTAGGTGCGGTGGCATACTTCTTATTGACATCATTGGGGGTTAGGTCGGATTTCGCGGCGATTATTGGTTTGGCAGTAGGCACCTATGTTTACGATTCGACTGGATTTTAAGATGCTAAGTCAAAAACAGTTGGACTATGCTAGTGATCAATTAGGCATTCAGTTTGTGATCAACATGCGTAAAATTAATGTACTAATCAGTAAGTTAAAACGGGCTCAAACAGGGGGCCGTCCCAGCGAGTTATTTTACAGCGTTTCAACTCCCCGACATCTCTTGTAGTCGATAAATTAACTTGAAATTTCGATCAAATAGTGCTAGACTTAATATAGTAACAATTTTCTTCTTGACTTTTGGTATTCAACACAATATACTACCTACATGACTCGCACAATTCTGTGCGGCCTAACGAGGATTGTCAACATGGAACGCAGTCAAAATTTTACTCTTACAAACCTGAATAATCAACGGCCAGGCTCATGGTCGCTTGATTATCCGGCGTGCTCCACGAAGCATGCCAGCGGGCAGATTAATAGCCCAGTCAGTCTGTAAAGGTAAAAAGTTTTTGTACTTGCTGTTCTGATCTTTGACAATCGAATCTTCCGTATAATATAACTAATTGCTACATAAGGATATAGCTGTCCTGAAGGTAGTATTGTTTGGAACCTGAGCTAGTCCGGTTGATTCAGCGCACGCCTGAAGAGCGTGAGAATCTGGTTCGACTCCAGAAGGTTCCACCATAGTCTTGAAGCCGAAGTGGTGGAGGCGCGACCTTGTCAAGGTCGAGAAAGCCGGTTCAACTCCGGTCGAGACTGCCATATACGGGCCATTAGCTCAATCGGGAGAGCGCCTGCTTTGCAAGCAGGAGGCAGTCGGATCGTAACCGGCATGGTCCAGAATTTCATTGCGGGTAAGTGAACCGGTGTCACGCGAGCCTCATAAGCTCTAAAGTAGGGTTCAACTCCCTAACCCGCTACCAAATGCTCTCATAGGTTAATAGGCTAAACCGCTGCCCTCTCACGGCAGAGACATCTGGGTTCAAATCCCAGTGGGAGTACCAGACGAGCGAAGGCACCAGCAGTCATTGCTTAGGTGATTGGACGCGCCTGTGCAAGCAGACTTAAGGTCTGATGGACTTGCTGCCTGAAAGGGTTCTGGGCAGTCCTAAACCCAGAAAATGTCACAGGAAAGCATATTTGATAGCTGGTTGCCTTCGGTCGAATGCTGATGGGTAGCTCAATGGATAGAGCACTGGATTTTGAATCCAGCGGTTCCTGGTTTGAGCCCAGGCCCATCAACCATTTGCTTCCGTCGTCTAAGGCAGGACGGCTCATTTTCAGTGAGTACGGTGCGAGTTAGAGTCTCGCCGGAAGTACCAAAACTACGGGTCCATAGCTCAACTGGCAGAGCAGGACACTCTTAATGTCAAGGTTGCAGATTCGATTTCTGCTGGACCCACCAAATTAATGAAGAGTGGCGAACGCTGGTAGCCGCACGGGATTGTTAATCCCGCAGGATGAAAGTCCTTCGCAGGTTCGATTCCTGCCTCTTCAGCCATATGTGCTTATAGCTCAACGGATAGAGCATTCGCCTACGGAGCGAAAGGTTGAAAGTTCAAGTCTTTCTAAGCACGCCATACGGGGCAGAAGCTAAAGTACCTCTAAGCCCTCGGCTGTGGCCCGAGGAATTAGTCAGTGGGAGACTGACCTGTCCCTCCAATATTTAGACCCTTCAGCGGCTCTGGACCGAGGCTTCCAAAGCCTTGAGACTCGGATCGACACCGAGAGGGTCTGCCAGATAAACAGGGTGTAGGGGAGTCTGGTTTTCCCCGCCTGCCTTGGAAGCAGGAGAGCGCTGGTTCAAATCCAGCCACCCTGACCAATATTTAGGAGTTATTGATGAGTATTAGTGAAAGTAGGGAAGAGTATAATAAGTATATGCGTGAATATCATCTTAGACAGTATTATAAGATTAAGAATAAGCTTATAATACTTCTGGGAGGGATATGCGTAAAGTGTGGTGGCACAGATAATCTGCAATTTGATCATATAGATAGACTTCTTAAGAAGTTTGATATTACTTCTAGTTTTTCTCGGCCCTGGTTCGAGCTAGAAGAGGAAGCAAAAAAGTGCCAGCTTCTTTGCATGAGATGTCATAATGAGAAGACTGCTGTGGACCAGGGTAAGCTAGTAGCAAAGGGCACTCACGGCACATTGTCGAGCTATAGGTATTGTAAGTGTGATTCATGCAAGGCAGCTAAGGCACAGTGGCAAAGGGAGTATATTAAAATAAAGCCAAGAAAATCTCGCTCCAATAAATCAATTGGTAGAGTGCCATCTTTATAAGGTGGACGTCAGGAGTTCGACTCCCTCAGGAAGCTGAATTGTGCCGGAACCGACTGGTCGAGGACTCAGTTTGCAAAACTGACGCAGTGCGTTCGATTCGAACTTGGCGCACCAAATTAGAAAGTTGTAAGCATAGAGGGTAAACTGGGCTGGGCCTGGGATGGTTTTGAAAACCAATCGGACGGCGACGTCTGGGGTTCGATTCCTCTGCCCTCTGCCGCATGGAAAATCATCAGATGAATTCACCGACAGAGCAGGGAACCGTTGGCTTAGGAGTTGCCATAGGTTATTTTTCGTCCAATGGTTATAAGATAAGTATTCCACTGAACGATACACAAGCTTATGATTTGATAGTAGACGACGGTGTGCTAAAACGTGTCCAAGTCAAGACTACACGCTATAAACGAAACGGTAAATTTATTGTCGAACTTAAGACAGTTTGTGCCGTCAAGAGTAAGAACACAATTAGGTACTTTGATTCATGCCTTGTTGAGATTCTATTCGTTCTGACAAACGATGGTGATGTGTATTGTAATCCTGCGTCTGAAGTAGAAGCCAAGTCATCGTTCACATTGAATGAAACCTACTCGCGGTGGAAAACAAAGAGTGAATTAGCTGGAGCATTATTTGCTGCTGCTAAGCATTCGCGGGCGTAGCTCAGTGGCAGAGCGTGAGGTTTCCAACCTCATTATGAGTGTTCGACTCCCTCAGGAAGCTCCAAATTAGGACACCGCCGTTGCTGGTTCTACTTAAAGAAGCAATAAAATCATACATTGATTACGCAGTATCAAAATAAGGCAAAATTTTATCAGACTCTACGATCATTAAGGATGGGTGCGATAACGGTATTCGGCTGGTCTTGAAAACCAGTGAGGTTAACAGCCTTTGCAGGTTCGACTCCTGTCCCATCCTCCATATTGGTGAGTTGGCAGAGCGGTCTATTGCGCCACATTGCTAATGTGGTGGGCTAGAAATGGTCCCGAAGGTCCGAATCCTTCACTTACCGCCATATGTAGATCTAGACCCGTAGGGAGCGGGGATAGGCTGTAAACCTATTAGGATTAAGTTCCTCCTGTGTGTTCGACTCACATGGTCTACACCATATTTTGCGGGCATGGTATAGAGGCTGTGCCCCTGCCTTCCAAGCAGGAGAACGCCAGTTCGAGTCTGGCTGCCCGCTCCAAATTATTAACGGATAGCTTAATCGGTAAAGCCCTGGATTCTGAATCCAGAAAGTCTAGGTTCGAATCCTAGTCCGTTAACCAAATGCACAACTGGACTAATATAGTCCCGATAAGATTACAGGAGCGTAGCTCAATTGGCTAGAGCACTTGCCCTACAAGCAAGAGGTTGTCGAATCTAGCCCTACCCACCACACAATGGCCAGAACCTAGGTTCTGGCCATTTCTGTTTTGTACTTGACTTTGATTTTTGATTAAGGTATACTCTTGACGTTGGCCAGGATCGCTATAGCTCAGTAGGTAGAGCCATAATTCGCGTGAGTTCGAGTCTCACTGGTGATCCTGGCCAACTTTGTGTTCACTTGAATGGAGTGTGCATGAGTATTGACCATAATTTGTACATAGGGCCATATGTGGTTTGTCAGAATCCGAGTATAGAGATCACAGAAAGTCTAAAGACTTGCCCTAAGGTAAAATGTAAACGTGCCGGTCGAGAAACTTTAAGCGCATACTGTTGTGACTGTGGTGCTGAGACCCAGTTTGAAGACTTTCCACTCACGGACAGGAAGGTTTGTTCGGACGAGGTTTTTCAAGCATTTAATGAGCGTTTATATTGTTCATATGATGATGATCTGGTCGATATCTGGCTGCCTAACATTAAATATGGCGTAGACCGAATAGACATCGAAAATTTAGACGGTGCTGTTCCACTTGCCGGGGATCATTTGAACGAGGTAGACCTATTTATGACGGCTTTTAGAGTCGAGTTAGATATCCTAGAGGACGCCTATGGAAAAGACAAGGTAGTTGTTTTGTGGGGCATTGTAGGACATTACTCTTGAAAGGTAATCGATCATGGGCTGTTGGCTAGGTACATGTGGACTTACACGGCTGCCAATCTATGCAGGCGATCCTGTATATGGCCTGATTATCATCAAGAAGCCTTGGCTGGTAGGCAAGTTAATTCCTAGAGGCACAAATGCCAGCGGTCTGTGCAGCGTTACTGACGAGTGGGAATTAGCCTCGCCACTATTTGAAGGAAAGTATAATGACTACGGATGTATAGATGATTTTCCTGACCGTGACTGGGCCATAAGAAAGTCTATTTTTAGCACCATTGCTACAGGTTTGTTACCTAGCGCAAAGTTTGCCGAGGTGTTAAGAGAAGAAGACGTCATGAGCAAATATGACGGCACAGTAGAGGATAATGCTCGATCATTTGAAGGTTTGCTAGCAATGATCGAACGCGAACGGGCTTTCTATGTGAATAGAGATGGCATTGTATTGCCTCTGGGCTTGTGGATGGCACATAAAGGTGCCGTGGACGCTTTGGTTAGCCTATCTACGGTTCCTAGTGAGGACGATTTAAAGATGCGCGGCCTGTTTTTAGGCGTGCGGTACGATGCCCTGCCACACAGTTTATTTGCCAATGCTTCGATGCTGCTGCACAGTATGAGTAATGGTAGAATCACTCTTATGCCGCAAGCCGGTAAAGGGTCTCAAGGAGATGATCTGACCGTGCATAAGCTGTTAGCTGACTTTGTGAATAATCGTCAGCAGCAGGTTTGGGAAGAATAATTGTAAACAGCCCCTGGCCAGGGGCTGTTTACGTGGTGCGGCTACTCGGTTTTTAGATGAAAGGTTAATGGCATGAAACTATACTTGTTGACTCGATCTGACTCGTGTGGCCACGATGAGTATGATTCCGCAGTAGTAGCTGCGGTGTCAAGACAGGCAGCGGCTAAAATCAATCCCGGCGGTAGCACCGAAGATGGCGGTTCGTGGGTACCTTTAGATAAAGTTCGCGCCGAGTACCTTAGTATTGCCCGTAAGGGAACAAAGCCTGGTGTTATTTGTGCCTCGTTTAATGCGGGCTAAAATGGGAGAATTGTTCATGAATTTTTCCAATCGACGGCACCCAGATGAAATCTGTGACGGATCACCATGTAAGTATTGTGGGGCCACTTAGGACTGTTTGTAAGGAAACGGAATAATTGACGCCCAGTGATATAGAGGTTGGTCCTCCGAGGTAGCTCCTCAAGTCCGTTCGATTCGGGCATAACTTTGGAAGTATAGCGGTTCGATTCCGCTGCACTGGGGTGTCAGTTTTATCCAAGGAGAAAGTACTATGTTATGGGTAGTTATAGCCTTGTATGCATGTACAGTGCTTGTAGCCTTAGGCGTGTTTTGTGCTCATCCCAAGAGCGAGGTCGAAACTAGCCTGCTATTAGCCCTCCTATGGCCAGCCGTTCTTCTTATTGGTTTCGGCATATTCATAGTCCAAACAGTCGATAAGAAAAAGACCAAAATATCTAGTTGACTTCCAAGGCTAACCTGATATAATGTTCTCAGTCAACCAAAGGAGGCTACTGTGACGAAAAACGAATTAGCTCAGGCAATGGACATGGTGCGAAAGCACGAATCTTCAGGTTTCGATGACATCGGTATCTTTGACGGTTTTGGCCTTTCAGATTTTAAGCCAGTAACTGTTACGACCGCAATGGTAGCTCAGCTTATTCGTTGGCAGGCTCTGAGGTTCGATGGGTCGATTGACGTAGACGCACTGCAAGAGATTGCAAACTGTGGTAGGCACAAGTTTATTGTTGTGTAGTGAATAGTTTTTTGATTCTATCCTATGAAAAAGATAAATAGCATGGATACATATGAGCTAAGAGATAGCCCCGGAGGATACAAAATGTGTACTAAAGATGATAAGAGGTGTTTTGCCTACTTTTCAGCAAACGACATGATTAGAACAACGGTTAAAGACGCCAGTGGTAAGCTCGTGCTCGCATTCGGCGGGAACGGAGGAGTAATAAATAGACATTAAGTCCCTGAGGTGTAACTGGATTGCACGGCTCTTTCCTAAAGAGTAGGTAGTAGGTTCGAGTCCTACCAGGGATACATATGTGTAGGTAGTTTTAGGGGGGGGGTATCCATTTGACGGCCCCAACTACCGTAAGTCGTGATATTCAGTTCCGTAAATCCAATGAATTCAAAGCTAGGGGCCGTCAAATGGATACCCCCCTAGTTTTAAGGGTAAGACGCTCGCAAATAGGGCGAGAGATCCAGCCTAACGACCTGGCCACATACCGTAGAGAGGATTATGCAGATGAAGAACGTGTTCGATATTCAGCGCAGCACACGTCTTTCAATTAATATTTGGGAGTTTGAACAAGGCACGAAGGATGCTCGTGCCCCATTTGCAGCACACGTCGATGTAGATTGGCATTTTGGTTTTTGGATAAAGTCAACAGATTCGTGGGACGATATCGAAAATCAACTCATGGGCTGTACAAATCACCCAACATCGGTTGAACTGGCGGATTTTAAGCGAGTGTGGTCTGGTCTCGTCACTAAGTACTCAATAGTACCTAAGCCTAGAATTGACATGGCACAAAAGGCAGATGTCCTAATGGAGCAGGGCTATTGGGGTAAGATAATTCATGGCTGGGACAAGGTATATCACTGGTTTCCATCTTCGAGCAAAACAAGCAAATGCCTTTGTGGAAGATACACGGCATCGCGGCAAGATATGTTAATCCGCGTTTGGTTTGCTCAAGTGAATCCATGTCGTGCGTGTGAAAAGAAACTCAAGACTTAATCTGGAGCAGCCAGTGGAGGAGTACAAAATGGAATTGAGAACAGACATAAGAAGGTTGCTAAATACTGCTATAGGACAATCGATATCTTTTCGCCTTTTAGATAAGAACAGCAAAAATCCTGTGGCTGAAATCAACGCAGCTAAACTAACCGGTCAAATGCTAGATGAGACTTTAGCTGCGATGTGGCAGGTTTTAGTAGAAGACGAAGTTAAGCAACGTACTAAGGCACCGTCATGAGCACAGATAAACAGGCAGTTCGAGCGGCCGAAGCATTTTGTAGGCTGCACAAAATTCAGCGCGGCTCTATATTTGATGACAAAGGTACACCAGTCATGTACATGATTCTTATTGATGCTCACAACGATGAGTTTTATCTAGATACCAAGCGAGTACGCGAGTGGGCAGAGCAACAGGAGCAGGTCGCAGACCGTATTGAGACTCTGAAATATGCAGTACAGGACGAGCGGCTAGATATTTTTACTGACTAGGGGAGCATATGAAGCTCGATAGGTTCGGAAATTTCTCGGCTGGTTTAGCTATTCTTCAAAAGTACGAGGGTGACAAAACAATCATTTCGGATGGTAGTAAGATACTGGTGTCGGGTGAGGGCCTGAGAATTGAGAATATGGATGCCTTGCATGTAGGCTGGTTAGTACAGCGCGACTGGATCTATCCAGGCGATCCTAATAGTGCTACTCCTAATTGGGGCTTTGACGCCCCAGCCAGAGGTTAGCCATGTGGACTCAAGAAGACGACAAGGCACTATTGAATCTGATAAACGGCGATCTAAGTCTGCCCGTTAGGCAACTACTTAATCGGGCAAGAGAAACTATGGCCCGATTGGACGCCGAAAAGCGTGAAGCTTTAGATGTCGCCCAGAAGGCACTTGATCTAGCAGACAGAAACCACGCAGATGCTATACAGATCGCTAAAGATTATCAGCAGCATCTAGGTCAGCCTATTTCGAGCGGATACCTGTCATTTATCGGAAGGATGTAACGTGGACCATCCTGTAGATAGACTTCGAGAATTTGAATCAAAACACGGTACGTGGCATGATAACCTGAGGGCCTATTCGTATGCTGTCTGTAAAGATTGTCAGACTGATAGTGACAATAAAGTGGCAAAAGAATCTCGTGCTGCTATGCGTACGATTGATCTTCTAATAGCCGAGTGGCAGGGCTATAACCAGGGTTATAAGAAAGCTAGATTGGAGACTTCGGTATGACATGTTTGCGATGCGAATGCGAGCTAGTATTGATCGACGCCAGGCACCAGCTATTTCAAACACATCACCATGATGAAGACTGTGTTAAGGCACTGGGCCAAAAGGTAAAAGCCATGGAAGGTAAAATAGATTATTTGATGGGGACAGTTCATGGGCGCTAGGCCAAAACGAATTATTACTTACATGGTGACCAACGAGATTGGCTACCCCATGGCTGCGTCGGCCGACAGTGATCCTAAAAAAGCCGTGCAGAAGGCATTAGTTTTGACGAATAAGATGGCCCCTTGGTCGAGGCTCAAGAAGGAAGGTATGGACGTAGTGAAGTATATTTTCGTGCCGGAAATCGATTTAGTCGAAAAGAATTTGCATAAGTATTTTCTTGCAATAGATTAATGTCTTTAGAGGTATTCGATGAGCGATGACTATATTCCGGAGTGTATGACCTGTGGCGGTCCACAATCCAGGAATCCTCACCCAGAGGCCGGAAAGCCCAACGCAGACCCATGGCCAGGCTATCAGTGGGAGTGTATACCTTGTCTTGTTAAAAGATCGTTTGCTAGGTACGATAGATTGCTGGCTTTAGAGCGAAAGTATGAGTGGGCTATCATAGTGCTCGAAGACGCTATTGCTTGGATGGAGCTAGACGGCTGCGATTGTGGAACCGACGAGCCTGGCACCTGTGTATTATGCATGGCTAAGGACGTGGTTGAGAAGTCGAAAGGACAACAAGATGAAGCTGTGTGAAACAACAGTGTATACTTTAATAAGCGGAACTGGAAAGCGCCACGAGACTCTTGTCGTGTACGATGAATATTTCGGCGATTATCTACTTGACAATACCTGTAATCAGCGGTAATATAATGGCATGACAACGACGAACGAAGACTTGACGCTAATGCAGATGATGAAGCGGTACTCCACCGAGGATGCCGCAAGAACCTATTTTGAGGCCCTACGCTGGCCGAACGGCCCCGTGTGCCCGCACTGTGGGAACGCCGATTCGGCTCGGATTTGGAAGGTCACGCCGAACCCAGGTAAGAAAATACGCCCCGGCCTTTGGAAGTGCGCCGAGTGCCGTGAGGGGTTCACGGTTACGATGAACACCGTGATGGAGGACTCTAAAGTCCCGCTCCACAAGTGGCTCCTGGCCTTCTACATGATGTGCGCGAGTAAGACCCAGATTTCAGCCTTGCAGTTGAAAAGGCAGCTTGAGCTTGGCTCCTACCAAACGGCATGGTTCCTGTGCCACCGTATCCGGTTCGCCCTTCGCGATGCCTCGCCTACCGATCTTCTCAAGGGAACGGTCGAAGCTGACGAAACCTACATCGGAGGGAAGAAGCGGGGTAAGGGCCGTGGCTACACCGGGAATAAGACTCCAGTGGTATCCTTGGTAGAGCGTGGCGGAAACGTCCGCTCACAGGTCGTCGATCAGGTGAGCGGAAAGAAGATCACCAAGATTCTCAAGCGGCATGTGGCCCTGACAGCTTGCCTGAACACGGATGAGTCACCCGTTTACACAAAAGCCGGAAAGTCGTTCACGTCGCACGACACGGTGAACCACAAGGCTGAGGAGTACGCCCGCGTGGATAGGTCGGGCCGGTTGGCGACCACGAATACGGTTGAGGGCTTCTTCGGGAACAGTAAGCGGTCTCTGGATGGTACGCACCACCAGATCAGCAGTAAGCACACCGGGCTTTACTTCGCGGAACTGGACTACAAGTACAATACCCGCCAGGTCAGTGATGGCGAGCGCACTGTCAAAGGCATACGGAAGATGGAAGGCAAGCGCCTTACACTTAAGCACACGAAGAAGTGAGATAGATGGGGAATAAAGACGTAGGAACATTGCCCTTTGTTGTTTCTGACCGCCTCTGGTTGACGGCTGGTGGGCAGATTGTTGATTTTTTGGACTCAGATAAGAGCCGTCAGGATACGCCTGAAGAGCGGGTCCGGCAGGAGTATGGCCGAAAGTTACATCATGACTATGGGTATGACAAAAGTGTAATCGCGTTCGAGGCCCCTATCTCTATCGGCTCCGAAACCAGATATGCAGACATAGCGATCTATGAGAACGCCGAAGCGAAGCACCGGCACGATCAGGGCAAGATTCGAGTTCTCATTGAAACAAAGGCCCCAGATGTCAAGAAGGGGCAAGCCCAATTAAAATCTTACATCTTCGCCAGCTCCGCAGAAGGTGGCGTCTGGATCAACACTACAGACGCCCCGTGCTATTTCCGACGAGTCGGGCGTGTTCTGAACGAGTGGCCAAATATCCCCCGCGAAGGCGAGGAGTGGGATGGCATTGGCCGCCACACGAAAGAGAATTTACGCCCGCCACACAATCTTGTGGAGACATTCAAGCGGTGCCATAACGCGCTCTACAAGGTCGGAATCGACTCTGAAGATCTAGCGATGGACATGGTTAGAATCATCCTAGCTAAGTACCAGGACGAGATGAGCGATGGAGATACTTGTGAGTTCCGCGTTACTCCGTCAGAGCTTCAAACTCCTGATGGTCGCCGACAGGTAGCGCAGCGTATTCGTGACCTTTTCCGTCGTGTCGGTGAAGATAACCGAGATGTATTCGATGAACAGGAGCGGATTACGGCTGGGGATCGAGAAATCGCCATAGTGGTTTCTGAACTCCAAGATTTCCGGTTCCTGCCCGATGAGGCGTCCGAAGAACTATATGATGTGGTGGGGGCAGCGTATGAGGTCTATGTCGGGTCACACTTAAAAGGTGATCGTGGGCAGTATTTTACGCATAGGCTCATCGTGCAGTTGCTTGTTCGACTTGTGGACCCAGGAGAAAAAGACACGATCCTGGACCCAGCGATGGGGTCTGGCGGTTTCTTGATAGCCGCTATGCGTCACGTTACGCGCAAGATAATGCGAACGAACCGTCCAGGACGTGCCAAGCGCGAAGCGGTGAAAGCATTTCAAGCTAGAATCTTTGGAGTGGATAAATCTCCTAAGCTCGTAAAGGTAGCTCGCACGAACATGATTTTAGCTAGCGATGGTCATGCGGGGTTGGTTCACGGAGACAGCCTAGAGCCCGCCGAAAAGCTCGGCCCACGTCTTTTGCGGCGTGCCGGGCCAGAGGTGCCGACCATCGTTCTCACGAATCCGCCATTTGGCGCTACGTATGAGCACAAAATCACCGCAGAGAAAGAGCCTGGGATTTTGGAACAGTTCGATATTGGGCACATCTGGAAGCGCACGCCCGATGGCGATCTTAGGCCGACTTCGGCACTATCTACAGAGGGAGTTCCGCCGGAGTATCTCTTTGTCGAGAGATGTCTGAAGTGGGTAAAGCCAGGCGGAAGAGTTGGAATAGTTGTACCGAGAGGTCTTCTCGATAACGATAAAGCACTGTCACTTAGAACTTTTATATTTCAAGAGTCTAAGGTCTTGGCAGTGGTGAATTGCCATAACGATACATTCAAGCCGTATACTGGCACAAAAACGGCTCTATTGGTGCTCGAACGCAAGGAATCACGCAATACACGGGATGAAAACTACCCCATCTTTATGGCCATTTCACAGGCCATTGGGCACACTTCTACAGGTGAACCAATCTATAAGACCGACGAGGTTGGAGGAATAGTTATAAAGGATGGCGAGCCGGTTATTGACCATGATTGTGAAAAGATATTCTTGGCGTGGCAGTCTCATAATAAAGACGTTCCGGACGCTCCGTACTATTTCAGAATAACCCACAGTGACATCGCAGATAGCCTAAACCTAAATCCAGTTCGCTACCTTCCGATGTATATGGAATCACGTCGGCAAGTGGTGGAGATGGGCGAGCGGGAAGGCTGGTCCACTATGACGCTAGGGCAGATCGCAAGGATCTATAATGGCCCCAGGTTTAAGCGCCCATATGCAGACAAGGGTGTCGTCGCGGGATCACATATTGTTCGGTACTTCACCGGGAACGCTGTAACGCAGACACGCGGAGAAAATATCAAACATCTTGATCTCGCTAAAGCGAAGCCTGCACAGTTACGCATGATCGAGAAGTTGTATTTGAAGCGGGGCATGATTCTCATTACTGATAGCGGGACGATTGGACGGATCGTTTATGCTACGGCTTACCTTGATGGAGCTGTAGGAACTAATAACTTGATCCGCGTAGAGATTGAGGACGAGGCATTGCGTGGGTATGTCTACCAGTTCTTATCTTCTCCTCTGGGGCAAAATCAACTAAAGCGAAACGTGTACGGTGCAATTGTTGACCACATAGAACCCGATGATGTGAAAGCTGTCTTGGTCCCGATCCCAATGGATCGCAGTGTTATTGAAACTGTCGGCCTGCCTGTGATTCAAGGAATACGTTATCAAGAGAGTGCTTATACAGAGATTGAAAGATCCCGCCAAAACCTTTTCACTCTTATTGAAAACGAGGACGCGATAGATGCGAAAGTCGCAGCTCGAAGGCTTTCCGAAATCAAGCTCGACGCCACGAAGTTGGTTAAGGGAAACCAGCTAGAGATACGTCTTATTGAGTTAGAGCGGTCATAGCTCGTGGTACCGCTTGTGGGGTTTCAGTTTGCAGAAGCAGCACTTGATTACCTGGAAACCATTACCACGCTGAAGATCAGGAAACAGGTCATTAAAAAAGCGAAGGCGCTTCACATGGCTCCGCACCCCGTTGGGTCGATTATGTTGAAGGGTTCAATAGAAGAAACCGGAGAGCCGGTCTACCGGGAACGGTCGGGGGATTATCGGATTTTGTACGTGGTACGAGAGAACCCGAACGAGGTTATCATCTTGGACATCGACCACAGGAAGGACGTGTACAAGTGAAGGTCAAGACGGAACAGATAGCCGACCTGAGCATGTCGGCTGAAGACTTCGACAAGACGATGCGCAAGGCGTTGTCGGCCGTGCCTACCGAGGAAGTCAGGAACACCAAACCGCCTGGCCGGAAGAAGCGCAAGGCTGGCACGAAGAAGTAACCGGCCCTGTACGGTGTTTGTTAGGTTTTAAGGCTTGGTATTGTCAAGTAGATAATCGCCAATATTTCGGATCGGAATCTAAGGGTGTATGCCCGTTGTGTGCAGCCATGGACCGAATTGAAGAGTTAGAGACCGAGATAACTAACATTGAAAATGACGCCGTCGATATTAACGAGCAAATGGACTTGCAGGACTAGATATGACTGACTGGCTAGCAGATATCGAGGCTGTTAATGAGATACGCCGAGGTGCTGGCGGAAATCCGTATTTTAGTGAACAAATGGCTACGGTGCTTAGGTACCTACAGCGCGAAATCCCCGATGCTATTTTATGCTCCTGCGAAAACGAGTACGGTCAAAAATCGACTGAGACATGTGACAGATGCAGGTTGATAGAAGTGCTTAAAACTGGTAAGATTTGTGACTTAGATGGAGGAAAATCTACATGAAATTGTGTGATGCAGCAGTTTATGACTCAGGTCAAACTAAAAAGCGCCATGAATCTTTGGTCATATACGACGATTATTTTGGAGCAGAATCTGGAGGTAAATGTCCTCTGTGCGAAGCATTAGATAAAATTGAAGACCTATATGCTGAAAAAGCTGTTGTCGAAGAAGAACGCGACGATATCCAAAGTCGCCTAGACGCACTGGGCTCAGATTATGACGACTGAACCTTGATACAGACATTTTAGAAGGGATCTTAATCTTGACTTCGTGATAGAGTCTGGTATACTTAGGTAACCAAAAGGAGACACTATGGCTGCTATAATTAAAATATTGAGTGTAGTAGACACCAGAGAGTATGAAGAAGGACCAGATGACAAGTGGTATCCTATTCCAGGCTCTGGCCGTGAGCATCAGTGTTATCGCTGTGGTCGTTTGCATGAAATTCATGCCGAAGTGCTCCTCGACGATGAAAAAATTGTCGTGGTAGGAACCGGCTGCATGAACAGATTGCGCGGCGCAATCCCGCCGTTTACGG
>Ga0209727_1001660_pt1 | contig 17649 bp, 23 predicted proteins | sample RifGroC1_FD_183995 | JGI IMG/M metagenome (GOLD analysis project Ga0209727, IMG submission 183995) | Groundwater microbial communities from Rifle, Colorado, USA - Groundwater C1 (SPAdes) (version 2) | ecosystem: Environmental > Aquatic > Deep subsurface > Groundwater | place: Rifle, Colorado...
TGCTGTCAAAATAAATATTTATTTTTTGCTCGTCTCCATAATTAATAAAAGGCATTAAAGGATTTGTCTGAATATTTGTTATTACAGGAGCTGTTGTGTCTGGATTTGGTTCTTGATTTGCGTCGCAGAATCTTGTTAAAGTATATTTGTCTGTTGCTTCTCCGATTCTTTGCACATTTTGATCGTTCAGTAAATCATTTGCATTTTCCCATTTTGATTTTTCACATTGATAAAAATTATTAAAATCATTTACAAAATGTTCTATCTCTTGAGTCCATCCACGACTGGGTTGAATGTTATTTAAAAAATTCTCGCAATCAACTATTTTAAATTCTTCGCGAACTTTTGAAGTGTATTCGTCACTGTTCCATTTTATTTCACAAAATTCATGGTCTCCTCGATGGTCGTGAAAAACTTCAATTGAAATAGATTCTGCGTTGATAACTGAAATAAAATTTGTTAAAACTAAAATTATTGCGATTGTCAAAATTATTTTTTTTAAATTTGTCATATCAAAGTTGTAAAAATATAACTATTTAAATCTTTCGGAGTTTTGTAATTTTAAAGTTACAACAATTATTGGAAATTATTTTTAAAAAAGAATAAATGTGGCGGTGAAAAATTTAGCGATTTCGTCGCCGAGTGATTTCGCGAAATTGCCTCAAAAATTAGAAAGAGATCGAGAGATTTGTTTTAGTAAGATAATAGAACTGTCTGCGGAGCGAATATTTTTTGTTCTCAGAATTTTCAGCGCATTCAACTTTCTTGCAAAAACTTTTCTCAACAATTTTGTCGAATAGAATCATAAGTAAAACTATTTTTTTATCCAAAGTTTCAGTTAATAATTTATTTTATTCAGATTTCTTTTTTGATTGAGCTTCTTTTTGTTTTATTTTTTCTTCTAAATCTAATTTTTCAATTAATTCTTTGTAACGATTTCTTATTGTGACTTCTGTAATTCCTGCAATGTCTGCGACTTCTCTTTGAGTTTTTTTCTCATCGTTCATTAATGCAGCGACATAAAGCGCAGCGGCTGCAATTCCTGCTGGACCTCTTCCTGACGTTAATTCAACTTTTTCTGCTTCTTTCAAAACTTTCAAGGCTTCGTTTTGAGTTTTTGGGGATAATTTAAGAACAGAAGAAAATCTTGAGACATAATCTTTTGGCGACGATTGTTTTACTTTTATTCCGAGCTTTCTAATTATAAATCTGTAAGTTCTTCCGATTTCTTTCCTTTCAACATCCGACGCTGTTGCCATCTCGTCGAGAGTTCTTGGGATATTATAAGAACGACAGGCAGCATAAAGACAAGCCGCGATTACAGATTCCATTGATCTTCCGCGAACCAATCCTCTTTGCAAAACATAATTATAAATTCTTGACGCCTCATCTTTTACTACATTTGGCAAATTTAAATATGAAGCAATTACTCTTAACTCTGCCATCGCAAGTCGTAAATTTCTTTCAATAGAGGTTGAGACCCTTTCTTGCCATTTTTTTAATCTTAAAAATTTTCTTGTTTGTCCTGGTTCTAATTTGTAAATGTCTGAGATTTCTCCAATGTTTGTAGTGAGTCCCTTGTCAAATTTTTGTATTGAAATTGGGGCTCCGCCCCTCCCCTTTTTTTCTGACTTATCAAATTTTCCAGAAAGGTCTGTTCCAGTGTCAACCATTTTTTCTTCAATTACTAGCCCGCAATCATTGCAGATTATTTCTCCGAGATGCGGTTCATAAGTTAGATTTATACTTTCACATTCTGGACATCTTTGTATGTTTGTCATTTTAGAATTTTTACGCAACATTTAAAAACGTTTTGTATTTATAAACATTTGTCTTTTTGTAACTCTACAAAAATAATAAAATTTTTCGGCATTGCCAGAAAAGTCCGACGATTTTTAGAAAAATTATTTTACAAGAATTCCGTTTAAAACACTTTCTTGTGTTGGACGATTTGTAACTTTTACTTTTCCAAGTTCTGTTTCAATTATTGTGCCTTTTGTGATTATATTTTGTCTTGCTAAGAAACTATTTGAAGGTGTTTCAAGAACATTTTTTATTTCCACTCGTTTTGTTTTTCCGTTTTCAACTACGTTTACATATTTTGCGCTTAGTAAAAAAGATTTTTTATTTCCGCCAAGAGTTCTTTTTGATCTTTTCTTTTCTTTATCGCTTAATTTTATTACTCGTCGTTGTCCTGCTATCTCTCTTGATTTTTTCTTTCTTTGTTTAATATATTTTCCTCCACTTTTTTTGCGTCCGATTTTTAATACCATATTTTTTTTAGAATTTATTGGTTTATAAATTGTTTGTTTATGTTAAGTCAACTTCATAACTTAACATAAATCTCATTTGGATAAGCTTTTACTCCTCGATGAAATCTTTTTTCATTAAACCATCTTCGCCATTTTTCAATGCATTCTTTGTTAAACCATTGAGGAAAAACTAAAAGTAAATCAATGAATTCTTCTGCAAGATTTCTGATTGTTCTCTCAACTTTTCCTTTGTCCTGCGGATAATATGGATGAGCGAAAATCGGCTGAATTTTATTTTTCAAACACCAATCTTTCCATTGTTCTTTAAACTGATTTCCATTATCTGACAAAATATTTTCTGGTTTAATTTCTAATTTCTGCAAAGCAAAAATTAATTCATTTGTCGTCGGACAATGGTCAAATAACTCAAGAGATAAAATAAATCTTGAATAATCGTCGACGACAACAAAAATAAAATATTTTTTCCCTTCAAGTTTAAATTCTTTTAAATCAACTTGCCAAAGTTCATTTTGATATTTTGCTCTAAAAAATTTCCATGATTTATTTTTCCGTCGATAATATCCATTAAGTTTATGTTTTTTCAAAATACAATTTATTGATTGGCGAGATAAATTAAAATCTTGAACAAAAATATCAATTTCATTTAACATAAAATCTGGAAGATTAATTAGACCTTGTTGAATTCTTGCAGTTCCCCATTTAAATTTTAATCTCATATTCAAAATTGCAATTTCCACGTCGATAGATATCTTACCCCAAACATTTTTAGAAATATCAAACCTTGTTCTTAAATCTTGATTTTTCCAATACCAAATAGTTTGTCTTGAACAAGAAAAAGTTTCGGCCAAAAGATTTATCTTTATTCCAATCTTAATACTTACACCGATTAATCGGCGTTGCTCGGAATTTAATCTCATATGTTTTCGAGCAACTTATTTTTTCAGTTGCTCTTTACCTCCTTTCAAAGTATAACTAATTCTAAGAATGAGTATTTTTCCTCGTATTCCTCATTCTTAAGAGAGAGAAAAGAGAGAGATATAGAAATCAAGAATAAATGCTATTTAAATCTGTTTGTTAAAATTTTTAAGAAAAAATGTCGATGTTAAGATTCAGGGTTGACTTAACAGTTTATTTTTGTAATATAAAAAAGTTTAAACTCTTTATCTATTTTTATTACCAAGTAAGAAATTGTTAATTACTTATGTATAACTGCGTTGTTTGGGTTACATAATAAAGCAGTTATACAGATAGAGAACTGCAATAAAAATGTCATATAACTAACGCAGTTGTCTTTATCTTTGAAAGAAAAATTTTTATCCCAACCATTTTCCAAGTCCTTCTTTTTGTTTTTTCAGATTCAAATAAGTTTTATACATTATATCAACATTTTTCTCAGTAACATGATCGTGGTGTTTGAATCCTCCGCCAAATGTAAATGGAATGTGCATCAATTCATGAATTATTGTTTTTATTTTTTCTTCTTGAGGAAGTTTATCAAATCTTTCAGCTAAAAACTCAAGAGCATAAAATGCTTCTGTGCTCATTGCAGTTTGCATTAATTTTCCAAGCGCGTGACAGCGTGCGATTGTTCTTCTCGACGAGGTTCCAGAACTTCTAAAACATTTTATCCTATCTTTTTTTACATGCGGAAAAAGAAAATCTGAAATTTCTTCTGCGATTTTTTGCAGTTCAGAATCAAAAATATATTTCATAATTAAAAAAAACAAATAAGATATTTAAAGATATATCCTTGTATTAGTAAAATGTATTTATTCAATAATGACTACAAAAACAAAAGTTTATAAATCACTTAATCAAAATAAATTTATGGAAAAAACAATTTACCAACTTTTAGAAGAAAGAGAAGCGAGTTTAAAATCTCTTGAGCAAAGAGAAACAGAAGAAAAACAAGAGATAGATAGAGAAGCAGAACAAAAAAAATCAAAAGTTCGTGGAAAATATTTAATTAGGAAAAAACAAGTTGAAGGGCGAAGAGATCAAATTATTGCTGGAGAAATTCCAAAATATTTAGCACAAGATTATGAAACTCTTCAAAAAAGATCTGATATTTTAGAAAAAAGAACATTGGTTTCTGTATTTACCGACGAAGAAAGAACAAAAGCTAAAAATATGTTAGAACTTATTCAATTTTTTCCTGACCCTGAATCTGTTTACAACTCAGTTTTAGATATTGCAAGTGATAGATTTAAAGAAGCAATTGAAACATTAAGAAGTGTTCCAGATGTTTTAACTCAAGCAGATATACATTCTTATTGTGGAGAATGTCCTGAAACAAGACAAATTATTTTTTTATTTCCTTTAGATGGAAAAACAAAAACCGGTTTAGTGAAAAAATTAGAAGATACTATTGTCTCAATTTCACAACAAGAAGAAATTGCTATCACAACTCCAACAAAATTGCAAACAGAACTTTTCAGATTTGGCGAATATACTGGTTTTAAAATTACTCCTAGAGAAAATTATCCAAATTTAGTTGCTGACTTAAAAGCAAAATTCTCACAACTTTCAAATGAAGTTTTAACAGAGGCGAAATTAAAAAACGAAATTGTAGAAGTTCCTTACGGAGTTATAGAAAAACTTGTGAGTTCTGAAAAAATAAAACCTGGAAAAAAATCTGGAGAAGAAACTCCAGCAATCGCGGATTTACCTTATGGTTTATCAAAAGGAGATGGGCATAAATTTTATGGAACCGCTTATTCAACTAAAACAAATCATAAGCAATTAATGCAAGCTTATCATAGATTGGCAATTCTTCAAGCAAGAGAAAAAGAAACATTAAATACAACAGACATCGGTTATATTTTTGGGATCAAACATGGTCCAACTGCAGCAAGATTTATTAGAGAATCTTTTACTGATTTAAAAAAAGTTGGCAGAGGTTATTATGTTCCAACTGAAAAAGTTGAAGGAGTTTTAAATTCTCTTCAAAGAGTTGGTAAAAGACAATTTAATCATATAAAATAAGTTAAGATTTTTCGTTGACAAATTATCTCGTAACAATTTCCAACGCATCGCGATTTTTTAGTTTGTAATCTTTGCCAACTGCTTTTTTTGTTCGTGCGTCAATTGCTTTGATAAAATTTTTTCCAAAATCTGTATGAAGAAAATATGCAAAGTCAAGAGCAGTTGAATTTGGAGAAAGCAAAAAACAATCAGGCAAAATATTTCCCTTTGAGTCAGAGAGTTTGTTTGCTCCTGCTGGAAAAATTGCAAGATAGCCGAGCAAATCAAAAACAGCTAAATTCAAAATTTCCTGAACTCCTGTTCCACCATAAATATCTAAAACATTTTTTTGAATTTTTTCAAGAGCTTGTTTTTGCTTTTCGTTTAATTCTCCGACGACAGAAAAATTTTTTTCACCTGGAATATATCCAACTAATTTCATCTTAGTTGCTTCTCTTAACGCGAGTTCAGAGTCAGCAGAGCACGGATAGATTAACAAATCAGGAAATTTTTCTTGAAGTTTTTCAATATTTTTTTTCGCGTCAGGATGATCGCATTTATTTGCAGAGATAATCATTGGTTTTGTTTTTTTCCTAAGTTCAGAAGCAAAAGTCATCACTTGCTCATCTTTCCAAATGCTTGGTCTTTCAGGCAAGTTTAATTTTAGCAAAACATCTTTCACTTGATTTTCATTTACTTTTAATCCAGAAAATTGTTTGGCAACAGCGTCGGAGAATTTCAAATGTTCCATCTCGGTTTTTCGCGCAAAAGTTTTCCAGACCTTCATAAAAATATTATAAAACCATTTGTCTAATTCTGATTCCAACATTAAAACATCTTTGCAAGGATCGTGGCCTTCTGTTTGTTTTCCTTCTAAGTCAGTTGTGCCTGACGCGTCGACAATGTGAATAAAAACATCTGCTTGTCGTAAATCATCTAAGAATTGATTTCCCAAACCTTTGCCTTCTGATGCGCCTTCAACTAAACCCGCGACATCCATTAAATCAACAGGAACAAATCTTTTATGGTCTATGCAAAATCCGTGATTAGGATTGCACTGAGTTTTAAATTCTTTGTCAAGACAATCTATTTTTACATAACCAATTCCGTGATTAGGTTTTATTGTCGTGAAAGGATAATTCGCGATTGCAACTTCTGCCAAAGTCGCTGCTTTGAAAAAAGTTGATTTTCCGCACGAAGGTTTTCCTACAAGTCCGAGCAACATAAAAAATAAAAAATAAAATACTTTATATAAATTGCGATTAGAGGCAAAACAGCAAAACTTAAATTCTCTGTTTTTTATTTTTATTTATGGAAGATAAAATTACAAAACAAAAATTAAAAAAATACTTTTCAGTTACAGAAACCGCATTTGAGATTGCAAAAAAATCAGTTATCAAAGGAAAAGAAAAATACGCAAAAGAAATTTTAGAGATGGTTTCAAATTATATTTCAGACGCAAAACATTTTGAAAGCAAAAAAGATTTTGTTAATTCTTTTGGGGCTTTAAACTACGCGCATGGTTGGATTGACAGCGGAGTCCGGCTGGATATTTTTGATGTTAGAGATAATAAATTATTTGCTGTGAAATAATCCTCAAACGAACAAGGGTGCGAATTGGTTGCGAGTAGAAAATTTACGATTGCATTAATTTGTTTTTACGTCGTCGGTAAACACGAATTTGAGTAGAGGGATTTCGCTAATAATCCGTAAATGCCGAGCATTTTTGCGAGTAATCCAAAAAGAGCAAGAGTGTGGTTAAGTTATGAGTTGAGAAAACCGCAGGTTGTCTTTATTTTTAATTTGAGTTAATACCTCGCAACTTGCTGCGAAACAAATTGAAAAGATAGAAATTGCTACACAGATTTTAGACAATTTCTTTATTTTTAATTTGAGTTAATACCTCGCAACTTGCTGCGAAACAAATTGAAAAGATAGAAATTGCTACACAGATTTTAGACAATTTCTTTATTTTTCTTCAACACTTTCTGTCTTAATCTGATCTTTAAAAATTTCTTCTAATTTTTTTAAACCCTCTTTTAAAATTTTCAAATTAATTTGCGAAATTTCAGGAGAAATAATTTTTCCTCTCATTGTCTTTCTCATTCTCAATCCTCGCGGAGTAAAGTTTGATCTTTTTTTCTTGCCTTCTCTTTTGGGTCTTCTATGCAGACCTTTTCCATAAGTTAAAAGAACTTTTTTTAGTCCAATTCCGTCGACATTTTCGTTAGAAGTAAATCCTGCTTTGTCGCTCGTGCCAGTTATTTCAAATTCATAACCGGTTAATTCAGGAGAGATTTCAACACCTTGAACTTTTTCTTTAATTGATTTTCCAATTATTTCTGGAGCTTCAGCTTCTAACTTAAAAGTTTTTCCTGACTTTGTTCCAATATTAATTTTAAATACCATAAATAATTATTGAACAAGTGGTTTTTAAAGTTTCCGAATGAATTTTTATATGAAAATGAATTACAAAAAATTTGACTTATAAACTATGAGACATCACTTTTGAAAGAATTGTTACCCCTATAAAAATAATACATAAGCAAAGTTTATAAACTTCTTTTTTCTGAAAGTATTATGACAAACGAAATTGTTGTTGATGTAATGCCAAGAGGATTGGTTTCTGCAATTGTAGATACAAAACCTTTTGACGTCGCAAAAAACCTTTTAGAGGAAGCCGGTTATCATATTCCTTGTTTAGAAGAAAATGCAGAATTAAGAATGCAAGAAGGAGAAAACTCTCCTGTTTGTAATTTAGGAAATTATGTCAGCGACGGAATTTTGTATGTTCCACAAAAAGGAATATTTTGGACACCAAATTCTCCAATAATGAAAAATCCAAAACAAGCAACTCAATGTCATAGAGATAGAAGTGAATTTTATTTAACTCCAGAACAAGTTGAAGAAAGTTTGGTTGACGCAGTTAAAATTAATTCTGAATCAATTCCAACAAATATATTTGGAGAAAATGAATTTACTGCTAAAGTTTTTGGAAAAAATGCTCAAGCATATGGGGAATTTTTAAGAGATTCAAGATACAAAATTCAAGAAATGCCTATTTGGTTAGTAAATGTTTCTAATAAACCTTTTGCAAGGCAAATGTGGTTCGGCAGGCTTGGCGGTAGGTCTGAGCTTAATGACGGCAACAGGAATCTGAACGATAGCAGCAGGGTTCGCGGGGTAAAAAGAGTTGCTTAAATTTAATCTTCATCCAAACTTTTAAAAATAACTTTTTTCTAATTCTTTTATGAAAACTAAAATATCTTGGATAATTTCCGCGGTTATAATCTTAGCAATAATTTTATTTGCAATTTATATTAAGACAAAAGAACCAGTTGCAGTTTCTGAAGAACTTACAAAATGCATTGCGCAAAATTCAATTGTTTATTCGCAAATCGGTTGTCGGGCTTGTGAATCGCAAGAAGAAAAATTTGGAGAATACAAAAATCTTTTAAATAATTTTTTATGCAATTCTGACAACTGGAAGACATGCAGAGAAATCGGAATCACAGGAACCCCAACATGGTTTATCGACGGAGAATATTACAAAGGCGTGCAGTCAATTGAAAAATTAAAAGAACTAACTAGGTGTTAGTTTGGGCTTTTAGAATATTTTATAAAGGTTCAAATTATTTATTATTATGGAAGAAGAAAATAAACCACAAGAAGAGGTCTCTGAAAATTCAGAGAACCAAGAAGAAAACGAAGAACCTCAATAATTCTTCATTCTTTGACAACAAGCTTAAACTGATAAAGTTTGTTGAAATTTTATTTTTTATCAGGGGGGCGGGTGGGCTTTATTTTTTTCTGCATTGAATTAAATTTAAAAACAACAAAATCCAAAAAATAAAATGTTTGACTTTTCAAATCTCGCGAGAATTACAACTTTGGCTTTAGCAGATTCTGTAAATCCTTGCGAAATCGCAGTTCTTACAATGGTGTTAATGTCAATCTTAATTCAAAATCCTGACAAAAGAAAAAAAGTTCTTTACGCTGGATTGGCATTTGTGTCGTCTGTTTTTATCGGATATATTTTTTATGGGGTGGTTTTGGTTCAGTTTTTCAAAACAGCAACAGAATTTCTAAGACAAAATTCATCAATTATTTATAACTCTCTCGCAGTTCTTGCAATGATTTTGGGTGCATTGAATATAAAAGATTTTTTTTATTACAAAGCAGGAAGTGTTGGAACAGAGATGCCTTTATTTTTGCGACCAAAAGTTAAAAAAATTATAAACAAAATAACTTCTCCAAAAGGCGCGTTTGTCGTCGGATTTTTAGTTACAATTTTTTTGCTCCCTTGCACAATCGGGCCTTATATTGTTGCGTCAGGAATTTTGTCGTCGCTGACAATCTTTCAATCTTCGCTTTGGCTGATTTATTATAATATTATTTTTGTTCTTCCAATGCTGGCAATCACTTTGATAATTTATTTTGGTTTCGCGCAAATAGACGAGGTTTCTGGCTGGAAAGAAAAAAATATTAAAATACTTCATTTGGTAGCGGGAATTTTATTATTTTTAATTGGACTTGCCTTGCTGATAGGTTGGATATAAAAGGTTTTAAACTAATAAAATTTTAGAAAAATATGAAGCTTGGAAGATACTATGAAAGAACACTTTTGGAAAATCCTGTTTTATCTGTTGAAAAAGAAAGAGAATTAATCCAGGGGTATCAAGGAATCTCGGATGAAGATGAGAGAGTTGCAATTCAAGATAGAATTGTTAATGCAAATTTGAGATTTGTTTTAAGGAAAGTAAATGGAATATGCAGAAACTCTTCAATTCTCTGGGATTGTTTTGAAGAGCTTGTTCAAGAAGGAAATATTGGTTTGATAAAAGCATTAGAAAAATATGAAATTAAAAAAGGGGCGAGATTTTTATCTTACGCTGATTATTGGATAAGACAGAGAATTAATCGCGCATTAAAGAAAATAACAAAAAGAAAGTTATCGCAAGTTTCTTTAAGCAACCCCCTCCTTGGTTCGGAAGAAGATTCAACATTAGAAGATCTGATCCCCGACCCAAATCAACCGCCTGTCGACGGAAGAGAAGGGGATTATCAAGAAGAATTAATTGCGGTAAACGAATTGCCTGAAAGAGAAAGAGAAATTATTTATGGAAGATTTGGATTAAATAATCATCCTCCACAAAGATTAGAAGACCTCTCTTCAACATTTGGGGTCTCAAGAGAAAGAGTAAGGCAAATACAAAAAATAGCGATTAGAAAATTAAAAAGAAGGTTAAGAGGAAGTTATCTTTAATAACTCGGCATCAAATAATTGTGCCCGAATTGAATTAACAAATCTATTTTTGGTTTTAGATTTTCAATCCCGGTCGGAGTGTCGCACGCGCCAAAACAACTTTCCATCCAAATTAAAAATTCTGCAGATGTCTTTTCTTTTAAAAAATCCATAACAGCGACGGCGTAAGGTTTAAGTCCGTCTGGAAATTGCAACAAAACTAATTTTGCTTTTTGTCTTTTAATTTCATCTGCAACTTTTTCCAGTTCCAAATCATAATTTTTTTCTAAATCTTCAATTGAATAATTCATAAAATAAAAAATAAAAAAGAGATTATAAAAGTTGCTATTAACTTTTTGTGATTTTTGCAAGAGGATTTGTTGGTGAGCAAAATATGTATATGTTGATATATAGCGGAGTATAAAAATTTACGCTCACTTTGTTCGCGAGTTATTAAATTTTTTCTTGTTTTGCTGACGAAAAAATCTTTGGAAAAAACAATTAATGAAAAAATAATTTTTATAATAGAGAGCTTGTATTTCTTGTTAAAAAAATTTGCAAATAGCGAGAATAATAATTTAAGAAATTAATCTTATCAATAATTCTATAAAAATTTTCTTTGGCAATTAGCAAGAAAAATTTTCTAACCAATTTGCGACTTTGTCGCAAGAAATTTTAACTTCAACAAAATCTACAAATTATTTTTCAATTTGTCGTCGTAAAACTAAACTTATCTCGTCAACGGACAAACGCTGTGGTCTAATTCAATAAAATCAGATGTGACATTTAGAACTTCAAATTTGTGTCCAAAGAACATAATTAATTTTTTGTCTGCAGAATAATTAAAATTAAATCTTCCATTTGCCGACGACAAGCTAAACGAATCCTCGCTCGGCATTCCGCAATATCTCAAACCGACTTTTCCTTTGTCGCAAAAATAAAAAGTAGTTGGATCACTTATACCAACATAAATTGTTCTTGCAAAACGCTCTTCATTTTTCGGGTCTATTTTTTCTGGACTTGTTTTAAATTTTTTTCTTATTTCATTAGCAACAATTCTCTTTCCAAAATCTAAATAATCTCTATTTTGTTCAAGTTTATCGCAACCAGCGAAAACCCCAAACAAAACTAAACTTGCTAAGCAGTTTCTTGTTTTTCTTAAAATATTTTTTGTGTTCATGCGAAGTTTTCTCCTGAAAACGAGCAGACAGAAAATTTCCTATTTTCTGTATTTTATTTCCTATCTTTCTAACTTTATATTCTTTCTCTTCAAAAACAAATTATAAAAAAAATAAAAAAAATTAAATTTAGTAGTAACTTTCTCCGAATTCTTCTTTTTCAGGTTTTCTTGTTACAAGAACTATTAATACAATTACAAGCACAAGGAATACAATTCCAAGCACAATTGTAAGAACAGTTATAGGATTTGTAACTTTGTTACCTTCTACATTAGCACTAAGTTTAACAGATTCAACAAGCTTATCTCCAGATAGAACATTAACATTGAAGTTATATTGTCCTTCTGCAGTTGCTTTTGCTGTTATTTTAACTGTCTCGCTTGAACCAGCAGGAACAGCGATTACAGCTTGATTAGCGTTTGATGCAAGATTTCCAGATGACTCAGTCACAATTCTGTATACTCTTAAAGTGTTTGTCGGATTGACAATCAATAAAGCGTATTCAGCGTTTTGACCGACTGCTACTGTTTGTGTTGAAGTAGTAACGATAACTTCGTTTGGTAAAGCGTTTTCAACAACAACTTGAGTTGCCTCTGTATTTGTTGTATCGTCGTTCTTTACAACTACTTCTAATGCATAAACACCAGCTTGAGCTCCGTATGGAACCTTCAAATAAAGTCTACCGCTTATAGTATCTGTTTCATCGTCGTCGCAATCATTGCAACTGTCATTTTCAAGAGCAACAATGTCTCCCAAATAACCAGATGATTCAATTCCTAAAGCAGGCATTCTTGCAGTTACATAAACGTCATCAAGGTCATTATAACCTCTGTTCTTCAACACAACTTCAACTGGAAAAGTTTCTCCAGCATTAACTGTGCCTGAAGCACTGATTGACATTACGTCTGCGTTGAATGAAGGTCTTTGAACTCTTAATAAGATGTCTTCAACTTCTGAATTAAAATCTTTACCATCTATTTCAAGGTTAAGAAATACATTGTCAGAGATTTCATCTTTAAGTTCATAAGGAACTTTTAAAGTCAATACTTTTTTGTAAGTTTTTCCTGCCTCAACATCAAATTTTGTTGAGATGGCACTTGTATCAACTTTGTCGCCTTCAAGTTTTGCTTCAATTGTAACGTATGTATCGTTTTCAAGCGCTTTGAAATAAATTTCAACTCTTACATTTTCCCCAGCAATAACTGCTGCGTTTTCTGTAAATGCTGAAAGATCTTCAACTTGAACATCAGTAACATCTACAAGATCTCCTGATGCAGTGTAAGCGCTGACATTTGTAGCAAAAACTAAAATAGCTGCTAATGTAACAAAAGAAACTAAAAGATTCTTTGTGTTCATTTTTTGTCTCATTTTATTTAATTGCAGAAAACTTTGTTTTCTGTAAAATCAGAATACGAAATTCGTTTATAAACTTTATGGTGACAACATATATATCTCATTTTTAAATTACACCAATTGTCGGTAACAACTAGTTACAACTTATTTTGTCGTCGACAAAATCTTCAAACCTTTAACGCTATCTTCAACTGGAAACGGACTTTCGTTGATGATTATTATTTTTTTATCTCTTGGAAGATTTTCCAATAAATTTTTCCAGTCCTTTTCAGAAGTAAGTTTGTGATTTTTTTCTCCTTTTTCTCCAAATTCAATTCCAGAAAAATGAACAAACCATTTTTTGTAATTCCCAAATTCTTTTTTTACTTTTTCAAATTCATAATTTTTATATCTCGCGAGAATGTGCGCGAAATCAATACAAAAACCACAACTTGTTTCAACAACCAGTTGCTTAATTTCATCAATGTCTCCGAAGACATTTATCTTTCCTGTAATTTCTGGACAGAGTTCAACTTCCCATTTATTTTTTTCAATTTCTTTTTTTAGTTCTAAAATTTCTTTTTTTATATTTTCAAAAGTTTTTTCTTTGTTTATTTTCTGATAAAAACCAGCGTGAAAAATTATTTCTTTTGCTCCTAAAAAATTTCCGATTTCACAACATTTTAAAATTCTTTTTTTTGACGCTTCAATTTTTGATTTTTCTGCTGAATTTAAATTTATAAAATACGGCGCGTGAATGCTTAATTCAATGTTAAATTTTTTTGCGAGTTTTCCGATTTCAATTGCGTCTTGTTTATTATTTATGTAAATGCTGTGAGTGAACGCAATACTGCAAGCAGTCAAGCCCAACTTATGATAATACTCTAAAACTTTTTCAGCAGTCGCGATTGGACCGAGAATTGCAGGACCAAATTTTATTTGCATAACTGAGAAATGGGAAAGGAGTTTAAAGAAGTTTTGAAGTTAGAATAAGTCCCAAGAGTTTTTCTTCTTTGAAGGTTTTGGTAATTGAAAAAAATATCGGTAAGTTTTTAATATTGGTTTTTGTATAGATAATATGAATTACTGGAGATGGTTTAAGATTAAGATACTAAAATTCCTTGGTATTGAACCAAAACTAAATGAACTTGTTTTGGAAAATTTAAGAGAAAAAGAAACCGAACAGAAAGGATATGTCCCAGAACCAACTCCCATTACAAGAAAATGTAATTATTCATCTTGTAAAAAGAAATTAGTTGGATTAACTTATAAATGCCCTTATTGTCATGGCGTTTTTTGCGAAAAACATAGATTACCTGAAAGCCATTGTTGTGAAAATCCTCGATTACCTCGGGAAATGAAACTGGGCATAGGAAATAAAAAATTATCTACAAATAGAATTGCAGAAGCAATCGCTGAAAAAAATTAATCGCTTAGACTAGGAATAAACAAAGCTAAAAGAGACGCAAATAAATAAAAGTAGGCAATTGAAATAAAAATAATTTGTTTTCCCTTTGATAATTCTATTGCAAAATTTAGAGCAAATAAAGCTAATGCAATTCCAAATAAGGTTGCCCCATTCATTACGGATTTTGTAAATATTTTCATTTTATCTAAATAAGTTTTATTTTATTAAAAACTTTTCTCTTCAAAATTTTTCTCCAATCTCTGACAAGAAAAATTTTCAACTAATCCGCGCGCAAGCGCGCTAAATTTATTCGGCTCGCGACTTTGTCGCACAAATATTTTTCCAAAAAATTAACTCAAAACTTTTTCCGCACAAAAATTTATAATCTTCTTCTTATTCATTTAGATATGGAAATTATTTTTACAGAACACGCAAAAGAGAGGATGAAAAAAAGAAATATTACTAAAGAAGAAATTATCGAAACAATAAAAAATCCAGACAAAACAAAAAAAATTGGGGGAAAGTATTCTTCTCAAAAAAATATTGGAAGAGCAAATATAGAAGTTGTTTATGAAAAAGAAAAATATATAAAGATAATTACAAGTTATTTCGTGTAACAAAATGAAAATCACAATTGATAAACAAGCAGACGCAATGTATATTGAATTAAGCGACGGAGAATTTGCTAAAAACAAAAAGATAGATGATGAAACAATTTTGGATTTAGATGAAAATGGAAAAATTATCGGAATAGAATTGTTAAATGTTAGTGAGAGAATGACAAAAGATTTTCTTTCAGATATTCGAGTTCAAAATTTATTTTCTGTTAACTAAAATTTTTAAATAAACCTCGCGACTTTGTCGCACAAATATTTTTCCAAAGAATTAATTCTAAACTTTTTCCACACAAAAATTTAATATAAATTCCTTTTTATAAAAAAGTGGCCCCGACTACTCGCGACCTCGCTCGGAATTTAATCGCGACACTAAAAAATTTTGAATTTAGTTATAGTCGAGGACATTAATATTTGTTTGATTTTGTCGTCGACTATGTCAAGGAACTTCACCAAATTCAAATATTCAGTTCCTTGAACATCCAAAAGTCCAAATAAAAAACTCAAAGGACTTTTTGATTTAGATTAAGCGAGCTACGCAAGAACCCTTCCTTGCTTTAGCTTTGAGTGAATTGCGTCGAGCGAGCGTTAGTTTTTTCTATTTAAATGAATATTAATCAGTGAGCTCGATTTTAGCTCACTGAATTTGCAAAAAACTTAGTGATAACTATATTGAGTTCTAATTAAACTTTACGGAGGTTAAAATGAAAATAGAAATTGTAAAACACAGTCATAATGTCGGAGAAAGTAATTATCATTATCAATTGACTCCTGCCTATCGAAGAGACATTTTTGTCGACGAGAAAATTAGAAAATTGACGCAGGCGTATTTATTAGCAGAAGCAGAACATTTGAAAGTAATTATTGTGTCAGTTAATTTCGGACCAGACCATATGCATTTTTTCGTCGGTGATTGCAAAAATTACAGCGTTTCTTATTTGGCTCAGCAGTTTAAGGGATTTATTTCCAGAATGATGCGAAAAAATCATTGGAATTTATTTCGAGAAAAATTGTTTGGAGATAAATTTTGGACTGGCGGATATTTTTACAGAAGTATTGGCGCAGTTAATTCTGAAACAGTAAAATATTACATTGAACACAGCCAAGAAAAACATTGGGAAGTTGTTGATTATGAATTTTATCAGTATGGAAAACAAACGACGCTAAAAAATTTTTAAGACGCGACCACAAACGCCCGCCACTTTAGTGGCGGGTTGTTTACGAAAAGATTTATTTCTTTTACTATAGCTCAAAATCCAATTAATATTTCGTTTCACTCAATATAAAAAGTGGTCCCGACGGGATTTTATTCCTGAGCCCACTCGTTTTTATTTTTGAGGCGATAACTCGTGAACTCACTCGCCCACGACACTAAAAAATATTTGAATTTAGTTAGCTCAAAATTTCTTTCAGAAATTAACAATCCTTTTAGGATTGTAATGGCCCCGACGGGATTTTACTCAGGCCCACACTTTCTTTTTTGTTGTGATGCGATTGAAAGTGTAAACCTTCGCCCGCGACACTAAAAAATATTTGAATTTAGTTAGCTCAAAATTTCTTTCAGAAATTAACAATCCTTTTAGGATTGTAATGGCCCCGACGGGATTTGAACCCGCGACACCTAGCTTAAAAGGCTAGTGCTCTAGCCAGGCTGAGCTACGGGACCTGACTATAAATTCATTAGAAAAAATCAGTTTATAAAGTTTCACAAAAATTGAATTTAATTTCTTCAAATTTTTTACAATTCCTCAGACAAATATTTCATAGCCCAATCTTTAATTTTATTTTGACTTTCTGCACGATAATAAGGTTGCATTAAAGTAATTATTAATCTTGCTAATTTTTTTGGGTCGCGAAGATCCGCGTTTTCCAAATGTTCTGATTTTTTTATTTCTGGTTGATTTTGTCGTCGTTGCAAAAATTCATAACTTCTTAATTCTTCTGCAACCTTCTGCAAGTATTCTCTGCGATTTTCTTCTGGCAAAAATCAACAACCCCTTTGACAAGCAAAGATAAATCTCGTCCGTATAATTCTCTTTCAGTTTTCATAAAACTTTTTAATAAATCTTCTTTTTAATTTTTATTGTGATTACAAAAATTCTCTTAACTTTTCTTCAAAATCTTCTGCACTCATTGCACCGACAAAACTTTTTACAATTTTTCCGTCTTTAAACAAAGTAAAATTTGGAATTGAACTAACATTGAATCTTTCTGCGATAATTTCGTTATCTGAAACATTTACTTTTCCGAATTTTATTTCTCCTTCAAATAATTCTGCAAGTTCTTTAACAATAGGCGCCATCATCAAACAAGGCATGCACCATTCTGCAAAAAAATCTACAAGAACAAAACCAGATTTTACAAAATCATTAAACTCATTTGCGCTAAGCTCTTTAACTTTTTCAGCCATATTTTATTTGAAGAAAAGGGGTTTATAAATATTCGGAATTGATATGAAAAATTTTTTATGATAATTCTATTCTCACACCAAAATATTTATATAGAACATTTTCTAATTTATTAAATGCCAGAAGGAAATGATAAAACTGATGATCCAACTTTAAGACCTCGTTTATCCTATCGTGAATTTTTTAAACAAGAGTTTGAAGCATTAGACAGAGTTGGAAGAAAAGTA
>Ga0209727_1001666_pt1 | contig 17587 bp, 15 predicted proteins | sample RifGroC1_FD_183995 | JGI IMG/M metagenome (GOLD analysis project Ga0209727, IMG submission 183995) | Groundwater microbial communities from Rifle, Colorado, USA - Groundwater C1 (SPAdes) (version 2) | ecosystem: Environmental > Aquatic > Deep subsurface > Groundwater | place: Rifle, Colorado...
CATATATTTATAACTATATGGTTAAAAAAGTGAACATGGCGAGAATAACGCAGTAATGCGCAATTAACATTCCGGGTCTGTGCGGTGGGCGGCCACCCTAAGTACACGATCAAGAAGCAAAAACGGGCAGTATAGGAGCCTATACCTTCTATGCTTGCCCGTTTTTGTTTGCCCGGAACCACAACAGAAAGGAGCAACACAATGGCAGCAGCACCGAAACATGGAAAAGGTGGGAGCATAACTTTCACCACGGTTACTCAGGGGGTACTTGAATGGACGCTCGATTACACCATGAACCCGGCGGACAGTACTACATTCACCGAGGCGGGTGTAAAGGCGTTTATCATCGGTACAACCGAATGGAAAGGCACACTCAAAACCAATTACGACCCCGCAAACACGGCGGTTGTAACGCAGGCGGCGGCGGAGTTGGTTCTCACCGTCGCGGCATCGAATACCTATACCGGAAGCGTTTTGATTACCAATATGGCGGTATCGGTGAACAAAGATAATATCGCCACCGTGGATTATTCGTTTCAGGGGACTGGCGCTCTTGTTATCGCCCAGGCATAATCAAAGAAAGGGGGCGACAAAATGGCGGCAGCACCTCAACACGGCAAAAACGGGGCCTTTTATGCGGCCAAAGGAATCATAAGGGCGCGAACGCTTGCATTCGCCATATCTCCGTCTAGAATTACCGATAGTGATAGCGGTTTTGTCACTGCCGGATTTATTCAAGATCAAAAGATTGAGATAGTCGGGTCGGTAGCGAATGATACAAACGGGACACCGCTGACTATCGCATCAGGTGGGGTAGCGGCGGGCGCACTTACGCTCACTGCACCCCCTACAATAGGGGATGCTGGGCCGTTGATTCTAATTTACCAGAACGCTCCCGGTGGCGCTCCATTCGGATTTACGGCATGGACGCTGGATGTTGTAATGAATCCGGCGGAATCTACCAGTTTAACCGAAGCGGGCGTAAAAACCTTTATCCCCGGCACAACCGAATGGAAAGGGACGGCAGAACGGCTGTATTGTGAATCGGATGTATTGTGGGGCACAACTTCCATATGGGCTGGTAACGTAACCGGCACATATCAATGGGTACGGTTTTTCAAGCCCTATGTGGCGATTCCTTCCGCCGGAACCCCATCTTATTTCTATGAAGGGTTGGCTCTTGTAACCGCATCGAATATCACTTGGCCTTCCGGTGATATAGTAACGCAGAAGTTCGATATTCAGGGCGTCGGGGTATTGACGCTGGTTGCAAAAACATCCGCGTGGTAAAAAATCAGGGGGAGTTATGAAATTTGATCTCGAAAATCTCAATCCCGGAACATGGTTCGATTTCAAGGATGGCGGGCGGATATGTCTCCGCTCCCTTTCCACGAGAGAAGCCATTTCCATTACCAAAAAAACAATGAAACCTAAGGTTGAGTACAAGGTTGGACAGCGGTTCTCTTTCGATGAACCAGACAATGACAAAGCGTTTTCGCTCATGTGGGATTCTGTAATCGTTACATGGGAAGGTATCGAAACCGCTGATGGAAAACCGCTGGAATGTACCACGGAACACAAGCTGAAACTCATGCTGGAATCCCCGGTATTTGCCGGGACGGTTCGTGTATTTCTCGAAAAGCTCACGGAACTTGACGCAACCGAGAAGGAAGCCGAAGAAAAAAACTGAGGCGCCTCGCCTCCTGGATGTTCCACAAGGGGAAGGAGTGCGGGGAAACGTGTCAAAACATGTACACTCTCGACGGTGGCTCCCCCCCGTGTTCTGAGTGTTACCCGAACCCGCTTCCCGCGAACCGGGAGGCGGTCAGGGTATACGGATTGGTTTCGCATCAGGTGAGAGTGGCGGGCATGGGGGAAATCATCGGGCTTGACTATTCAGCGGTGTTTCCGGTGATGGAATTATGTGGAGTGCAGGACAAGATAGATTGTTTGGCGCGGATAGAAGTTATTTTCCAAGAAATTCAGGAAATGAGAGCGGATAAATGAATATCAGCGGAGTATATGCATTTGGTGTAATGGAAACCAAAAAATATACATAGGAAGTTCCGTTGATATTCTAAAAAGAATAAACCAGCACAAAAGAGAATTAAGGACAGGAAAACATCATAACCCAATATTACAACGCTCATGGAATAAACTATGGCTTGGGAAAAAGCATAGTGAGGAAACTAAGGCTAAAATGAGAACGACGCAAGCACGAAAGCGCGAAGAAAGGGAGGCACAAAAGTGCGCCTCTTAGAGACATGGGTGGAAATAAGTGCACGAGACACTAAGCTCAATATGGGCTTGAAAACGGCGAATAAGTATGCCAGACAGCAAGTTTCCGAGATGCAACGGACGCTTGATTCCCTATCTTTCAAGTCGCTCATGCCTAAATTCATGGATTCTACCGCCGCGAATCTCGGATTGATTGCGCTTGGGACAAGTGCCGTTTATGCGGGCAAGAAACTCCTCGATGTTGCTGGTAATCTCCAAGTCCTAAAAATATCACTCGACACCGTTACAAAAGGACATGGTGAGGAATGGTTTGGGAAACTGAATAAATTTGCTCTTGACCTACCCGTAAATCTTTCCGCTACGATTGATTCATTCCGCCGTATGACCGCAATGAACCTGCAGCCCACCGTTGAACAAATGCAAATTCTTGTGGACGCTTCCTCTTCTCTTGGAGGAGAAGAGGCCCTAATCGGTATTTCCCGCGCTCTCGGGCAAATCATCACAAAAGGGAAGGTCTATTACGAAGAGCTTTTGCAATTAACAGAGCGCGGTATTCCGGCGTATGATATTCTCCGGGAAAAACTGCATTTAACAGGCCAGCAGATAGCGAATATCGGAAACATAAGTGTTGATGGGAGAAAAGCTGTTGATGCAATGTTTGAAGGCATGAAAGAGCGGTATGGTGGCCAAATTGAACGGATGAAGAATACCTATGTGGGGCAAATCCAGATTATGAAAAACAACTGGATGGATTTACAGCGAATTATGGGGGACATTGCTTTCCCGAATATCATAGCGCAATTGAAGGAGTTCAATGAATGGATAAAACAGAACAAGCAGCAAATCGCTGAATGGATGGGCGGCGTTATTGAATCGTTCATCAGTGTGTCAAAGGCACTATACGCATGCCGAAACACGATAATAATGATAGTCAAGGTTGCTGCATATGCGGCGATATTCTCCTGGCTAAAGAACTTCATTCATTTGATAGGGATGTTGAAGGATGCATTGAAGGGTCTGGCGGCTATGGAGGGGGTTATGGGGGTGATAGGATTCATGGGAGGGAAAGGGGAGGCCATAAAAGCGGTACAGGTAGCAAAATATAATGTGGAGTCAGCGGCGGGGGCAATGTCAGCGGCGAACGCACAGATGAGATATGCGAACGTAGGGGCGGCTGTTGCGTCGATGGTTGTGCAGAATGCGCAGGGCGCGGAAGCGTTAAAAGCGAGTATGCAGAAAGCGGTAGAACAGGAAAAAATAGCAGCCTCAGCCGCAAGAAAGGCAATGACCGCAAAAACGGCGGCGGACGTTGCGATGATAAACGCGAGCGCAAAGTCAGAAAAAGCAGCATTACAAGCCGCGCTTGCCAATACCGAAAGGCAGAAAAGTCAAGCGGCTAAGATGGTGAAGATTGCTACGGAGTCTCACGCGGTAGCGGCTGCGAACGTCGCGAAAGCCTCCTCTATAGCGGGAACAACATCTACCGCCGCTATCGGCGCGGCCTCGGTTGGGGCAAGTTTAAAAGCCGAATATACAGTCGCGGCGAATGCGGCGAAAATGGCGGGCAAGGAACAGGTTAATGCGGCGAAAGCGGTAACGGCGGCGGGCAAAGGGATAGCACAAGCAACGGCGGCTCAGACGGCGGCAACGGCGTCACTCACAGCCGCGCAAGTGGGATTGAGGGCGGCGGTTATGTCTACACTTACGACATTTGGGATATTCAGTGCGGTTGGGGCTGTGATTATGGGAGTCATGGCTATCCGTAAGGAACTCAAAGAAATTGAGGGGATGAGCTTTGAAAATATCGAAGCACTAAAGGAACAAATAGATAGGCGTGGAGGTATGCAAGATAAGATTAATGAGGAGAATTACCAGTATAAACAAGATACAGATATATTAAATAAACAGTTAATTGCGAAAAAGATACTTAGGGACGATTATTACAACAAGACAGAAAAGGCGTATCAAGGTCATATTCAGAGAATGAAAGAAATCGAGAAGAGGGGGACACCGATAGTTGGGATGGGGGTCGGGATGAATGGGATAGATGATCAGCCACTCCTTAAGGAAATGGCCATAAAAAAGCGATATGATGAACTTCGCGCAAAACGGTGGAGAGACTACACCGACTATGATAGGGCTTTTGAACCTGAACTCCCGGGGTACAAAAGTAAAGTTGCACCAAAATATGATGATAACCTCACCAAGCTCAAAATGGTTTTACCTCCTACCATTAAACAAGATAAGGAAGATTTAAAGGCTACACAGGCGGCGGCGTTAGAAAATGCAAAAGCTCTTGCGTCACAACTTCGCGAAGCCACGAGAGAAGCGAATCAAGCGCAAACGGATTTGCTTGTAAATGAGCAAGCAAAAAGACTATCCGCTATTGAAGACTGGTTTGAAGATGCAAAAACAAGATACAAAGATAATGGCGCGGCGATAGTACAGATAGAAAAAGCGCATGGGTTAAAAATATTGGCCGTTGACCAGGAAAACATGCTTGCTCATGCGGCATTGATGGATTCACTAAATAATGATTTTAAAAATCAGCAGATAAGTTTTATTCGCAATGATTATGAAAAAAGTATGGCGGAAGCGGAACAAGAATTTATAGGTAAAATTCGTGATACTGATTTATTGGGGTTGGATGGAATTGTAGCATTATGGCATTTGAAGAATGCAGAGAAAGCGAATACAACAAAACTCAATAACGAAAAGATATTATCTGATGTAAGAGAATTCCAGAATAAGCTAAAAGATATGCAGGCGGAGAATGCTTTCTCATCTATTTATAGCCCATCTACAACACAGACCGGGGCATATGATATAGAGAATGAAAAAAACAGATACAAGGCGGAAACCGATGCATTGCGGGAACAATTTGAAGCCCAGGAAATATTAAAAGATGAATACGACCGCAAGAGAAAACAAGCGGCGATGATACATTCAGAGACGTTAATCGGAATTAACCATAAGACTACAACAGGGATGATGGATGATGCGGTATCATTTGGGCGGGCGTGGGGTGGGGTAATGGCGAACGCATTACAGCAGTCCGGGAATACATTCGACAATATCGGGCTGGCTTTCAAAAATATGCTTGCGAATATGGCACTGGAGGCGGCGGCAACAGGGGTAATGGCGGCCATATTCAATATACTAGTTCCCGGTTCCGGGACAGCGGCGGAAGGATTCTTAGCTGGTTTTAAGAGCGTATTCTTCCGTGCCACTGGCGGCCCTGTTGAAAAAGATAAACCCTATATCGTCGGCGAAAAGCGGGCTGAATTATTTGTCCCGAACACGGCGGGCCGGATACTTCCGAAAGTGCCGGAGATACTACCGTTCAATGCTCCTGAAATACCAGAGATGAAGGCGGCTAAAATAGCGCCTTTGAAGGTTGCCGCGCCCGAACCGATAATACTCAAGGCTCCTGATATTGCGGCCTTGAAAGTGACTATTCCTGAAATGGCAGAATTGAAAGCTCCTAAACTATCCGCGCTCAAAGTTCCGTCTATTCCTGAACTTAAGGCCCCGAAGTTTGAAGCCTTGCGGATGCAGAGACCTGAGATACTCCAATTTAAGGTTCCGAAGTTTGTGGCTCCTGAACTTCCTGAATTGAATATTGCCAAAATGCCTGAAATAGAATTGCCTGAAATAGCGACATTGAACGTTCAGAAACCCGAGATACTTCAATTCAAGGCTCCTGTAATTCCTAAGCTCGAATTGCCGGAGATACCCCGGTTGACATCCCCTGAAATGGCGCCGCTCTCGGTGTCCATGCCTTCCATTCCGCGTCTGGGGGTAGATGTACCGCCCATTCCCGCGCCAGCCTATTCCGGCCCGTCTCCGGTGAAGATAAACTACCCGAAACAGGCGGCGGGGAATACCACGACCGTAAACGATAACTCTCATTGGTCTATCAGTATCAACCAAGCGGATGCGGCGAAAATGACAGGCTTGCCCGACGATGAGTTCGCGAAACAATTCAAGCGGTGCGAACGCGACGGGCGAATCAAGGTAAGAAAGACAGCTTAAAAAGGGGGGTATCGTGGCAAAGAAAGTATCTAATCCTGCTCCTCCAGTATCATCGAAACCTGTTGCGCCGCCTACTCCGCCTCCACTTGGGGATAAAGGTAGCACAATGACAACCGATGAATTTGCCCGGCTATTCAGGCAAGCTATGCGGGAAGGCAAGTTGAAATAGTGACCACTCCGTCGCTTGAAAGCGACGGCTTCTCAGGCTACGCATGAGATTACAACCTCTACGTTGACGCCCGATAGCCGAGTCCCGGCTGATAAAATATTCAGGGAAGCATTGATGTCCCTATCCATTACTAACCCGCAGGAGTCGCAATGATAAACCCGGTCTTTCAGAAGCACCTTCTTTGCGGGAATGCACCCGCAAGAGTGGCATGCCTGCGTAGTGTAAGCTGGGTTCACTCCCACCACTTCGACACCGGCGCATTCTGCCTTGAATCGGAGAATAGAGAGGAAATTGCCCCAACCCGCATCATTGACGGACTTCGCCAACATACCACGGGAAAGTCCTTTTACATTCAAATCTTCATGAGTAATAAAACCGTATTGAGTGACAAGTTTTCGAGCTGTTTTGTGGTGAAAGTCACGGCGCTGATTTCCGATGTGATGATGAAGTTTAGCAACACGGCGCACAGCCTTCTTGCGGTGATTACTCCCCTTCTTCTTTCGGGCGAGAGCGCGTTGCGCAATGCGAAGTTTCTTTTGTGCTTTCCGGAAGAGACGGGGGGCGTCAACAAACTCGCCATTGGAAGTGACAAGAAAAGATTTCAATCCGAGGTCAATTCCTACGGGGGGGTTAAGAGAAGGGATAATATCAACATCGGGAAGTTCGCAGGAGAAGGACACATACCATTCTCCGGATTTTCTGGACACGGTTGCGGACATGATGCGGGCATCTTCTGGAACTTCTCGATGCCACTTCACCTTCACCGCTCCGATGAATTGCAGGGCGAGTTGGCGGCCTTTAATTCGGCATCCATCGGCATAGGTGAAGCGCACGGAATCGAACCGGCCTATGCCCTTGAACCGAGGATAACCTGGTTTATCCCCCTCCTTCACGCGGCGAAAGAAATTTTGGAAAGCGGTATTGAGTCTGCGAAGGGTATGTTGGCAAGAGGAAAAGTTGACTTGCGAAAGGTGTTCATCTTTAGTTCTTACCGCCGTAAGTCTCGCCGATTGTTCAGAATATTTTACCGACATTTTGCCCGTCTCGTACAAGCCTTCACGCCAAGCTAATGCGGAGTTATAGAGATGGCGATGCGTCTCAAGAGTCTGATCAAGGGCGTCAATCTGTTCTTTGGACGGGTAAAGACGGTATTTAAAACTTCTGTGCATCTATTTCCCTTTTTGAGACTCAATGTAATGCTTCACGGTGGATTCAGAAACAGAACCAACGGAACCGGCGTAATACGACCGGCTCCACAGTGTCGGGAGACGGCTTTTCAGGGAAGGGAATTCATCCCGAAGGACGTGACTTGTATAACCCTTCAAACGGGCAACGATTTCGGAAACACATTTTGTGGGGTCATGTTCTATAAAAACATGAATATGATCCGGCATTACTTCGAGCGCATGAATTGCAAGCCCAATTTCGGATGCCTTGCCGTGCAGAAGTTCAGTAAGTCTGCGTTCGATGTCTCCAACCAATACTTTACGGCGATATTTCGGACACCAGACAATGTGTAGTTTTAGACTAAAAACAGCCCCTGTATTTTTCGCGTATCTGTCCATGCTTTATAATATACCCACGACAGATACATAATGCAAGAGTTTTTTTAAAGAAGGAGTAGGCGTATTCCTCTGTCGGCTGAACCCGACAGTCCCCTGCGCCAAATTCATATGGCAACGAATCGCTTTGACTATCCCACAGTGGCAACGGCGACATCGTCTCTTGTCTTCGATACCGCAGGGCACATGGCGTCGGACTCTGATGAACTCCGTTTCAATGACGAAATGGCAACGTCTATTGGCGGCTCCGATTATGTGTTAGATTATAGCGCATTGAAATATCATTTCAGGTTTTCATTCATCGTTCCCAGAACGAAGGTAGCCGCTGAGTATGATATGGCGGACGCGAAAGCATTTTTCCTTGTCGTTTCAAGGGTGAATACATTTCAATGGACTGATGAAAACAGCACGGTACGCACGGTGAGGCTCATGTCAAACGCGGTATCTTTTGAACCGGAGAGTGGGCGCTGGATGCGGTGTACGGTGGAATTGAAACAGGTATAAATCGGGGGAGAAAATGGCACAGGCAATGAAAGCGGACAGACATTATCCAAAAGTGATAATCGACGGGAAAGAACTCACAGGGATAATATCCATAGAACCATATTATCATGTTAATGAACTTATAACCGTAACCATAACGGTATATCCGGTTAATATTAATCAGGATGAAATTCATTTGGGGACAAAGTGAGAACCCCTCTTAATCAATCCGATACCCTCTATCTCTCGCAAGGGATAAAACCGCGCCTTTTTGTGCGGGTTTCCGACTCGTTGGACAACACTATCCTTTGCCAAAGCACAAAGGCAACCGGCGAATACGAAGACCGCATAGAGACATTAGGCACAATAAATCAGAGCATCCGTCCAGAGGGCGGGATGGCTGAAGTATCCGGGGCAACGTTCAACCGAATCATCCTCGATGAGCGGTTGACACTATGCACGGAAGCGGATATTGCGCCATACGTGTCAGGGGTAGTCATGGGGGCCGGAAGGTTAATGACGCAAGGACTTCCGGGCGTATCATATTCAACAGTGCGTAACTCCATAACGGCGACAAATTATCAGACCCCGGCGCTCGTTATCGGGCGATACAAGAACGTCGGGGGAAATTACTGTACGGTATGGAGAGCGCCACTTGAATTTGCAATCCTTGCTGGGGTGACAAGTTGTGAGGACGCCTATATTGCCGTGACGGGGATGAGCGATTCATCCAGCACAGACTTCACTCTCATCGGGGTAGCGGGAACATGGACGGCTCCGATAACAGCGGCGGACTTCAATAATTTTTCCGTATGGCAGGCAAGCGGGGACTACACCTCGTTTATTACGAATCTCATAGAATCTTGGACAACGGCGGAGTACGGGACAACGGTATATCTCCGTCTCAATACGGCGGGTCGGGCGGCGATAGTAGGGGCTACAGGTGGATATTTCAAACTCATGCTCATGTCAAATCTGGATACTACGAACGCGGCGGCCCCTTCCGGTAATGAATATGTGCAATTTGAGGCGTCCACGGCGCGATTGAAGCTCCGATACAATTCACAGACGCTTGATAATCAGAATGTGGAAATCCTGTTCGGCATGGAAACACTCCCGGCAACAATCACAAACGCCACAATTGACGCGGTATGGAAAGGCGTTCTTGACTCATATGAAATTGGCAACAAGGCTTTTTCGGGAACGGCAAAACAGAATGACCATAAGAAAAACTGCATGATACCGGCAAATGTTACTACAAAAGAGGATTTTCCAGATTGCCCGGAAGATAATATGGGCAAAGGTTATCCGGTCGTTTATGGTGAATTTTACGATACGCTTTACGGTTTGCAAAAAGATGGAATCGGGAGAGATAATCCCGCCGTCCCTGGGCCGGTGGGAGCGCTTGGGTTACGGGGTTATATTCCGGGATTAGTGGTAAAAAGTTATGGTGGGTCGTATGCAAACCCAGGCCAACTTTTGATAGCTGGTAGTGTTATCAATAACGTGTCGGACAGTGTCCCCGCGCTTTGGAATGGAAGCCGGAAAACATTTGAAAGATATTGGGTAAGCATTGGAGTTTCGCAAACCGGAGCGAACGGCTGTACATATATAGAGTTTACTCCGGCACTGCGTACTGTTCATAGTACAGATGGAACGGTATTAGGAAATGAGGAATTTATCGGGCGGGCATTTTCGGTAATTCCATCCCGGATTGTTCGGCAAGATGCGGTGAATCCCGAATATGCTTATTCAGGAACAACGGTTCAATATGCATTACTGGATGGGGCAAACGCATACTTTGAATGTGGCTTTGAACAGCAAGGCTCTTTTTCGGAACGGGATCGTGTGGAAGTTGTTTTCGATATGGTTCAAACCGGAGCAGGAACACTTTCGGTGAGTTTACGGGAACTCGACGTTGAATTGTTAAGTGCGAGTGGAACAGATGGTTCGTCATTTACATACCTCGGAGGGTATTATTTTCAGAGTTCATCAGCATCATTTTTGGGGGCTGGTATAAGTGAGGATGACTTACTTATAGTTACCGGGGGAGTTAATGCGGGCGAATGGCCGATTGATTCAGTAAACGATGATAATAGCCTTTTAATGAAATGGGAGCTTGCGGAGGAAACGGGACAGACGTATAAAATATTAAGCCGCGGCGCTGAAATAGAAACTACCGGCGGGGTGATAGGTACTACCGGTCAAAAATGTGTTCCGCTGACCCTATTCACAGATGACCCGAGCAAATACATTCTCCGCATTGACCAGACAGTCGGGGCTGGCAACTTTCGTATTAGTAATTTGCAAGTCAGAATATTCATGCCCGAAGATGAAAAACCGACAGAAATATTTCTTGATTCTAAAGGCATGGAATACGGTTCCTGGATTGACGCCGTTGACCGTACCAATTCCTATGATTCTGGTGACCTTATAGAAAATCCCGCGCACGTGATTGAATCCATCGGGCGTGATGAAATGGGGTTGCTCACCGCTGAAATTGATACCACCGCATTTGACGCGGCGGCGACGGCCATTGATGGGGACGTGTTCGCGTTTCAATTGCTCGACCGAAAACCCGCCCGCGAACTCCTCGATGAACTTGCATATCAGGCCCGGCTATTCCTTTGGTGGGATGAGCAAGACCGGCTCACAGTCAAGGCGTATGACGCCGCCGCGTTCTTCCCAAATAGTGGAACCGATATTCCCGGTGTTCTCGACATTTTCACCATCACCGGGGAACCGTCGGCGGGGACGTTCACAAACCATCCTATTCTTCACGCCGGGAATGATTTTCTTTCCCGGATGCCGATGGATGATTGCAAAAATGACTTTGTTTTGAAATACAAACAGAATTACGCAACTGGCGATTATGCTGAAGTATTGACATGCAACACGGACGGAAACAATCTCACCGAGGGCTATCTATCCGATTACACGCCAGCGGCGCTTCAAGCCCTCTGTACGGCATCGGAAACGGCCCTTCTGACGCGCAACACCCTGACCGTGGAGGCATGGGCGATACGAGACGAAAGTACCGCTAATCGCCTCATGGAACGGTTAGTGGTATGGTTAAGCAAGCGCCGGTACATTCTCCGGTTTACGGCGGGAATATCCGCGCTCCGATTTGAACTCGGCGATTACATAAACGTGCGGGAAGATAGAATATACGACCTCTTCGGGACGGCGGTTACGGAACGGAAGAAATGGATGTGCATAAAATTGAATCCAAATCCCGCGAAAGCAACAATTGAAATAGAAGCGATTGAGGTATAAATGACCGTTACGGAAACAGAGTTCGGGCCAGGCGCAACCGGGGCAAGCGACCCAAATATTCCGACAGTTCCGACGTTCGTATCAAATGGTTCGGGAACGATTACCTTTGCGTTCACAGAAAACAGCAATGATGCGGTGGTGACGTACTCGCTCCGGGCGACCTATACCGGGCCGACTGTCAGGTATGTGCAGGGGGATGGAACGCTCGATGTGGCGGAAGCATTTAGAACATTTGCCGCATGGGGGGCGTCGGTAGAGGTGACGGGTCTCACTGATTTCGTGGGATATACCTTCGCCGCAAATGCGAGAAATGAACTCGATGTTGACTCCGGGTATTCTGCGGAATCGGCGACGATGAACACGCTGCCGGATATTGACTACGGGTACATGTCGGCGAATTTGGAACGGGAAGTCACTGGGGGAAATACAAAGGTTGACGCAACACTGGGGGTAACGATTGATAGCACAAGCCCCACGGTTCCAGAGGCATCGACAGCGGAATATTATGGCGACATTATTTTTGATTATACTCTCAAAAACTACGCTTCGGGCACTTCATCTATTGAGGTAGATTATTCCGAAGATTCCGGTGGGAATTGGGCCACGGCTACAAAGGGAACGGGTGGGGATGCTAAAACAGGATTGACAACCAGTACCGCTGGAATTGCGCATACGTTTCATTGGGCATCATATACAGACGCCGGGGAAAGTGAATATCAACTTGATGCGCGGTTACGGATACGGGCGCTTGACCCGGAAGGTGACGCCGGGGCCTGGGTGGAGAGCGCCGATTTTACGGTCAATAACAGACCGGGGAAAATCACCTGGACAAATGCGGACTCCCGCGAATGGGATGAGGATACGACGCCGGTTTTTATGGGAATCATACCGTATTTGAGGGGTGGAAGCAAGGGTTTCCCGGAGATATACGTTTATGAGTCTGACGGAACGACGCTTGTATCCGGGTATCCGAAAAAGGCAGTAGAAAGTATCGTCGGGTGGGAATATGAGACGGCTCCGGCAACGTGGGTTGCGGTGACAACTGCCGGGATTCCCTCGACGGTCATTGACGGGATAAACCGGCTGAGATATACGGTGCAAACCGCGCTTGGGGTAGCCGAGTATATCGTGAGCGGGCGTATGGGGGAAGTACGCTCAATATAACAAATACATAATATAGGGGGGACAGGGCCGCGCAGCCTTTCCGATGCCTTGAACTTCGGATAACCCTCTTCAAAATAACCTTTCAAGGAGGTAAATAATGGAAGAATGGAAAGATGTTGAAGGATATGAAAACCAGTACCAAGTAAGTAATCTCGGAAGAGTAAAAAGTATTGAAAGATATGTACGGCACAATTATGGTGGGAAGAAAAAGGTTTATGAGAAAATATTAAAGCCCGCACTTGCCAGTGGGAGTTATCCTTCGGTGTCTATTGGGGGGAAAACCACGCCTATCCATCGAATAATGATGGTCGCCTTTGTCCCAAACAAAGAAAACAAAAGAGAAGTTAATCACATTGACGGATGCAAAACAAATAACAATCTTGATAATCTTGAATGGGTAACAACAAGCGAAAATAGACTTCATGCTTTTCGGCTTGGTTTACAAAAACATACCGAGCAATCTAGGAAAAGAACAAGCGAATCACTAAAAGGTCACCCGGTATCGGAATCAACAAGGGCCAAATTCAGAACCGCAAACATTGGGAAGATACCCAGTGAAGAAACAAGAGAAAAGATACGAAAAACATTGACTGGCGGACATGCAACAGAAGAAGCAAAAAAGAATATGAGTGAAGCGCAAAAAAGAAAATGGAAACGATATCGGGAAACGCGGACGCTCGGATAAAATAGGAGATAAAATTAATGGACGTGAAACAGAGCATATCCGCGATTGCGATTGTTATAGCGGCGGCGGGCGCGGGATACGAAGGAACTGTCAGTGACACCACGCCGGATTTCATTGCCCCGAACGAAGCGGTGATGTTCCGCTCGGAGACCAGCGAGTCGTTTTACACCGGCAAGATGGATACGGTGAGAACGAAGGACGGCGGGGAATCTATTGCGCCTGTTCTTGTGGCGCACATCTACACGGAACCGATTCATTACCGCGCGGCGGGTGACTCGGTATGGAGGAAGATCGATCCCACGGTGAAACCGAAACCATTCATACGGTACGCCTGGGGCGTTGTCACCGGGGGGCGTCCGTATGAAGTTCAGGCCGGGCCGTATGTGGCGGAGTTCTCCGAAGACAAGCCCCAAGATTACCGCTTCGAGAGCGGTAAGGCGAGTATTGAATTTGAGGCGCTATTCGATACAACCGGCGTGGAAATCAAAGTCGAATCGACTCGCCGGGGGGTGAAAGAGCAGGTGATTCTCTCTGAGAAATCATCGAAAATACTCTCGTGGAAATTGATAGTGGATGGTGCAATCCGGGACGGCGAGAACGGCGGCTGGGTTGTGATAAATGGCGACGGCGAGAAGGCGTTCTCGATTCCGGTAATCACGGCGACGGATGCGAACGGAAGGCAGGTTCCGGTCAGGGCGGCGCTGGACAAGGGGATATTGACGGCGGACGTGGACACGGACGGGGCCGCATGGCCGGTGACGGTTGACCCGAGTGTTGCAATTATAGGGCGTACAGCGGCAAAAACTGGATATTGCAATCAATCAGGGAATGATACATATGAGAATGTTAGAAATGCTACATCGAGCACAAGTGTATCAACGGCGACTCTGTATATAGGACAAGCTTGGGATGCAGGGACTTTTCATAAAACTTGGCGTAGCAAACTTACATTTGATACGTCATCATTATCTACCGTTGCAACTATCGATAGTGGGAAAATTATTTTTTGCTGCGGAGATGATCAAGGAGCCACTAATTTTGCGTTGCACATTATTGAGGGGACATGGGATACAGCCGGTGACATAGCAGTGGATTGGTATAATGATTTTACGGGATGGGCAAGTAGTGGTGCATATACAATAACAGACCTTGCCGATTCGATAAGTACGACAACTTTTACAACCGGTGACAGTCTGAGGTTTACACTTAATGCAACGGGACTTGGTGAAATAAATACTACTGGGTATAGCAAATTTTCGCTGTTGTCGGGACGTGATATTGGTAATGCGGTGTCAACAATAACTTTAAATGAGTACATATATAGTGACCCCGCGTCATTATATTTGCAGGTCTATTATACCCCTCAATACACTACAGTTCCCACTGGGTTTGTTCTCCATTCGCCAACAGTGAATAGCATAACAGCTTCTTGGACGAATAATCATACTTCCGGGGTGGATTCATTACGAATATTCACAGGGACAACATGGGTAAAATCCCTTGCGAAAATGGATACTACCAATACCATATCTGGATTAAGCCTCAATACGCAATATCATTATCGGGTGAGGGTGGATTCACTGACGACTTTTGGTTATTCCAATGCCGATACTCTTTATACTCTCGCGGCGGCTCCCTCTTCGTTCGCGCTCTCGTTCATCGACTCTACGATAGCGATACCCTCGTGGACTGTCAACAGCAATCCAGCGGCCACAACATGGGCTATCCGGGATTCCACGCTACAAAAGTGGGTAGGAACGGATGGAATTGCGGATGATACAAGCGCCGCATGGCTTACCTATGCGCAATGGACGGCGCTCAATATTCAACTGGTGACCAATAACATCCAGCACTATGTAGGAGTCGTGGCGCGAAACGCGGACGGCGTACAGACGGCCTATTCATGGGTAACGGTCACGGCGGGGAATGTCTATACCCGCGTTCTGTCATCGTACTTCGGCGCGGCGCGTCAGATGGGTTCCCTCACCACTATGGATGCCACATACCTGACGGCGCGAAACGACAGCACAACGGCAGAAATCACTTCGGCATCCGTACCCTGCTATTTCGGACAAGCGAACGCCGGGAACTATTATATCGCGCGGATTTGGGCCAGGTTCATCATTCCCGCCATGTCCGGGCCTATAGCGGATTCCCTCTATGCGTATGGCAAGGTGGACAGTTCCAGTACAGACTTCAATTTCGTGGCGGCAAAAGGGAATTGGGCTTCTCCACATCCGGTTGAAAGCCGATTTTGGAACTGGTTGACATGGGCCTCCTCGGGGGCGTACTCCATTGACAACCTGCTTGGAACGTTTTCCTCCTCATCATATTCTACGACGATGCGAATACCCATGAGCGCATTCGGGGATAGCGCCGTCTCCGCCGCAAAGTCGGATACACTCCGTTTTACCCTGCTCTCCTCACTTGACCAAGCCGCAACGTCTCCGACAAATTACGGAGAGGTACAACTGGACTCCCTGAGTCTGAAAATACGGTTTGCAAAATACGACTATGTCCCCTCCTCAGTGTTAGCGGTGGGGATCGCCGCTGATTCAATCGTGGTGACATGGACAGAGCATTGTGATAGTGAAACCGGATACGAAGTGTGGGACACCATTACCGGGGTGAAAATATCAGTAGGGACGCTCGCAGCGGGCACACTATCGGCGCGTATCGGGGGGTTCACTCCGAACCAGCACCTCGGGGCGCGGGTGAAAGTTATCGGCGGGAAAATTGACGGGCAATTCAGCGCGGCGGATTCGTGTTACACCTACGCAAATATTCCGGGCGCGCCGACAATATCATTCCCTACTAACACAATCCTAAAATGGGTTGTCAATGTTAACAGCAATCCCGCGTACACCAAATTCGCCGTGCAGGATTCGACAACCGGGAAATACGCATATAACATTCCGGGAGTGGATTCATTCGGAACAGCGGCATGGTGGGGAACATATGCGGATTGGGGCGGGGCCGGGGGTGATTCGATGACAGTTCCAATTGGGAAAAAATATACTCTCAGGGCTAAGGCAAAAAACGGAGAGTGACATAATTATCTTTTTTAGCGGTACAAGTAGTGAGCGCGAAGAGATAGCCGGGGGAGTCTACGAGGCCAATGGCTGACGGTATCTCTCGGCTATAATGATTATTCGGCGGCGCATGCGGATACGGGGCGGGCGTCGGGGGTACAATAGCGAAGTCGAAAGGAACGTAAAAAATGGAAGCATGGATAATTGACTTGGCAATGAGCGGCGGCCCTGGGGCGATAGCCGTGCTGTTTGTTTTCCTGCTTTTTAACCCAAAAATTAGCGCCATGTCGGATGATATACGGGAAATAAAAGAGGGTAAGCGGTGGACAGAAACCTGCGAAAGAACACATCAGGAAGTTGACCACCGATTGGAACGGATAGAGAAATCATTGAATGGGAAATTGGGGGGATGATGGATTACTTCACTGAGAAAGAGAAAGAATGTCCTGACTGTGGCCTGAATCTGGTGGACAGGAACAATGACTTTCTCCGGGCGCTGAATACGGCGCGGGACTTATACGGCGCTCCGATGGAGGCGACGTCCATGACCCGATGTGAACCGCACAACACGGAAATCGGGGGCGCTCCCCGTTCCGCGCACATGGACGGGCGGGCGGCTGACATCCGCTGCTCAAATATGGAAGCCCGGATGAACATGGTGAAATGTTTCATTGCGGCGGGATTCCGGCGCATTGAGATTTCTCCGGTTCACATTCACGTCGATATGAAAAAGGGCGCGAGGGATGCGTTTATGATAAAGACAGGGATGGGGATAGTATGATGATTACCGCGTTAATCACGGCCACGATATGGGGCCTCTTCCGCGGACTTCGAGAAGGGATTGTGATGTACCAACCGGGGCCGCGTGTCCATCCATGGTTCTGCTGGTATCACGCGGTGGAAACGCTGGAAATTGTATCGCTCATATTGTGCACTCTGTTAT
>Ga0209727_1001668_pt1 | contig 17583 bp, 20 predicted proteins | sample RifGroC1_FD_183995 | JGI IMG/M metagenome (GOLD analysis project Ga0209727, IMG submission 183995) | Groundwater microbial communities from Rifle, Colorado, USA - Groundwater C1 (SPAdes) (version 2) | ecosystem: Environmental > Aquatic > Deep subsurface > Groundwater | place: Rifle, Colorado...
TCTTTGTCTAGTTCGTTCATTATTGAGTAAAGTGTAGTGGACTTTCCGGAGCCCGTCGGTCCTGTGACCAAGATGAGCCCGTATGGTTTCTTGATGGCTTCCCTGATTATGTTCAAATTCATTTCCGACAACCCCAACTGGTCTAATGGTTTTACTCCTTTTTCTGAATCAAGAATACGCATCACAACTTTTTCTCCATAATATGCGGGCATAGTGGAAACACGGAAATCAATTTTTCTCCCATCAATACTAGTGCTGAAGGACCCGTCCTGTGGTTTACGCTTCTCATCCAAACGTAGTTTGGCAAGAATTTTTATGCGCGCCACGATACCACCATAGACATTGGGAGGTAAAACTATTGAAGTATGCAACTCCCCGTCCACTCGGAAACGCACTTTTACTTTTTCCCCTGTGAATTCAATATGTATATCGGAAGCGCCCCCCTCTATGGCATTGCGCAAAACAACAGCCACAATCTTTATCACCGGCGCGTCTTCTACAATTTTCGCTTCTTCTCCCGGTTTGATGTTTTTTATTTCTTTACTGAGATTTTCTTCACTTAAATTTTTAACATCAGCCATTTCTTCCTGGCTTAATTCATTGAGCGCTTCTTCCACTTGGCTACCCATACCTTTATAGATCTGCATAACGCCCTCATAATCGCTCTTGGTAATAAGGAAAACCTTAAAAGGGATACCCATCTTAGTGGAAATAAATTGAAGAGCATCCATAGCTTGGATGTTTTCTGGATCCATTACTCCGACTTCCAGTACCCCCTCTCTCAATTCAATCGGCACAAAACGGTAGTGTAAAGCCGAATCTTCCGAAATATATCTGAGAACACTGAAAGACATATCCTCCGAATTTACTTTCCTTATCGGAATACCAAGATACTCTCCTTTTGCTTCAAGAATTTTTTCTTCCGAAATACCAGATTCAAGGAGCGCTTCCTCAATGTTTCCGTTGTATTCCTCTTTGGCGTGGCTTTTGATTTCGCCTATTTGGCTACTTTCTATCACCCCCTTTTTAACTAATGCTTCTAAAAAACTCATAATCAAAGTGTATTAGGGTTGGACGGGATCTGGAATGGTATTTGGAGGTGTTATGGGAGGAACTGTTGTTGGAGGAACTGGAGAGGTTGGTGTAGTCGGCGTCGTGACAGCATCGTTGCCAAACTTCGCAAACGGATTCGGTCTGCCTTCGTTTCCATCTGGGATAAGCACAATACTGGAATCGCGCAAAGTAAGGAACGCCGGGTCGGATAAAATAGCGTCGTCTAATTTTATATTTTTAACATTCAACAACAGCGCAAGAAAATCTTTAGCAACCAAGGGGGCTACTACCTGCGAACTGGCGGAAGAACCTCCTACGTCCGGCAATGTCGTGGTAGATGGTGATACTACCAAATTCTCCTCTTCGGGAGATGGCCTAATGAAAAAAATATAGATCAGGACGAAAGTTGCTGCGATGGCTGTGAATATTATGATGTTTTTGATTTTTGGCATATTTTTATTCTTGATTTTAATTTTTTAGCCAATAAGTCTTAATCTTGAAATCGTATTTGTAAACTTCTGTGGAAACTGTTTTGGAGCTGGGGTTGGAACTGGCGCTGACTATGTTATTGGACGAAAAGATGATTGAGGACATATCTACAATTCTAAGGTTGTTTTCAAGATCTTTGGTAAAGTTAATGAAATTATTGTAGGTGCCGGTGGTTGAGAAAGATAAATCAAAAATTCCGTAATCTTTAGGACTTGTCTTAGTGGCTCCGCCTCCTTGGATGGCAGCACTACCCGTAGTGGCAACTCCGGTGTCTGTCGTATCGTATTTCACATCTTTCAACACCATGCCGTAAGGCAGAGCTATCTGTTCTATTTCTAAAATCAAACGTATGTTGTCAACGTTTTCCGGCAAAAGCTTTGCTATTTTGGTTAAATTTTCCGGATTAATAGCATTATATTTGGCGGTCAATTTGTCTCGTTCATTTTCAAGCGCTTTAGAATTATCGAGTGCTTCGTTGTAGGAAGCGACTTCCCCTCTCAAAACTGAGATTTCGTTGTAGATAGGATTGGCAAACACGAAAAAGAGAGTGATAGATATTGTTATTAAGATGATTGGCATTATAAATCTCATCATAAAAGTTTAGCTCTCTGTTAAAAGTGTTTGCTTATAATTAACAAAACTCGGATCAACCGAAAACTCCAAGTCAAAAAGAACACTGCCGTTGTTGTCCAGCGTTAAATTAGAAAAAACGGGGTCAATAAAATTCTTATTCTTGGTAAACAAATCAGACTGAAGCGCGATGGAACGATAGCCTATTGCCTGCCCGGACATTTTGACTTTCACCGGAGCATTCTTCTCTGTTCCGAGCTCATAACTGAATTCCGTATAACGAACAGTCTTCATCGTAAGCTTTTCAAGCGCGCTAAAAATCGGAGTGGTTGCTATATGTTTAGACAAAATCTCGCTGGATGCGCGCAGACGCTTGTCTAAGACTTGCAGTTCTGCTATCTTGGCGGGTTCAAAGCGGTTCTTGGCAAGGTTCAAGGTCTTTTCCATTTCTGTAATATTATTTTTCATAACTCCCTTATAGAAATACAAACCACCGGTAGCAAGAAGCACAGCAAATAAAACAAATAGAGAGATTATCAGAAAAATACTGACCGGCTGCGACGAAGAAGTACGCTCTTTAACGATAGGCTTCTGAGGTATAAATGATGTTTGAAAATTCTGCTCCATTTTCTTTATTCTATTATCTCACTTATTGTAATTTTCGCAATGCTAAACCGAGCGCAACTGCGAATTCTGGACCCATAGTCAGAAGCACCTTCTCCAGAAATGCCGGCGCACCAACTTTGGAGAACGGATGACCTATTTCTATCTCCGCTCTAAAATTATTTATCGCTACTTCTTTCAATCCTTTCAAGAGAGCCCCACCACCCGTGAATATCACCTTGCTGATAGTTCGGTTGTCTTTCTTCTCGTATCCTAATAATACATTATTCATCTCGGAAAAGATATAATCGGTGTGAACTTTAATGATATCCGCCAGACTTTTTTCCGCCGGATTACCGAAAAGGCCGAATTCCTTTTTCATTTTTTCCGCATCGGCGAAAGGAACACTCAAAGATTTGGAAATAGCGTTGGTAATGTCCGCTCCTCCCCTGTCTATGGTGTGATAATTTTTAATCATGCCAAATTCAACAATGGAGAGCTTGGTGGAAGAGGCGCCAAAATCCACCAATAAAACGGGGGAGAGCTCGTGTTCAAAATTCGCCCGAATAGATGAGAACACTTCAATTTCCAGGAAGGAGGCAGAGAGCTTGCTTTCCGAAACGATAGAGCGATATCTCGCCACTGCGTCATTCTGCGTCGCGACAACCAACACAGTTGTCTTGTCTCCGCTCGGCCCCGCTAATTCCGCATTGTTCATTTCTTCAAAAGAAGCTTCTTTCTTCGGCAAAATAAAATAATCAATTGAGACTTCGGTTATCGGAACGGGAATATATTTGCGAGCTTCGGTGGGCACGATGGTGGCTATGTCCGAGTCTCCCACTTGAGGGGGAAGCTCTAGGGTAAAAATTAAACTTGATTGAGCTGGAATAGATAGGGCGAGAGATTTACTAGTGACATCGGACTGTTTGAGCACTTCCTGCAGGGCTAGAGCTACCTTATCCACCGGCAGGTTGGTGACACGTCCCGCTTCAACTTCCGCATATGGACCAAGGGCTATAGCACCGTATGTTTCAAGCACGGCCTTGCCTCCTTTTCTCCTGATTTCCACCACCTTGATAGCCGAAGAGCCGATGTCTACCCCGACAGCGCTGTCTATACTATTACTTCCAATTTTGCTAAAACCCGAAAAAAGATTTTTCAATAAATTGCTCATTTTAATCTGTGCTAAAATTATATCATAAATGCGATTTTTAAACACCATATTGGACATAGTTTTCCCCGCCAAATGTGTATTATGCGGTAAAACCGGGGTTGATTTATGCAGAGAATGCCTGAAGGACGCGAGAGGGGCGGAAAGGGAGAGCGCAAGGTGGATTTTCCCCCTTTATGATTATCGCGACAAAACCATTAAAAAATCTTTGTGGCTTCTGAAATATAAAGGCAGGAAAAGACTGGCGGGCGTCTTTGCGGAAAATATTTACGAGAAAATTCTGGAAGAGTTATCAGAGTTATCTGTAATGGAAAACTTCATCGATGCCATTTTGATTCCTATTCCCCTCTCGCGGAAAAGATACCGGGAACGCGGATTTAACCAGGCAGAACTGATTTGTCAGGAAATAATAAAAATTTCATATTTACGCCATAGCGTAAATATGAAATTAAAAAATAATATTTTAATCAAACCGAAGGACACTCTGCATCAAGCGCATATCAAGGACCGTAGTACCAGATTGAAAAACATGACCGGCACGTTTGCAATAAAAGATGAGGCAAGGAGTACAGATTTAATAAAAGGAAAAAATGTAATTCTGATAGACGACATCACCACCACCGGCGCCACCCTAAGCGAAGCTAAAAAAGTTTTAAGGCAAGCCGGCGCGCGAAAAGTGATTGCCTTCACAGTGGCACACTAGATAAACTTGTTTGTCTTGCTTGTTTGTTGCTATAATCTTGGAATGAAACATTGTAAAGATTGTGAACCGGCGCAGGAAATACACATAGTAGCTTATCTATCCGTAGTTTTCGGATGGTTGGACCAGCCACTTTTTGATTTAATGGAAATTATTTTTCATAATACCGCCGAGGCCATTTCCAACAAAATCTCCCTTCCCTTTTTCAAATTAATGACTTTTTTAAAACTGGGATATTACAGCGACGAACCGGATGCTAAAGATACTTGGCGAACAAAGTGTTTCTGGGAAGAAGCCAAGAGACGCGGGATAAGGATGTGCGAGTTTCATCTCGGTCCCATCAGGGACGGTTTTGTGGCAGAATATAAGGGTAAGACTATCCTTTTTGACGGCTTGCCTCGTCCGGGATTTAAAGAATCAGCCGCGCTTAAATGGATGGACGACAAAGGCACGATGAAAACAAAATTTTTAAAAGAAGGCTTCCCGGTAGCAGCCGGCGGAGTGGCTTTCACCAAGAGAACCGCGTTCAAAATTTTCAATAACATTACAAAACCAGTAATAACAAAGCCAAACTTGGGTTCTAGGAGTAGACATACGATGATACATATAAATACCGAGGAAGAGTTAATGGTGGGCTTCAAAAAAGCGAAGAAACTCTCCCCGCTTGTCGTGATTGAAGAAGAACTGCGTGGATACCTCTTTCGTGGAACCTTAATAGGTGGAAAATTAGTCGGCGTGGTCAAGCGCGACCAGCCAGCCGTAAAAGGTGACGGAGTCCACACCTTGCGCGAACTTTTGGATGAAGAAAACAAGAGACCGGAACGCAAGGGTCCCATTTTTCATCAGATACCCATAGATAAAGAAGCGGAAGCGGAATTAAAAAGACAAAACATAAAAATGGATGATGTGGTGGAGAAAGACAGAGTCATCACCTTCTCTCAGAAAACCAGTCGCAGCTGTGGTGGAACTACCACAGAAGTAACGGATATTGTTCATCCTGAAAATAAAGAAATGCTGGAAAAAGTCGGCGCCTTTCTGAAAGACCCGTTGGTGGGAGTGGACTTCATTATTGAAGACGTTACTAAATCTTGGAAAGAACCTGCCCGCACGGGCGGAAAACAACATTGTGGAATCATTGAGTGTAACAGTTTGCCTTTTATAGATTTACATCATTATGTAATGTTTGGAAAATCGAACAACGTCGCCGGCAAACTCTGGGATTTAGTATTACCAGAATCTAAGATTGATTAAAGTAATTTGACTATAAATTGCGATAATGTGTTCTAAAAAGAGAAAGATTGTGTGTTGCGTATTTTTTGTAGTTAAGTTTTATTGGAGAAATTGCTATTTGCAACAGGCCCCACGATGCCTCTCTAAATAATACTACTGCTTTCATCATCTGAATCTGTTTAAATAGATTTCTGTTGTTACTACTATATTCTTTAAGTAATAATTTATCATGATTATTAGAAAAATTTCCGCAAAGGGATAACATGGCTAAGTCAAATCTATAATCAGAATTAGAAGAATATTCCCAATCCAAAAGTTTTATTTTATTTTTACTACTAATAATATTCTCTATCACTAGGTCAAGATGACAAGGGTACGTTTTATAAAGTAGCCCGATTTTTTTCTCAATTTTATGAAGTTCATCAAGAAGTTTATCAATGTCTTTTGGCAACCACGATTTGTTTCTCTTAACCACAGAAATATATTTTCTTATCGTTTTAAAGGGATTAAATTTCCCCTTAAATTTGGGCCCACTGTGTAATTTTTTTAGTAATTTTGCTAATAATTTAATTTGCGTTTGTCGCATGGAATTTTGTGGGGAAAATACATTTCCATCTATGTATTCAACAACAAGAAGGTTGTATTTCGGGAAAAACCCTACAACTTTTGGACCTAAGCCCATAGAAGAAACAATTTTTGTGTTGTAAATTTCTCTTTTCCTGTTAAGTCCCAACAAGGTATTAGATTTTGGTGCGAAACGTGCAATATATTTTTTATTTTCATCGTAAATAATGTAATTAAAATTAGTTCTTCCACCACTTAATTTTTTTACAAAAATGTTTTTACCATTCCATAGCGATAATTTTTTTATAATTTCTAAATGGTTTTTCATAATTTTTAAAGTTTTTTAAGAAAACTATCTCTAAACCTAGAAAGTAATATTGGATTACCTTTTTCATCAAGTGGCACATCATCCACCACAAAACCCTGTACATCAATATTATCGGCAATATGCCGTAGTTTCGGATCAGCATTAATTTGTTTTTCTACCTCAATCAAAGCATCTTTATCTTTTAAAACTAAAATTCCTTGCCCAAAAATCCCCGCATTTTTTCCTCGAGCTGTTACACTAGTACCAATATCGCCCCTTAAGGAATCACCAACAAAAATCATCCGCCCTTCAGGAATTGGAATACCTTTAGATTTTAATTTACCAATTAAATGGTGTATAGCTATCTCTTTTCCCCCACCAACCATAGTTTCATCGGTTGCTATATCTAAAAAAATATCAGAAAGTTTCAAATATTTCGCTAATTTATCCACAAATACTTTTGCATTGGCAGTGAATCCAACCATAGGAATCCCAAGTCTTGCATACATTTGCGCTAATTTAAATATTGGAGCAATGTTTGCTTTCTCAAATTCTTCCGGATTTTGTTTGTATAGTTCTTCAGTAATTCGCGCGGCTATTTCTCCATAAGCTTTCAAGATGCCGGCTGCTATGTTGTGGGCTAGGTGCCCGGCTTCATCAATTTCTTGGGCGTGCGGGATAAAACGATCTTTTAAATAAACTTCCGGGTCTTTCCAGTCTGCGTGTCCGTCAACATAAATTCCGCGCATTCGGTCAAACTCTCTGAAGGAATTGCCGAGCCTGAAACCTTTGTAATAAGTTTCCTCCAATTCCTTCGGATCTTGTTCGGGAAAAAGTTCACGGATGGCTTTGCCGTGTATAACTCCAAGGTGAGCAAGAGTTCCATCAATATCAAAAAACGCCACCGCTCTGGGCTGTCCATCTTTTATAAGTTCTATGTTTATATCTTTCTTTTTACCGTCCAAGCTTTCAAGTTCCGATTGGACAAGAATCCATTTTCTCTCGGGTACGGGAATTTCATCAACGGTTGCAAAATGGTCTATCATAAATTAAATTATTTTTTCTCTATCGTAATTTCCGATTTGGGGTCAAAAGCATCCGGGTCCATTTTTAAATGCGAGATATGTTTTTCTTGCGTCACAAAATTTCCTAAAAATTTTATAAAATCCTCCGTTTTGTCTATTTCCCCTTTTTCTTCCAGGTGTTCAAGAGGGTGCGCTTCCGGAGTGAGTTCAAAATGTCCGCAGATTTCTCCGTCTTTGTAAACCCGCAAGTGATACTGATCTTGGAAATCCGTCAGTTTTCTCCAACTCAAAACTTGGTCTTCGTCTATCCAAGCGATGAAGTGGTTCCCAAAGCCCCATTTGTCATGCAGGTGACTCTTTAACTCCGCCAGAGTTTTCCCAGGTGGGAGCCAGCCGATGTGATATCTCTGCCTTCCCTTTTTGTGCCAAACCACCCCCATCTTTAAAAGAAACTTCCTGACGGGTAAAAAGAAGCTGTAAATAAAGTTCCAGATATCTTGTTTGATTTTGTCGAGAAATGACATAACGATACTATAGCATAATTTTTAAACTGAATTACTTTACTTGGGCCAGAAGAACTACATAATTTTTTCCGTAAGCTTTTGCGCATTTTGGACAAGCGGTATAAAAGAAATATATTTTCTGCAGTTCCTTTCCTTTGGATTTTACATATTCCTTCATCTCCGTCGCCCATTTACCGGCATTTTGATAAGGTCCTTCAAAAACTTTCGTCAAAAAAGTTCCGGAAAGTGAAGCCATCTCCGCGCCAGCTTCCTTTATTAATTTCATATTTTTTACCACCTTTCCGCTAAAATTAAGCGGAATGTGAAAGATGCTTGTTATGTGATCCTTAACAAACATTTTATTGTCCCAGACCACCTCTTTCTCCTGCCACAATTCTGGCTTTATTAGCTCACAACAACCGGTTGATTCTATTGTTTGATCCATAAATTTTAGTACAAATTAATTGTAATAACCCTAGTTTACTCCTTGGGTAATTTCAAATCAATCTTTGGGAATATATAGAGCGGACAGTTTGGTATGTGGTTGAAACTAAGTTGTTAATAGATAGGGGTATTAAATTAAATCCATGTTTTTTCTTCATACTCTTTATATTCTTTCCCAAGGGTTTTTGATAAATAATTGGTTTCTACTATATCATTCTATGAATAAAATAGATGATAATTGGCAAAGAAATAGTTATAAACCAAACTTTTGGATATAGAAAAATTAATCCAATCAAAGTTAAATTAATTCCCCAATACATTGGATGGCGAATTTTTGAATATATGCCGTGGGTTACTAATTTGGCTAGCTTTGGTTTACCAAAACCTATGTTCCAGTTTTAGGCAAGAGTTAATTTGCCAGTCCACCATATAATCAAACCCGCTAAGTTGACTACTAATCCGGCAATTTTCAAAAAGTTAGGTTCAAGAAAGTTAATCCAAAGATAAACCGAGACAGCCGACGCAAGAACAGGAAGAAAATATTTAAAGAAGGGGGTTTTTAAAAAATATTCTTTTTTTTCTTGATTCATATTAAATAAGATGTTTTTTAGTAAATGCTCGTCCAGAGCCTGATTTTAAATATTTCTCAAATTCAAAAGCCTTGTATTTATCACTAATTGCAAAATAAAAATCCAATTTTAAAGGTTTTCTTTCTTTAGTCGCTGGTACATGACCTTTAGTGTGTCGTTCAATTCTTTCTTTAAGATTATCAGCACAACCTATATAATAACCGTCTTTACATTTTAAACTATACACATAGTACATTATCATTATAATATACCACCACAGACTTAATTACGACTAGGGTCGCCTTCGCAAACCTTCTAGCGGATTTCATCACGCCGAAGGTTCGCTACTGCGAACCGAAGGCGGATGAGGTGGGATTCGAACCCACGGTCCTTTTAAAAGGACGGCGGTTTAGTAAACCGCTACCTTAAGCCACTCGGTCACTCATCCAATCTCAGTACTATACATTATTTTAATAATTTAGTGTATAATAGAGATATGCTAGAGTCGTATAAAAATGCAAGAGTAAAATTTAATAAAAAAGGAATTCAGAAAAACTATATTTTAAAAGTAAAAAAACTGTTGAGAATAACTGGGTCAAAATTGGCGAAAAAATTAAACATCAGCCAGCGAACTTTAAGTGATTGGAGTAGAGAAAAATTTCACATATCGTATATTGGTGCACAAAAATTATATAAAATTTCAGGAGTGCCTGTTCCTAGTCCTAATATTATTATTGAGTGGAAGGAACATCTTAGAAAGATCGGTAAGATCGGAGGTAAAAATAGAATTAAAATTTACGGTAAAATTGCACTAAATGAGGAATATAGAAATAAAAAATGGAGAGAATGGTGGCAAAAAATTGGTCAATATAAAAAGAATGCTCCCGGATTTCAATCCCTTATTGAAATAAAAATTCCTAAAAAAAATAAAAGACTGGCGGAGTTTGTGGGTATTATGCTTGGGGATGGAGGAGTAGCTCCATATCATATTCACATCACACTTTCAGATAAAGAAAAAAAGTATATTAAGTATACAATTAAATTGATTACTGAGTTGTTTGGTCTAGTGCCAAAAATTTATAAATTAAAACACGCTAAGGCCGTAGATATCGTAGTGCAAAGAAAACAACTGGTTAATTTTTGTAAAGAAATTGGACTTGTATTGGGAAATAAAGTTAAGCAACAGATAGATATACCACAATGGATAAAAGAAAATAAATTTTTTTCAAAAGCATGTATAAGGGGTCTCGTTGATACTGATGGATGTTTTTATAGTAATTCTTACTATTCCAATGGTAAAAAATATTCTTATTTCAAAATTGCTTTTACAAGTGCATCAAAACCATTGATAGCATCTGTTGCTAAAATTTTTAAGAGCTTAGAAATTAAGGCCAGGATAAGTAAAAATTATAAAGATGTACGTATAGAGAGCAGTAAATATGTTAATAGGTATATAAGTGAGATAGGATCAAATAACAGCAAACATGTAGAAAAGATAGAAAAATGGAAAAATTACAGAAATATGTTAAAGTAATTAAGTTTAAACGGAGCCGTGTCTGAGTGGTCGAAGGTACATCTTTGCTAAAGATGCAGGGGCTTTAAAACCCCTCGAGGGTTCGAATCCCTCCGGCTCCGCAAATAAAAAATAGCACAATCAATTGTGCTATTTTTTATTTTTGCTTTATTTACTTTTTTTCTTTAAATCTTTTACAGTCTTTTTAACTATTTTGTCTGCGCTTTTCCATTCACTCTTTAATTTTTTAGCAAAAGCTTTTGCGTCTCCTTCGTGGATTTTATATTGTTTAGCGTAATTTGAAGATATCGTATCTACAACATTATGATAAACAGGCATTGTCACATTTTTTGCCTTTTTTATTTTACTTACTACTTCTTTTTTCATTTTTGCCATCAAAATTTCTGCTTTCTTTTGATGAGTTTTGGCTTTTGGTCCAAATAAATAATACGCCCCCGCTGCCAACGCCACCGCTCCGGCCCCTATCGCCACTTTCTTTGTACCTGATATTTTTTTATTTTTTTTCATATATTTTGATTTTTTTAGATTTCTAATAATATCCTTACTTTTAATCTTTGCGATGTTTCTTTTTCTTCCTAAAAAGGAACCCGAACACTGCGCTGTCTCTTATATCTTCAAGCATCTCCTTGGTCGTGTCCCCCATACTCTCTATATCATCTCCCATCTGATCAAGAATTTTTGAAAATGTTTTCGTGGCGCGAATAAGATAAAATAAAAATATCGCCGTCAAAATCCACAAAATTACGAAACCCGCGGAGGAAATAAAGAAGAAAACTTGTGATTGCAGTAAGGTATCCATATCTCCCATTGTATTACAATTAGTTATATAATTCAAATATGAAATTGGGTGATAAAACAGAAGAGAAATTCCGTCTTGACCTAAATCAAAAAAAAGCCTTGCGCCGACTAAATATTTTCTCGGTAGCCGATTTACTCTTCCACTTTCCTGTCCGTTATAGCGATATAAGCGAAGTAAAAAAGATTTCAGAATTGATTCCAGGGGATATGGCGACAATTTATGGAAAAGTTTCAAAGTTAAAAACCAAAAAGGGTTTTCATTCTCATGTGCCGATGGCTGAGGGAGAGATTGAAGATTTGTCGGGAAAAATAAAAATAATCTGGTTCAATCAAGCTTACCTGGCAAAAATGATTAAGAATGGCGAGAATGTGAAATTAACCGGCAAAGTTACCAAAAGCAAAAACGGCATCTATTTGGCCAATCCGGAATTTGAAAAGATGCCAGATATGCCGATAGATACGCACGATACCCTTTTTAAAAAAAATACTGGAGAAAACATGGGCCTCTCTTATCCCATCTATGCAGAGACTCGTGGAATAACTTCCAAATGGTTTTATCACGCGATAGAAAAAGTATTAAAAGAAAAAACGCTTGATGACATTGCGGATTCCATTCCGGAAGATATCTTAAAGAAGTATCACCTGCCCGCCTTGAAAACAGCACTTGTCTGGATTCACAAGCCGAAAAATAAAAACAACGCAGAGAGCGCTAGAAAAAGATTCGCTTTTGAAGAAGTGTTTTGTATCCAGCTGGAACGCCAGCACGACAAGTTTGAATACAGAAAAAATAAATCTTTTCAGATTAAAAAAGAAACAAAAAATACCGAAGAATTTATAAAACGTTTTCCGTTTGAACCCACCAATTCACAAAAAAAATCCATCAATACAATTCTTGAAGATATGGCGAGAACTTTCCCAATGTCTAGGTTGCTTGAAGGCGATGTGGGCTCGGGAAAAACAGCTGTAGCGGCCACGGCAAGTTATGCCGTTGTAAATACCAGGCCCTTCGACTTCGCTCAGGGCCGTTTGCAAACTTTTGGAAGTTTGCAAACGGCCTATATGGCGCCCACAGAAATATTGGCCGCTCAGCATTTTGAATCATTTATAGAGTATTTTTCACCCCGCCCCGAAGCGGGCGGGGCAAGCACCCCTATCAATATAGGGCTCATTACAGGATCCGGTTGTCGCAAATTCCCCTCTAAGGTAAACCCGGGCGGATGGACAACCATTTCTCGCAATCAGCTCTTAAAATGGGTAGCTAATGGAGAAATACCAATTTTAATTGGCACTCACGCACTCATTCAAAAAACAGTAAAGTTTAAGAACTTGGCTTTAGTCGTGATTGATGAACAGCATCGCTTCGGCACAGCCCAGAGAAGAAAATTGGTACGCAAGGACAATATCGCTCCACATTTGCTTTCTATGACCGCCACCCCGATTCCCCGCACACTAGCACTCACTATCTATGGCGACCTGGATCTTTCCCTGCTTGATGAAATGCCCGCAGGACGAAAACAAATAATTACAGAAATTATAACGCCAAACAAAAGAGAAGACACTTATGAAGAAATAAGAAAAGAATTGGAGGCTGGACGACAGTTATATGTGATATGTCCCAGAATTTTTGAGCCTGACCCGGAAAAAGAACTCGCCCTCAATGTGAAATCGGCGGTGGCGGAAGCGGTGCGGCTTAAAAAAGAAGTTTTCCAAGAATATGAAATAGGGGTACTCCACAGCAAAATGAGCAAAGAAAAAAAAGAAGAAGTTATGGCTGAATTTACAAAATGCAAAATAAATATTTTATGCGCGACATCTGTGGTGGAAGTCGGAGTAAATGTCCCAAATGCAACTATCATCATCATTGAAGGAGCGGAGCGCTTTGGACTCGCTCAACTTCACCAGTTCCGTGGACGTGTGATAAGGAGTACCCATCAAGCATATTGTTATATTTTTGCAGAAGCCAAAAGTGAAAAAACTATTTCACGCTTAAAAGCATTAAAAACAGCCAAAAATGGTTTTGAATTAGCAGAACTTGACCTCGCCTTACGTGGCGCAGGTGAACTCGGAGGCACTAAGCAATGGGGCATCACCGACCTCGGGATGGAAGCGATTAAAAATATTAAAATGGTGGAAGCCGCCCGCACAGAAGCCGTACGCCTCATCGAAGAAGATCCTGAACTCCTAAAGTATCCCCTTCTCAAACAAAAGGTACGCGAAAAGACCGGTGAATTTCATTTTGAATAAAATTTCCACAAACAGAGTTATCATATTGTGACGGCCGTTAAAGTATGATAACCTATAGATATGTATACTAATTCGCCAAGTATTACAAATCTTCTTATCGCAACCTTAACAAGTGGTAAAAACACCAGATCTTTTTACAGAATATTGAATGAACGTGAATTCAAAAAATACAAGAAGGAAAGCGTAAAAGTTGCCCTCTCGCGTTTGCATAAAAAGGGCTACGTAGACAACTCTCCATTGGGATGGTCAATGTCAAAAAAAGGAATACGAAGACTAAAAGAAACCAATTTATTAAGTTACATTTCTTCTCCCTTTAAAAAAGATTCAGCAACATCAATGATTGTTTCTTTTGATATTCCCGAAGTAGATAGGAAAATACGCCATTGGCTACGAAATCAATTAAAAATATTCGGTTACAAAATGTTACAACAAAGTTTATGGCTCGGTCCCAGCCCCCTCCCCTTGCCTTTCTTAAAGCGTCTGGAAGATTTAAAAATAAGGAAAAATGTTAAAACTTTTAAAATAACAAAACAAAATAACTAGTGGTTATCACTTTGTGACGGCCGTCAAGTTTGATAACATACTATCTTAAATAAAAGTCCGGATTCATTTTAACCCCCGATTTTTTAAAAAATTCCAAATGGTGTGAAATGATGCCAGAAACCTCTTCGTATGCTTCTTTATGTCCGCGTTCTTCCAAAACCTTAAGCAATTTCCTGGCTATTGGGATAAAACTTCTACCTATAATTTTATTAATGATTGTTTCATTCTCTGGTAAATTATTTCCAAAGACAGTAACAAAATGATTCCCTTGAATGGTATCTATAAATTTTGCCACCAACACTTCCAATTTTTCCATATTTTCAAATCCGTTTTCTGTTTCATCAAACCACTTGAGCAGTTGGTCAAGAATTTCTTTCGGAAGCATATCGCCCATTTTTTCTATCTCTTTTCTTTCAACAATGTGCTTGCTGGCACCCCTACCCGATAATTGTACAACTTGAGAGATGTCACCCTCAAAAGTTTCTCCCAAATCATGTCCCCAAAGACGCTCATAAATTTCCGTGGTGTCTACTAATGCATTCAAAGAAGGACAAACACGCCTCAAATTGAGCCAAAATCCTATACATGCCCACTGGTGTCCTAAGATTGATTCGTTCTTTCCCGCATTCATATTTTGTTCTAAATAAGGAGTTTCATCCCAGCGATACTGCCAGTTCCCGTTGTAAGAATGAGACATAAATTCGTAGATGCCATCCAGTGATTTATTGATACTATTTTTCATAAAGTTGAAAATTATTTATAGTCTGGTTTTAGTTCTTCTTCTCCTTCTTGGTGGCTAGAAATCCTGGCGAGGGCATACAGCAAGCTAGAAAGCCTGTTTAGATACGACAAGGTTTCTGGAGAGATTTTGACTTTACCTTCTTCGCTCACAGCCACCACTCGCCTTTCCGCTTTTCTCGCTAGGGTACGCGCGAAATCAAAGGTCGCGCCTATCTCGGTCGCTCCACTGATAAAAAAACTTTTTATCAGTGGTAAGTCTTTTTCTATCTCATCAATAATCTTTTCTATTTTATTAATTTTTTCTTTATCTATATATAGAGTAGAGCCCGCAACTTCTGCTTGCACGATAAATAAATTTTGTTGAATTTCTAAAACAATTTCAGAATATTTTATCTCACTACCCCTAATTTTAAAACTAAGATCTTTTGTTTTTGCTCGAGCCAAACCTAAATAAGAATTTGTCTCGTCTAAAACCCCCAGAGCTTCCGCCACGGCTGAGCTTTTTGAAATACGTTGGTCGCAACCGAAAGTCTTAGTAGTGCCGTTATCCCCTTTTCTGGTGTAAAGCATAACTATATTATCTCACAAATTTCTAGATTTCACAGACGCCGGAAACACAAGCGAATTCTTTCGCTCCAGTGGTGTTATCCACCGCTTCATACTGCGAAAGTTTAGAGAAATCAATCTTGCCGATAGCTCTCGTGCGTCTTTCGTATTCTTCTTTATTTATCGCTTCATATGGAGCCAACTGATATACGTGTTCGGAACGAGGCAGGAAGGACAACCCGCCGATAGAATCCCAGTTTTCATAAACGAAGTTACCCACAGCCATCCACTCATCCGGACCTACGTATATAGTGGCCGATGGATTGTGTTCTACGAAATGCTCTTTGAGCCTTTTCCATTCTTTCATTAAATCAAGCGCGGAAACTTCATCTTTAAAGATTGCTCCCTCCGGAGCTTTTACCGGAAATTCCAAAACGAAAGTAGTAGCGGAAGCTTCGGACTGTCCGACTTCCGGCAAGCAAGGCACACCCTGATCCCGAGCCATTTGCAATAGAGGGTCTGTGTGAGAAATGCGCACTCGGCGAATAAAGTATGGCGCGTACCAAGGATGCATACCAGAACCGACTCCCAAGAGCTGTCCGGAATTGCCGTGAGGCTTCACACAAGTAATAGCAGTGGATTGATTTATACCGAAACGCTTGGCATATTTTTTGTTTGTTTCAATGGCATCCAATCGTAATGTATCCAAGACTTTGTCGTTTCTGATAGTCGTATTATCATAATATCCCGTGAGTGAAACTCCGAGCAATCTTTCTTCTTCGCAATTTTCTTTCCACTTTTTGGAGAGATAGCCGAAGTTAGTCAAAGTGGATTGATAAGTACCGAGCAGGGTCGCTAGCTCCATTTTTCTTTTTAGGGTTGCCACAGTATCTTTCGGACGAATTACGATACTGGTCAAGTTGCAGAATTGTTTTGAACGCAAATAAATTTCTCCGCAAGGATTTAGTCCTATCTGCTTCTCATCTTTGATAGCCGCCCATCTGCGAGCCGGTAATTGTTTTTCAAGTCCCCCTCGATTAAATATTCCACGTTCACCAGATTTTGATTTTACTAAAGCAGTCCATTCATTTAAAAATTCTTCTGCGCTTGGTTTTGAATTAAAAACAGCAGAATTGTTTGCCATACTGCGCTGACCTTCTGTCAGATAAAATTGTCCCTTCTTTGAATCTCGCATTTCTGTATCCTCAAGTTCAGAAAGAGAAATAAGAGCACTGCGACGTACTCCGCCTGCCACCACAATCATCCCGATCTGACAGATGATGTCATGCATATCCAAGTTTGAAAGACGACGGCCTTGTTTGGATAAAATTTTACGTCTGGAAAATTCTATAAGGTCTATGAGTGGCTGAGGTCCAGAAGCTCGCCCTCCGGCTGTCTCCAAGCGCGCCCCAGCTGGCCTAACTCCAGAGTAATCAAATTTTACATCCCTGCCATCAAACCAAGCCTTGAGCCCGAGCACAAAGGCATCAGCCCAACCTTCTTTGCTGTCATCTACGACGTGCATAGTCGGCTTTTCTTTGATTTGCTTCTTAATTTGTGGAAATTGTTGAACATTTTCCCATTCTACGGCAAAGCCTAAGCCTGCTCCGCACATGGAGATATACATTATTTCTCCTAAATCTTGAGGGCAGGTCGGCGCAATGTAAGAGCAATTGTAAGCCCAAACGTTTGAGTTTCGGCAGGCCTTGCCAGAAGACCACAAAAGACGCATAGATGGGCAGATATCTTGGTTTAAGATGGCTTCCCTTACGTCCCCGTATTCTGTCTTCGTAAGTTTATCTCCCAAATTTTCCTTCATATACGCCATGTAACGATCCACGGTTTCTATCCAAGTTTCACGGCGACCCAGCTCTGGAACCCACCTAGAATAAAACTGATAGAAGATATATTCCGAATATGGGCTAGAAAAATATTTACTGGATTCTTCT
>Ga0209727_1001672_pt1 | contig 17548 bp, 29 predicted proteins | sample RifGroC1_FD_183995 | JGI IMG/M metagenome (GOLD analysis project Ga0209727, IMG submission 183995) | Groundwater microbial communities from Rifle, Colorado, USA - Groundwater C1 (SPAdes) (version 2) | ecosystem: Environmental > Aquatic > Deep subsurface > Groundwater | place: Rifle, Colorado...
ATCTTTAGTCTCGATGGTATCTTCTATCGGTTTCATAATTTTCGTTCCTTTAAGACATCGGTGAATATATTTATTAGCTTCAAGAAAATGCCTCACGCTTCCTTCGCCGGTGTTCTTTAGTCTTGATTAGCGAGTTATATTGTTGTTTGGTTGGGAAATAAGGATAAAGAGGGCAGATTGTTGAAGTGCATTCCTGATACCCATCGGCAAAATAACCGAAGCACTCTGCGCAATGAAGACGAACAGCAAAGAGGAGTCGACGATAATCTCCCCTTTGTGAATTTATTGCCTTAAGTTTTATTCGTTTCATATTTCTTCATCTCAATCTGAATGGGAATTGGTTGGTAAACAATCTGGAATAATCGAAGAAGGTTTTCCCCTTCGCGAGCTGCTTGTCCAGTTGTTATTTCCGCGCCAAATTTTTGTTTGAATATTTTCTGATATTCTTTGACTGCGCTTATTGAAATCATCATTGGTATCAGAATAGAAGATTGGATTAGATACGAAAACGGACAACGAGGATACGGTTACTTGTCCGCAGCCTATTTAAACGAGGATGCCTTGAGTGACGATTGATATCGAAGTATAGCTTTTCTAATTTGACCACTTTTTATACGAACGGTATCAGATAAGTCGGCCGGGTTTATATTTGGATTATTGTTCATAATCTCTTTATGTGCTATCGATGCGTATCCCTCGCCCCATTTATGAGACCAATACCATCGTCTTGCATCTCGAATACTTGGCATTGTTTTAGGAGTTTTAGCTCCATAATTTTCCAAAAGATGTCGCTTATAGCTTTGTGAATAATTTCTGAAGTATTTTTTATATGCCTTAGTTACATCTTCCAGTCTTGTTTCTGGTGTAAGTATGAGTGCCATTTCAGTCGGAATATATATTCCAGCGATATACATTCGAGCGTATTCTTCTTGATCAATCATCCGAAGATGAGCCGATACAAAGGGTAAATCATCTTCAGTTATAATTCCACTTAATAAAGCGTTTTTAATTACATTGTGGAATTGCGTTGATTTGTTATATTTTTTTAACATATCCAATATAAACTGTTCGATTATGGGATACCTGTGAAGCAATTTTGTGCTTATCACATTAAAGCCACTATGAGGAACATCAAACTCTCCCGTCAGTTCTGACCAATAATCAATTCTATTACGTGGAATTAAATCAGCGGGCACCTTTAATTTTGTTCTCCTGTAGGCAATATCTGAAATGAAATCATCTCGATCGACTAAAAATGCAACTTGACTAAACCGCCAATTATCTTTAACTTGAATATCAATTGGAAAATATTCATTTTCATCCATATCTCAATTTCGTTATTTGTGTATATTATTTTTTCTCAAGAATCGAAACGTGCTTTAATATTACATCTTTTGTTAAAGCAATAAAAAAGAAGGATTTATTTGGATTTTTTGGGCCTTTAATTAATATGCCAACAATTTCTCCACACACGTTAAATATCGGTCCTCCGCTAAATCCTTCTTTGGCTTGCCCGATGAGCATTATCTCATTACCACTGGAATTATATAAGATGGCATCAAGTCGTGAAAGTTGAGCTGGCCCGTACAGATCCAGTGTCGGAAAGCCTAAGGCAAATAATGGCTCCATGGGTAATACAGGAAAATCTACGGTTCTGCTAATTGTTGCGGTTGGATATTTTCCCCCATCGACCTTGAGAAGTGCAATATCAGTTTCGTTATCAATAGACAACCCATGGGGAGATAAGGTAGTCCTATTTTCAAGTAATGCATCAAAAAGTTCTCCTTCGATAACTTCATTAACAACATGTGCGGCAGTAAGAATCACACCGTCGTCACGAATAAACGTGCCAGTTCCTTGTGAGATTGGATATGGACCGTTGGGCAGAGTCGGATCTGAGATTCGAATAAGTTGCATTGTTGTACCCCTCATTTTTTCAATTGACTGTTGCGCATTACACTTTCTAAGTTTTGAAAATAATTGTTCTCGTAATCCTCGGAGTTTTAAAATTCCAACGATAGTTATTCCCAACAGTAAGAGAATAATTATCAATCGTATAGTGTGAATGAAGATACTTTTACTCTTTATTCGAATTTTTTCATACGCCTTGCGTCTTCGTTTTAAATCAAGAAAATCAAGGATAAGACCACCCACGGTATAAAGTATTTCACTAAATGCGATAATCGCAAAAGAAAGCAATGGAAGAATCAATAAATGGGAAATAAGAAAAAACCCGCTCGTGATAATAAATAGAAATACAATACAGGCAAGAATAAACGTGGTAATAAATCGAATAAACGGTGGAACTTGTCGGAAATATTTATTTAATCGAAATGCAAATGCTAATGATATGTAGCAGGGGATGATGAATAGACTGAAATAGAAAAAGACTGTCGTAGTGACATATATACAAAGCAGTGCGAAAATAAATTCAGCGACAAATGCTCCGATTATCACCCTCCATCCAAATATGAAATTCAATAACCGAGGAATAAATTTATATGTTGTTTGGAGTCGCATTTATTTCTATTTTGTATAAATCATTTTTTTAGACAGTATCGTAGTGCTAAATACTCACAGTAATTTTAAATCTATTTTTAATTCCTCAATCAAAACATTTGTATATTCATCTTTCCAATACTCGGGAAGGCCTTCTTTAATTGTTTTATTAAGTTCATTATTCAATTCAAATTTATTACCCTCTCCAATAGCAGACCTTATTGCAAACGCTTTGTTCAGAGTCCAAATAATAGCATCTTCAACTGCATATTTTTCCCATCCAAAATTTGTAAAATATTTAATAGTTTCCTCTTTATTTTTATTATGAGAAATCCAATAATTACCTACTTTTTTAATTTCAGCCGAGTGGAAAACTAATAAATCACGTTGCTTAACAGGCTCAGATTCTTGTACGAGCTTGATAAAATATTCAGTATTAAGAGAATGTATGCCTTTTTTTAGATTATTTATATACAAATATCTTTGCCACAGAAAATTAGCAGTTATCAAAATAGATATAAAAATAAAAAGTGCTACGACAAGAAGTAAGATTGTAGAGAATTTCATCTTCATATTTATTTTGATTGAGACATAATCTGCCACCGCGATTTTTCTAATTCTTGGTACTGTTTGTCTAATTGTTGTGCTGCGTTTAACGCAATGTTTCCATAAGGCGTATTTTTCAATCGTTCATAATCAGTAAGATACTTCTTAATTTGCTCCTTAACACTTGCCATTTTATTTTCAATTTCAATAAGTGTTTTCTGTTTATCACTCGGTTCCTGTGCCGGTGCTTCACCGGGGGCGTAAGTAGGTTTTATATGCAGTTTTAATGTCGGAGTCTGTTCAACGATCGGTGTCGTAGTTGGTGACGGTAATGTAGTTGGGGTTATTTGAAGAGACTTTACCTGATTCGATAATGATTCAATCTGCTGGTTTTGCTGAACAACTATGTATCCAGCTGCACCAAAGGCGGCAAATAGTGCTATTGCTAATATCGGTACGAGCTGCAACATAAAGGGACAACCCAATCCTCTCGCTATCAGCCGGTCAGCCTCAAGGTCATCGAAGAAAGAGCTGCCCCTTCCCGTCACCTTGAGGCTACGCAAAAGCGTTCAGCTGACCGGCTGTGTAGTTCAATTATGGATTACCAAGAAGGTATAATGCAAGTAAAATGCAGAACTGACATAGACTGGTTACAGATAAAGCCCTGCTTTCTTTTTAAATCTTTACCTCTGGCTAATTTTGATTAGCCGTTTGAATTTTTCATGGTATTTGTACGGCCTATTTTTATACACATAGAAATAATAGTAGCCGCCTATAATTCGCATCAAAGGAGTATAATTCAGGGTAGAAAAGTTATCTGTTGGGTAATCAATTTAATACAAGTAGCATCATTTTGATATAAGAGAATCAGTTAGAAGTTATTATGGGTAAATTGGTTAAGCTCGCTTTGTTTGTCGTCGCCTTTGGAATTGCGTTGGGTTTGCTCCCATTTACCATCGGAGGACTTCTTGGTTGGCTCATATTCAAAAAAGTTGCGAACAATCGTGTTAAATATGGTCTACTTACAGTAGTAGCAATCCTTATATTATTTTTCGGTTCCGCTTGGGTTGCTGCTTTAAATTCCTCAAGCAAACAACCCATTACCCCAACAAAAACAATTCCAACTTTCTCACCAAGTCCAACTTCCACTCCTGTCCCCACAGATGTGCCAAAAAAGGAACTCTACAAAGTTACAAAGGTTATAGACGGCGATACGATCAATGTTGAGATAAACGGAAAAAACGAAACAATTAGACTTATCGGCATCGACTCGCCAGAAACTGTTGATCCGCGAAAACCCGTGCAGTGCTATGGTAAAGAAGCATCAGACAAAGCAAAAGAAGTTTTAACCGATAAAAGCGTTTCGCTGGAGGCAGACCCAACTCAAGGGGAACGAGATAAATATAATAGGCTCCTTAGATTTGTATTTTTGGAAGATGGAACAAATTTCAATAAATTGATGATAAATGAGGGATATGCTCACGAATATACTTATCAAAGCAATCCATATAAATATCAAGAAGATTTCAAAAACGCGGAAACTGCTGCAAGAGAGGGAAAAAAAGGATTGTGGGCAGACAATGTTTGTATAACACCTACACCAATAAAGCAAACAACAGCACCCACGCAAACACAATTTGTGCCAGTTGTTCAGCCCACACAGTCGTCTTCTACAACAACCGGAGGCGGAAATTATACCTGTAACTGTTCAAAAACTTGCACACAAATAGCATCCTGCGATGAGGCATACTTTCAGTTAAATCAATGTGGCTGTAAGGCAAGAGATGCTGACAGCGATGGTGTTCCTTGCGAGAGTCTTTGCAGATAATCTATATGAAAAAAATTTTGTTAAAACTATCCCTTTCAAGGAGGTATATGTATGTTCTGGGATAATTTCTGGCCAAACTTTGCAGCAAATTTAGTAGCCGATGGTGTTATCGCCTTGTTGGTATTCTTTTTGCTTGAGCGATATTTTAATAAAAAGGATGAATTACAAAAGGTGGCACAGTTAGAAAAAAGGAGAAAGGACAACCTCAGAATAGCTGTAAATCTCTTGTGGGTAGAGATTGAACATAATAGGGTGCAACTAAATTTACTTGTTAGAAATTTAAGCCAAAAACCTCGCCCCAATATCATATACCCCGCGTTAGAAACTTCGGCTTGGGAGATAACGGATCGCCAACAACTAATTGATGGGCTAAAACCTAAAGATTTTGCTAACTTACTAAAAATCTACAACCGTGTTTATACGGTCAATAAGATGTATTACAAAATGCTCGATAAAATTGAATGAATTCTATTGGGAACCGACTCAACAGTGAGAAGAGAATACATCGATGGGATTATCGCACGGTCTAAAGAATTGTTAAATTTTGTCGAAGAAGTTATTCCTGCTCAAGTGATGGAGAAAAAGAAGAATTTGAAAGGAGATGCATTCTGATTTCTTGTAACTCCCATAAAAGGATTATATTGTTAAGTAGTAGGTTCGAACACAGTCCATTGCTCGGAGCAAGGTGTAGTTTAGAGCGTTAGGACAATACAATTATATAATTAAAAGATTTGGTTAATTAGAGAATAATTATCCCCAAGCTTTCTTCATTGCCGCGGGTCTCGGTATTCCGAAGTGGTCTCCAAATTTAACTAACATACCAGCATGGAGAGCATCGTGCTGAGCGACCTTTCTTAATAGTCTAATGCCAGTCATTTTTTGTCCATAAGGCATTAGGACGTCTTTAACTTCCGTTTCTGGTTTTGTGAATACGGTATATAACTGAATGGTTGTTTCATCAAGTGCTTGAATAAGAGCCTCTCTATCCATTTGAGCTAATGCTGCATGTTCTTCAGGATGTTTTTGATCATATCGCCAATTGGCGATTACGCCAGTTTCTAATCCTTCAACTCGAAGTCGAGAATGACCAATTTGATGAATTAATTCTGTTCTCGGGGAATCACCGGCGCCAATTCCTTCATTTAGTTTTTCTGCTGGAATTTCTAAATAATACTCTCGAATAACTGCTCTTTGGAGTAAAAAGTCATCAAAATCAGCACGGCTTGTCTCGGGGATTTTAGCTAAATCGTATTGTTGCTTAAATGCCTCAAGCCAATCAGCTGATTTTGTGGTCGCCGGTTCAGGTGTCATAATAGGCTAATTATACTATTTAGGTCAAAATTGTTCCAAATCATATTGCTATATAGAGCAATAGTAGGTTCGAACATCGTCCATTGCTCGGAGCAAAAAAGAATTGATTATAGCTATCAATAACGTGAATAGAATCATTTATGCGTCTATTTTCACGATTAACTTGACAAAATCGTGAATTTATATATAATACGAATATATGGCTAACACGCTGAGAGTGTTTGATAAAATTCATCTCCTTCGTCAACGATATTACCAAGCCGCAATCGGTAAAGATGCCCTTTTAACTCTCATTAGTGAGGCAGAAGTCGCCGAACAAGTGTATAACTCGAATGCTATTGAAAACAGCACACTCACTCTTGAAGAAACTGAAAAAATTCTCCTTCAAATTGATTTAGATCGGTACATAAACGAACGAGAAATTTTTGAAACCAAGAATCTTGCCCGGGTGGTGACATATATCCATAAAAAGGCAAAAGAACAAGAGCTTTCCCTTGATGTAATTCTAGCGCTTCATGCAATGCTGCTTGCTAATATTCGTGATGATGTAGCTGGAAGATTAAGACGTGATAATGAGTTTGTCCGGGTTGGGAGTCATATTGCTCCCGATCCTAAAGAAGTTAGAGGCAGGTTGGAAAATATGCTGGCAACGTATCACGCCACCAGTCACCAAAACATCGTTAAACGTATTGCACAACTACATTTATCCTTTGAAAATACTCATCCGTTCGTTGATGGAAATGGCCGCATCGGAAGGGTGATAAATAATTATTTGCTTATTCGTGAAGGGTTTGTGCGGATCAACATTAAATTTATTGACAGGAAAAAATATTATGAAGCATTTAAAGAATTTGATCAAAAAAAAGCAACGACTATAATGGAAGAAATAGTCGGCAAAGCATTAACCAATAGTTATCACAAACGACTTGCATATCTCGAGGGTAAGAAAATTATTACATTAGCTAATTATGCTAAAGATAATAAGCTTTCTCATTCCAATCTAATAAATAAAGCTGGCCGACAAACCATTGGAGCTTTTTTAGAAAAAGGCGTGTGGAAAATTGGGAGTTAGAGAGGTATAGTGGGTTCAAGCGTCGTTCCCTCCAATGGCGGGCAGGCATTGCGCGGAGTTTCAAAAGGTTGTTTTTTTAGCTTGTTTTCATGTGTTATTGTTGCTATAGTGATTTTATTATGAATAAACTATTTATCCTATTGAGTTTACTTTTCGTCTTTGCATTAACACCATCCGCGTTTGCACAGACAACAGATACTGATTTACCAAGCCCGGGCATACTTCCTGATTCTCCAATCTATTTTTTAAAGCCGTTTAGCGAAAAGATTCGAGGCATGTTTACTTTTGGGGAAGACAATAAAGCCAAATATGCGCTTACATTGGTAGATAAGCGTTTAAGTGAAGCAAAAGCCTTATTTAACAAAGGGAAAGATGATCTTGCAGGAGACACGATAGAACAAGTAGGTATAGAAAATGAAAATGCTCAAAAACATCTTGCTAAAGCTGAAACCGGAGGAAAAGATGTTACTGCAGTGGTAAAACGATTAGAAACTAATTCTAATCGACAACAGGCAGTGCTGCAAAAAGTTCTTGACAAAGCTCCTAAGAATGTAAAGGCAAAGGCGGCAATCCAAAGAGCGATGGAAATGTCTCAAAAAGGTTTAACGAAAGCACAGGAAATGCAGAATAAAGAAAAAGGCAAGCCTGAAAATAGAGGTAAGCCTGAAAGAAAAGGAATGCCAAGCGGAGGACCAGAAAAACCAAACAATGAGAAGCCATCTAATTTACAAAAAAGTCTCGGAGGCGGAGGACAAGGTGGACAAGGTGGACAAGGTCAAGGAAATGGGAAACAACGTTCCCCTCAAGGGCAAAGACAAGGCAGTCAAAATCAAGGTGGCCCTGAAAACGACGGACAACCTCCCATAACAAATTAACCTCAAAATTTTATTGTCAGTTTACTAGGGTTTGGTATAATACGTTCATGATATTGACGAAAACAACCCCGTATACGAAAGAAGAAATTCAACAGCTTCGTGAGCAATTCGATAGTTATATTAAAACAGTCATTGATATTGAAAAGAAAATGTGTTCCGCAGGATGTGACAGACATTTTGAATCGGAGAAAATATTATTGGATCAAGGTTCAAAACAGGAACATTTATGGGGAGGAGGAATTGATTTAGAGACAAAAACCATCGACGGTAATTCATTTATCAATATCCGTCCGACCCAAGGAAATACGAGTAATGAAATACAAGATTCGGTTATTCGAACAATTTTTGAAAAAATTTCTAAATATTTTTTCGAAGAACTATATGGAGAATAAAATAATTTTATCGTCGCTGGCAATGGATTTAAAGCGAGTTGCACTTGGGCTGTATAGAAAATCAGCTAACGTGGCAGATAGATTTTTAACTGAAGCTATAAAACGGAGAGATGAAGTGAATATTGATGATGTGGCACCATATATGAGAACGATATTAGGACATATTGATTCTATACATAATGCTGAAGATGCACTTATGTATAGCACCCGTATTCAAAATTACATACTGTATAAATAATTGGTTCGAGCATCTCCATTTCTCGTAGCACTTCGGCAAACTCAGTGTAAACAATTGATAGTTTAGAGTGCAGCATCTAAGCCTTCTCATTTTAGTTTACTACGGTTTGATATAATTACCTTATGAAAACAGTACTTATCATCGGTGCAGGTAGCGGTGTGGGAATGGCCTTGAAGGAAGTGTTTAACAAACATGAATGGGAAACAATTGCTCTCACACACAAAGATGTAGAAATTACAGATCAGAAATCGATCGAAGAAGTTGTTAAAAAACTTCATGGAAAACTTATAGATGTCCTCATAAATTGTGCTGGAGTGTACGATGGACCCGCGGATGGCGACCAAACCGCAACGACAATTAACGGTATAACGAAAGTTTTTCAAGTGAATACTATTGGCGCCAAAATTTTGGCAGATTTATTAGTACCAAATCTTTTAAAAGGAAAAGAAAGGTTGGTTGTGACTATTAGCTCGATCATGAGTACCTACTCTCAGCTTGATGAGTATGCCGCGAGACATTGGTCGTATGGCGCGAGCAAAATGGCTCTCAACTATGCAATGATTTCTTTTGCCAAAGAGCATCCGGAAATAAAAAGCGTGCTCATTCATCCTGGTTGGGTGAAAACAAAAATGGGCGGAAAAGATGCTCTTATCGAACCAAAAGAATCCGCTGCCGGGATTTATAAACTTATCATAAACCACGAGTCCAGTTTACCCAACGGAAAATTAATTGATTATCAAGGAAAGTTGATTGAGTTTTAATAAATAGTAGGTTCGAATATTTGTTATACTTTGAATATGAGTAAAATTCCGTTTATTAATGCTTTTTTCGCAATTTCATATATTGTCATAGTCTCTCTCATTCTGTATTCTGGCACGGTTTTTAAAGTTGGCAATAATTCTGTTATTGCTCCAATTGCTCTAATATCCCTGTTCACTTTCTCAGCTGCAATCATGGGATATTTATTTCTCTATCAACCATTTATTTTCTATTTTGATGGAAAAAAGAAACAGGCGTTAGACTTATTTTTTCAGACTTTATTGATTTTTGGGGGAATAACCATTGCGGTTTTTATTTTTCTTTTTTCCAGTGCTTTTAGTAAATTTTAAAATCATATCACCTTCAGAAAAAATTATTTTGATTTAAGCCTTCTATTTGTAGTTTATTACGTTATTATTTAAATGACTGAGGTAATCCCAGCTCATTCATAGCGTCGCAAAAGGCAATGGCTTTCATTAACTTTGGTTTATCATTCTCTAACCCTTTTAGAAGTATTCCTAGATTGAATCCCGGCGGACCCATTTTTGATCCCTGTGTATCTCCAAGAAATAACGTTTTAAAAAGAGTGGCACTTTTTGGATCAATCGTTGTAGCGTCTGTTACTTCGTATATAACTTGAAACCTCTGATTTGCTGCTTCATAGCACTGGTTGACATAAGATGGAACAGAAGCTACTTCTTGTTCGTATACACCAGCTCTTGTATCAGTAAAGTCTCTATATAATTCCCAGGCCTCAGTAAGTGAGTTTTGACTAATATTATGTGTTGAGATAAAAGTTTGAAAATTTTGGATAGTAGGTTTGAGAGCTTCTTGAATTCTTACTGTTTCGTCGAATTTTATATTTGTTAAAACCATAATTGTATTATACATAAATAACTAATGGAAGAAATTGAGCGATTTTAATAGAATGAAGTGACGAGATGTATTATATTTTCGTCTTCTTTTGTTGAAGAGCTTCTTCAATTAAAAAAACTTGATTACTTCTTAGAAGCGGCATGGTGTCATGAGAGAAAAACCCGTAGTCTGATACTTCTTTACTTGGAATAAATTCTCCTCCAATAAGTACCCCAGTGTAGCAAATATCTAATCGGGCGCTTGTTCGATCAGTACGAGTTGAGAGAGGAGCATCAACACTTATAATAAAGCCAGACTCTTCTTTAATTTCTCGTTCCAGTGCCTCAGAAGGATGCTCACCGGTTTTCATATACCCACCCGGTAAACTCCACGCGTGTTGCCTATACGTATGTTTTAAAAGAAGCACTTCGTTTTTTTTATTGAAAATAATTCCTGTAACGCCAACTAAAAATTGATTTTGGAAAAAACGCATGAAGAATAGCTGTGCTCCTTTTGGAAGATTTAATGCTTTCCAGATTTTACCGAATATTGATTTCACAATGCATTTCTATCTTGAGGTTCAATTATTGTAGAGTTATTTTTCAGCCGTTCATTTTCTAACTCCAATTTATGAATTTGTTTGGTCAAGTCAACAATTTCATTGTTCCCTTGTTTAATTTTGTTATCTTTTCCATGTAAAGTGAATGCTGTAAAAATTGAATTGATAATGTATATAAAATACGCCAAACCAAGCCCAATTAACAAGGAGCCAATAATAATATAGAAGAGAGGAATATCAGAAAACACATACGTTCCAAGATGTAATGGTACAAGCATTAAATTGTTTTGTGCGAGATACACCATAATGGAACCGACAACTAACAAGAGGATGAGAATAAACATCATTATCAGCATAGGCGCTTCTTAAGATAATAGCAAGTAGTACAACTACATCAATTATATGAACATTGACAAGTGGTTGTAATTAGTGCATAGTGAGGTCATCATGAAAAATGATACAAAACAACGACTTACTGTGTTTGTTGATCCGAATCTTGTTAAACGTGCAAAAGTCAGGGGTGCTTTGGAGGGGTTAACGATATCAGAGGTTGTCGAACAGGCGCTTGATGCGTATGCTCCAAATATTGAAAAAGCAAGTGATCGCCAAATTTACGTTAAATTTCCAAATTATCCTGTAATTATCACATCAAAATCTCCAGTTAAAAAGTAAATCAATAGAGAAAGGAAGTGAAATAATATGACACAACAAAATGCAGAGGTACAGACTGGATCTCCGCAAAAAACATATGAAGCAAAAAAAGCAATATTTCGGAGTTATCAAGTTATATGGTATATCTTGGGCGTTATCGAAGTAATCCTTGCGTTTCGGGTTATGTTAAAACTTCTTGGAGCAAGTACATTGAGTGGATTTACCAGTTTTATTTACGCAATCAGTAGTCCATTTGCGTTGCCCTTTGCCGGAATATTAAAAGTAACAGGAGCATCAGGTATGGTTCTTGAGTGGTCAACCCTCATTGCGATGATAGTATATGCCATTATTGCCTATGGAATCGTCGCACTGTTTCAACTTGTAAAACCAACAAATCAAGAAGAAGTTGAGCAAATAGTTGACAATCAATAAACAAAAAAGGAGGTGAATATATATGACAGATATACAAAAGAAAAAAGAGACAAAAAATACAAACATAATTAATCCAATTGTAGCCGGGATTGCTGGAGTGGTAGCCGGGGGAATGGCAGTAGCTGCAGCAGTACTCATGAGCGACAAAAAAAACCAAAAGAAAGTAAAAGAAGCTTTTGCTGATGCTAAAGATAAGGTTACAGACTATGTAGATACAATAAAATCCAAGTCAGAACCAATCATTGAAAAAAGCACAAAGAAATTAAATAAAGTAGTTGAAGCAATAAAGTAAAGATTATCGAACAAAAAGGAGGTGAAAATACCATATGAGTTTATCTTTTTCAAATTTAAGTCCACTCGCGTCACTTGTGTTTGGTATATTAATACTTGTTTTTCCAAAATTTCTTAATTATCTTATAGCCGGGTATCTGATTCTTGTCGGTATTATCGGATTAGGCATATTGAGATAATTAGCATCAAGCCCGTTCGTAAAAAGTCCGAACATCATCGCGCCGTCCTCGAAGTTTTAACGAAATGGGCCATTGCTCGGAGCAAGTGATAGTTTAGAGCGTAATGAAGACTTATTTTTAGGACCACTAAAGTATCCCGCTAAGCGGGATAAACTATTCGGATTTTTTGATATACTTCGTATATGAATGGTCAACCAAACAATATATCAACTAAAGAAAATCCCGTGGGTAGATTTATGGTTGCCGTTGGCGCAATTATTGAATTACGTAGTACTGGTAAGATTCTTGTTAATCGAAGAAGTTCAGATTTAGATTGGCAACCAAATGAATGGGAAATAGTTTATGGAAGACTTGATCAGTTTGAAGGAAGTGAAGACGGATTGAAACGAGAAGTAAAGGAAGAGACGGGGATTGAGGATTTAAAAATCGTATCCATATTAACTACGTGGCATATTTTTCGAGGAACTGAAAAAAGTGCAAAAAATGAATTGATAGGTATTACATTTTACTGCCGTACTAAAACAGAAATCATTAAATTATCTAAAGAACATAGCTCTTATCGGTGGGTGACACCTCAAGAAGCACTTGATCTTGTTTCAGTTGAAGGCATCAAACGAGATATTAAGAAGTTTTTAGAAGTATGAACGATTAAATAGTCGATAAATAATAGGTTCGAATATCCTTCCGTCATTTTAGCTTTAAGATTTAGTACTTGCATAGATTTACATAGATTTGGTATAATCTGCATAGATTTACTTTTATAGCTATGCTAAATGAACTTTTATCCATTGGAAAAGCGGCAAAATTATTAGGAGTGTCAATAGACACACTGAGACGATGGGATTCTGCTGGTCGATTGACATCGGTTCGTAGTGGGCCTCGAGGTCATAGATTTTATCGTCAATCAGATATTGATAAGTATCTGCAGGAAATTGATGGTATTGCCCGGAATTGGGTAGAAGCAATTCATCCATTGGAACCCAAATCAGACGTATACTCTCAAACCCGTGATATATTTCAATCCAGGCTTGAGCAATTTCAGTCAAACTTAAGTCACATCGCGTCACTTGATGCTGTTTCCCTTATCACTGCCGTTTCAGGAGAGATTGGAAATAATTCTTTTGATCATAATTTGGGGAATTGGCCAGACATACCTGGAATTTATTTCTCATATGCTATTCGAAATAGAAAGGTAGTGTTAGCAGATCGTGGTCAGGGTATTCTTACGACTTTAAAAAGAGTACGCACGGAATTGACCAGTTCAAGCGAAGCGTTAAAAGTTGCCTTTACAGAAACAGTATCAGGTCGATATCCGGAATCAAGAGGGAATGGATTAAAATTTGTTAGATCTATCATAGTCAATAATCCATTTTCGCTCTATTTTCAAACCGGTGATGCAGAACTATACTTAAAATACGGCGACAATGATATAGTCATACAGCAAACAAAAACTTTTGTCCGTGGATGTTTGGCTATAATAGGTTTTGAAGAGCTATTATGATTATTCAATTAAAAAAATTTGGTATAACTTTAATATCACGTCCTTCAGGAAAAGAAGCGTGGTTAGCGTTCCAACCGGTGTTAAATCAGATACAACAAGAAGAAAAAATTATCGTTGATTTTGATGGTGTTGCAGTATTGACACCGTCTTGGGCAGATGAGTTTTTGACTCCACTTCGCAAGAAATTTAAAGAAAAAGTAGAATTATTTCACATCAATAATCCTTCTGTGAAAGCGACTTTAGATATTTTAAAAAAACAGTAATCATCTCAGCGTTTAAGCATTTTGATTTTAGCTTACTACGGTTTGATATAATTCATTTTATGAACTTTGTTCAGTTGGATATTTCGTTTCATCAGCAATTACTTCAGCTTGAAGGAGATATGTACTGGACTTCAGATACATGGAAAACGTTGTGGGACAAGGAAGCGAAAAAGAAGTTTGATGATTTAATAATTGATTATTTAACTCATTTTCCTCAAGGATGTTTTGGTTTAGTTGAAAATGATGAATTGATTGGATCTATATTTCTACTTAAAGTATCAGAGCTAAAACCTATTCCGTATGTGAGCAATGTTCATGAATATTTGAATGAGAAAGGAAATATTGCTTATGTTTCATTTTTCGTTGTCAAAAAAGGAGACAAAGATGAAACCATAGCTCGAGAGTTATATAAAAGTGCTGAAGATGTGGCACAATCAATAGGATGTAATAAGATAGCAGTAGTAATTAACGAATCTCCTCTCGAAGAAGAAATTTTGAAAAATTATCTCTATCAGCGATCAACGGAAGAATATCAGTGGGAGATTTATCCAGGCATGATGGTTCCATGTCATATTTATTCACTGAATATATGAATATTCGGAAAATAACGTTTTTCATTTTGACACCAGTTATCGAACAACCGAAGAAATTTATTGTAGGTGGCTTATACAAATATTGTCGTAATCCAATGTATTTAGCTGAAATAGGTATATTTATTGGGCTATTTTTCGTATTAGGATATATACTATTGCTGACGTTTCCAATAATAGCTTTTATTATTATTCATATATTTATCACGAATGTTGAAGAACCAGAGCTTTTTAAGGTATTCGGAGGAAAATATTCAAATTATACAAAGAATGTTCCCCGATGGTTACCTAAAATGTAATTGCGAGTACTCATAATTGTCTATGAATTATCAAGGCGTGATAATAGAAGAAAGTTTAGAAGATAAACATGTTATTGGTTTAGTACACATTCTAAATACCAAGATAGAAAATGTTACAGAAAAGCATCGAACTCCATGGATTAAAAAATGGACTCTCCATACTATTGAGATACCAGAAGAGCAAGGCGAGAACATTTCAAAAATTATCAGTTCATCACTCGATAAAAAACATAATTGGTATGCGGATTTCAAAAACGATAAATTTCACTATATTATTTTTCTTAATAAGGTTTTTAAGGTTGATCTGAATAATCCTATCCTATACAAAGATGCTAAGACATACGGTATTTTTTAGGGATACCAGAGTATCAGGTAGATTTTACGCCCGGAGATCAGGTTTGGGATAGATAGTAGGTTCGAACATCACTACAAGCCTGTCTGCCGGTAGGGGCGGGCGGGCATTGCTCAAAATAAGACATTACCAATTATCTTTTCGTATCATTTATGATACGATAACAATGTTATGAATGATACGATATTCAACTTTCGTCAGCAACAGATTTTAAAACTTCTTAAGGAAAGAGGAGTCCTTTCGAGGCTGAATTTAACTGGAGAGATTGTTTCTAAAAAGGGAAATTCAAAGATAACCGTCATTCGTGATTTAAACGAATTGGTAAAGAAAGGTTATGTAACTGTGCAAGGAAAAGGTAGGGCGACGAGTTATAGCCTAGTGACTAAAAATTCACTTCTTGAATATCTAGATTTGGATAGATATTTTAAAGCAGATCAAGAAAAAAGAAACGCAACAATAAATTTTAATAACGGGGTTTATAAAAATCTTTCAAATTTGTATTCTAAAGGGGAAATCGAATTGTGGGAAGAGGGTAAGGTGAAATTTGGAGAAGCAAAGAAGAAACTTGATCCATCAATTTATAAAAGAGAATTGGAAAGGTTTGTCATAGAGCTTTCCTGGAAATCGTCTCAAATAGAAGGCAATACGTATAGTCTGATTGAAACGGAGACCTTGATTAAGCAAGATATTCGGGCTCAAGGACATCCTGAAGATGAGGCAAGAATGATTTTAAATCATAAGGATGCATTTGATTCAATTCTTAAAAATAAAGATGATTTTAAAAAACTGAATTTTTCCGATGTCATTCAATTGCATAATATTCTGACGAAAGGTCTTGTAACTTCTGGAATAAGATCTCAAAAAGTAATGATAACGGGAACAAATTACGAACCATTATCTGATAAACACGAATTGGAAAATTCTTTAAAAAACCTTATTACACACATAAATTCTATTACATATCCCCCAGAAAGGGCATTGATCCTTGCCGCAATGATAGCATATATCCAACCATTCGCAGATGGGAATAAACGTACAGCTAGAATGTTATCAAACGCCGTGCTTATCGCTCACGATTATTTGCCGCTTTCATATAGAAACGTCGATATAAATGAATATAGAAGCGCAATGATTATTTTTTATGAGACAAACAATCTTTTCAATTTCAAGCATATTTTTATGGATCAGCTTGAGTTTGCTATACATAATTATTTTCAGCAATAAATACTATTGAATACATGAAAAACGCAATCATTCTTCATGGTGGCCCAAGTAAAGAAGAGTACTATGACTCAAAGATGCCAAGCGTGAGTAATGCACATTGGTTTCCGTGGCTGCAAGGGCAATTGTTAAAAGCTGATATTCCAACAGCAACTCCCGAAGTTCCGTATTCTTTTGATCGAAATTGGAAAGTATGGAATACAGAGGTCGAGCGGTTTGATATTACTCCGGAAACGATTCTCGTTGGTCATAGTACCGGAGCCGGATATTTTATTAAGTACTTAAGTATCCATCCGGAGGTAAGAGTTGATAAAATGGTCTTAGTTGCCCCATGGCTTGATCCGGACCGCGAACACACAAAGAATTTTTTTGATGATTTTGAGATAGATTCAAATTTAGTATCACGAACAAAAGGAGTAATTGTTTTGTATTCAGATGATGATCAACAAAGCGTTTTGAAAACAGTGAATATTATCAGAGAAAAAATTAAGGGTGCTATCTTTAAGGAATTTCATAATTACGGACATTTTTGTATTGAAGATATGAAAACAACAAAATTCCCGGAATTGCTCCGTATTATTTTGGAGTAGAATACAGTAAGGAGGAAACATATGAGCAATCAAACAACAAAATCAACTGGTTGTTGCGAGCCATTTAATCCGAAACCATGGGAGGATAAGGAAATAATCTGGAAAGAGAAAATATTTGTTAAGGATCATATAACTAGCTTCTTGCATATTCCTTTGAATATGGGCCAAAAAATTATCAAAAACATGGGACTAATAGAGAAGGCCAAAGCGAATGCGCCACATCAACTCATGTTGACCGATGAAAC
>Ga0209727_1001673_pt1 | contig 17547 bp, 15 predicted proteins | sample RifGroC1_FD_183995 | JGI IMG/M metagenome (GOLD analysis project Ga0209727, IMG submission 183995) | Groundwater microbial communities from Rifle, Colorado, USA - Groundwater C1 (SPAdes) (version 2) | ecosystem: Environmental > Aquatic > Deep subsurface > Groundwater | place: Rifle, Colorado...
CCTCTCCCCCATTTTCGAAAAACCCATGGGCAGGGACAAAGAACCGTGGGGTTTGCCGACATCTCCTCTGGCCGGGGAAACGTCCCTGGCAACCAGAATTTGGCGACTGTCCCAGCCCGGAGTAATGACCAGGGCCGTTCCTACCCTTCTTATATTCTTCCTCTCCTTGATCTCTACTTCTTGCTTGACCAGCTTTTTTGTTTCGTTATAGACCCGGTGGACGGTTGCCAGCCTGGGCCGGAAACTCGGGGGCATTCCCCTATAAAGGGTTTGGATGGGAATTTTGCCCTCGATGGCCCTTACCAAAAGTTCAAGTGTTTCGGTTAGAGGAAGGTTCGACCTTCCCAGGGAGCGGACCACTCCCCACCTCTTGAGGATATGGTAAATGCCCGGATAAGAGACCCCTAAATTCTTGAACCTATTGGCTCTCAGAATCTCGTCGACGGAGCCGTATCTTAAATATTCCGAAACGATAAATCTTTCAAACTCCAGAACCGCTTCTTTCGGACTGACGCCTTCTTTCATTTTTTGTTTTGGCTTTCTCATTGTAGAGGGGTGTTCCTTTAAAAAACTATCAGGCTTGCTTTTTGGTAAAAAGCTTATCGAGAAGGGGAAACTTCCAGGTCCTCCAAATTATCAGGTTATACATGACGTAGTTATAAGGAAGAACCATAAAGACGACTACGACGGCTAAAACCAAATAGTCATATTGGGTGCCGACAAGTCTAACGCCAAGGGGCCCAAAAATCGATTGAATTGCTAAAGCTCCAGCCGATGTTGCATTGAACTGTATAAATTTGACTACTGTTTTAGTTAGCCCGGCAATTTTTGCTTCCTTAAATGTCCAAATGTTATTTAGTGCGTAATTATTGATAATCGCCAGCTCCGTCGAAAAAAACCAAGAGAGAGTTTCCGAAAAACCCAACCCCCGAAAGACTCTTAAGAAAACAAAATTGACGACAAATCCCAAGAACCCGACTGTACCAAATTTAATAAATCTTAAGATTTTTGGATTATGTATCTGAACTAAAAAGATAACCTTCATAGTTTCTACCATTTCGTTTTTGATAATTTTGCTTTCTCCTTTGGTTCTGGCCATGAAAGTGATGGGGACTTCTGCCCATTTTGCCCCCCCTTGTATGGCCTGACCAAGAATTTGAACCTTATAGGCAAAACTGTTTGAATAAAGATGGTCAAGGTCAATCTTTTTCATAACGCTTGATTTGGTCAGTTTAAATCCAGTCGTTAAGTCGTGGACCTTCGGCATCAAAAGACCGACTCTGGCTACTAAATTTCCGATAACGCTTAAGAACTTTCTGCTAAATCCCCACTCCTTAGGAATCGAGCCCCCCGGAATATAGCGGGAGCCGATGATGTATTCGTAGCCCTCGTCTATTTTTGCCACAAGCTTTTTAATCTCGTCGGGTCTGTGCTGGAAATCAGCGTCAAACTCCATGACATAGTCTGCTCCAAGTTTATCCATCGCAAAGGCAAAGCCCTTTGCGTAAGCAACACCCAGACCTTTTTTCTCGGCATTTAAAAGAAGATGGAGCCATGGATATTTTTCGCCTTTTTCTCTGACCACTTCGTAGGTTTCATCCGGAGAAGTATCGTCGACATAGAGTACGTGCACTTCGTGGTTTTTGATTTTGGGAAGCTCCTGGGCAAGAGCCTCGATCATCTTTTCTGTATTTTCCCTCTCGTTGTAGGTGGGAATTACGATGACGACTTTAGCCATATATTTCATGATAGCTTCTTGAGAGTAAAAAGCCAATACTATTCATATCTTATGGCTTCAATCGGAGGGAGCTTGGCGGCGCGCCTGGCAGGAAATACCCCGAAAAATATTCCTATCGATGAAGATACAATTATTGTGATCAGTACCGAAAAAAGGTTTATTGCTACCGGGAAGAACGCCCTGACTATAAGGACAATTATAGAAGCCAGCAAAAGCCCCATCAGCCCGCCGAATAAAGAAAGCAGAACGGATTCGGTCAGGAATTGAAGCAAAATGTCCTTCTGGGTTGCACCAATGGCTCGTCTAATTCCTACCTCTTTGGTCCTTTCGGTAACCGTCGCATACATAATATTCATTATCCCTATCCCGCCAACCAAAAGAGAAATTGAACCTATTGATACCAAAACTGCGTTAATCACCGAGAATATCTGATTTACCGTGGAAAGTATTTCCGCCTGCTCGGTTACGGAGAATTGGTCCTCGTCGTATCTTTCCAAAAGAGCCTGTTCCGCCTTCTTTTTTGCAATCGGAATATTTTCTTTGGAAGAAACTCCCAAATAAATCGTAAAGAATTCTTTGTCTGGGTTTAGACTCCCGAATGTGGTTTTATATGACATAAAAATAGCGTTGTCCATTTCATTGTCGCCCTTTTTTTGAGCTATTCCTATAATTCTAAAACGTTGATTTTCCAGCCGTATTATTTTGCTTTCCGCAGCGGACGGGTCTTCGAAAAGCTTTCCGGCGATGCTTGCTCCCAAGACAACGTCTTTTGAAGCGGACTGAATATCGGATTTTGATAACAACGAGCCGCTTTGGGCCTTCAGATTAAGAAGGGAGAAAATCTCTTCGGTTGTACCAAATATAAATCCCGTTTCTTTCTTCCCGTTATAAGATGCTACCGAACTTTTAAAAAAGACGGGAACTACATAATCAATCTCCGATATTCTTTTTAATTTGGTGACGTCTTTTTCGTCAAACCTTATTCCAGAGACCAACCCGGGCCCAAACGATTGAGCGCCTCCCCCCGAAAAACCCGAGCCCGCAAGAACAACCAAAAGGTTTGTACCCAAATTTTCAAACTGTTCCCGAATGTAGTTTTTCAAACCCAGTCCTAAAGCGATAAGCATCACAACCGAAAGGACGCCAATCATTATCCCCAAAGAGGTCAGAGCTGTTCGGACTTTGTTTCTTTTGAAATCCGAGTAGGCCGCCTTAATAAGATCATTTAGTTCGTTGCCCATATTTATAAATATTTTTGGGTAACCTTTCCATCCTTCAGGAATATTTTTCTTCTGGTTCTTTCGGCAACATTCGGCTCATGCGTAACCAAAACCAAAGTAACTCCCATGTCTTTGTTTAGTTTTTCCAATAGGTTCAAAATTTCGTCCCCGGTTTTGCTGTCAAGATTTCCCGTTGGCTCATCCGCCAAAACTATTTTCGGATTCATAATCAGGGCCCTGGCAATTGCCGCTCTTTGTTGCTGGCCTCCGGAAATTTTATTGGGGAAAAAGTTCCTTCTTTCGTAGATCCCCGTTTCTTTGAGGAGTTCCTCGGCCCGCTTTTCGGGGTCGAAATCAAGTCTTCCTTTTACATACTTGGTGGGAAGAAGCACATTTTCCCAAACCGTATAGCGGTTTATGAGATTGAACGACTGAAAAACAAAACCTATGTAGTGATTTCTTAAATCGGAAAGCTGGGAATCCGAAAGCTTTGAAATGTCTTTTCCGTCAAGATAAATCTTCCCGGACGACGGAGTCTCCAGAAGACCGATAAGATACATCAGTGTGGATTTACCGGAGCCCGAGGAGCCCAAGATTCCGATATACTCTTTTTCTTTGATGTCTAAATTGACTTCACAAACTGCCGGAACAATTTCTTCTCCTAGTTGGTAGTTTTTGCATACATTCCTGAGTCTAATCATAGACGACATTGCCCTCTTTGATGTTACCTTTTACCTCGACCCTATCATCGCCCTCTATTCCTGTCTCAATATACACTTTATTGTTTTTTCTCCCGAGATTTACGTATTTTCCTTTCTGGTCGGAATTAACAAACTTAGGCGGCAAATACAATGCGTTTTGTCTCTCGGAGAGTATAAATTTTGCATCCCCCGTCATTCCCACTTTTATTTTATTTAAATCAAAGGGCCAACTATCTATTTTTATCTTTACTTTGTAGGTTGCTCCTGCCTCACCCTCTATCGGAGATAAACTTATGTACTCCACCATTCCTTCGACCGCCTCATCAAAAGAGTCGAGTTTTATTCCAACCTTTTGACCAACTTTTAAATCGACAACTTCAGTCTGGTCGGCGACAACCTCAAAATAAAAGGTTCTGGGATTTACAATTTGAATCATGTAGTTGGTATTGAATAGATATATCCCCGGAAAAGGATAGGTAACATTTGCAATCACACCGTCAAACGGGGCACGTAGGCTGGCGTTGGACAGATTTTTCCCAGCGATAGTTAACGCCCTATATGCTTTGTCTTTGGTAACTTCGGCCGTGGTTCTTTTTTCTCTTAAGAGGAAGCTTTCGTCGGTTTCGTGCCCCTTGACTTCGTCGTAGACTCTGTCCAGTACCGCCTGGGCCAATCGAAGGTCGGAAGTTGCCATCTCGTAAGAGGCGTAGAGATTGGTTGTATCAAGCCTGACAAGCACCTGTCCTTTTTTGACCAAATCTCCTTCTTTTACCCCAAGCCAGGCAAGTTCTCCCGGCATTGCGAAATAAAGCTTGGCATCTTGAATGGCTTTAACTTCTCCGGAAAGAACCATTTCCTGAGCCACGGTTCCCCTTTTTACCGATTCCTTTGTTAACCCCTTATTCTTTCCAATAATAAGGTTTCGGCCAATCAAAAAAACAACAAGCAAAATACCTAGGGCCAAAATAAGTTTCTTTCTTTTCGCTAAAGTTTTTTTGAGCTTGCGAAGCATGACAGAGGAGTTTTATCACAAAAATGCCATCAAAACAACTTCTTGCCCGAAATTTCGTATAATAAGGACATGAAAATAGATATCTTAACCCTTTTCCCCAAAATGTTTACCGGACCTTTTGATACGAGGATGCTTAAAAAGGCAATCATTGACAACCGTATAACACTGTAATACAATATGACTAGAATAAAGGTCGAACAGCTAATATTTGATATGTGGAATATAGCCCATATCAAAAAGCACGACGTTAAACCGGAAGAAATTATCGAAGCTGGAAAAAATCTCATTTATCACAGACGTACTTACGAGAGCAGATATTTAGCAATCGGCAGGAGCGAAAAGAGATTAATCACTTTAACACTTAAACGAAAGAAATCAGGAAGTTACTATCTAATTACTGCAAGAGACTCTAGTAAGAAGGAAAGGAACAAAGTGTATGAAAAAGAAGATAAAAAGTAGAATACCTAAATTTAAAAGTCTCGACGAAGAGGCAAAATTTTGGGATACACACTCTATAACAGACTTTGAAGACGAGACAGAAGATGTGGAAATAGTCTGGGAAGTAGAAAAGCCCAGGGACGAAACTTTGGTTTTGCGCGTTCAAAAAAACTTAAAAGAGAAACTTAAAAAGGAGGCTAGAAAAAAGGGCCTAAACGCCTCAACCCTGGCCCGTATGTGGTTAATGGAAAAACTTCAAGCTTCCAGATGAAAATTGATATCTTAACCCTTTTCCCCAAAATGTTTACCGGACCTTTTGAGGAATCGATTGTCAAACGGGCAATGGATAAAGGGCTCGTTGAAATAAAAATTCATGACTTAAGGGCTTGGGGCGAGGGAGAGAGGAGAACGGTTGACGACCGATCCTACGGTGGCGGTGTGGGCATGATTTTGAGGGTTGATATCATCGAAAAAGCAGTCTCCGAGCTGAAGAAAGGCAATCAGAGTACAAAAGTTATTCTTCTTGACGCCACGGGTAAAAAGTTTACCCAAAGTATGGCTAGGGAGCTTAGCCGGGCCGAACACCTGATTTTGATTGCCGGGCACTACGAAGGCTTTGACCATCGGGTCCAAGAACATTTGGTCGATGAAGTTATTTCAATCGGAGATTATATCTTAACCGGAGGGGAAATTCCGGCCATGGTTGTTACCGACGCCGTCGTCAGACTCCTCCCGGGAGTCTTAGAGAAGAAAGAAGCGACTGACCTTGAATCTTTCTCGGAAAAACTCCTTGAATATCCCCAATATACCAGGCCGGAAAATTATAAGGGTTGGAAAGTACCGGAGGTCTTACTTTCGGGAAATCACAAGGAAATTGAAAGGTGGAGAAAAGAAATGGCCCTCAAAAAGACAAAAAAGGTTAGGCCGGACCTCCTTTGAACTGACTGACGAATTCATCAACCGCCTCTTTCCAGGTCATAAGAGTAATCCCCAACTCTTTTCTGGTTTTTTCATTCGCCAGTCCCCCGAGTCGCGACCTTGGCGGGCGACCCGGAACCTTAAGAGATTCTTTCATCGAACCTTCTTTAACCACCCCTTTTGCCCCCCTGGCCTTTTCCAAGAGATAACTCGCGAACTCGAAAGGAGTGGTCAAATCGCGGCTGGCAATATGATAAATCCCCACTTTTTTCTCCTCTAAAAGTAAATAGATAATTTTCGCGGCCTCGTCGATAAAGGTCGGAGTTATTTTTTGGTCCGAAAACATGGGGTAAAGACCGCCTTCGTCATAAAGCGATAAAATCTTGCGGGCAAAGTCTAATTTACCGGCAAACTGGGCTCGATAGGGATATGAAATTCTGACGATTGAAGCATTTTTATTTACTTGCCTGACTCTTTTCTCCCCGACGAGTTTTGTCCAACCGTACCAGGTTAGCTCTTCCGGCTTTTCGGTAAGCCTTGCGTCTTCGGGATAAGGACCGGGATTTTCTTCCGTCCCCGGAAAAACAAAGTCCGTTGAGATATGAATAAAATATTTGTCGAGGGCTTTTGTGGCTTCCGCCAAGTTTTGGGCACCGACGGCATTGACCAGGTAGACGACTCCCTTCTCGTTGCCTTTTTCTTTCTCCGCCCCGTCGACGTCGGTGAAAGCGGCAAAATTTATAACCGAATGAAACTCGTTTTTATAAGTTTCGAAATAGAGCTCGACCGCTTTTTTATTGGTAATATCTAATTCCTCAGATTTGGGCGTAATGGTCGGGGTCTCTTTGTGGTAGAGGTCGGTAAACCTTGAGCCGACCAGCCCGTCCGCTCCAAAAACCAGAATTTTATCGTTCATCTTTATTTAAACTTTTCGGGGAAGAGGTCTCTTAATCTCGGATTTACCTTATCCCTTTCGGAAATTATCGGGTCTTTGACGGGCCACTTGATAGCCAGGTCCGGGTCGTCCCAGGCAATGCCCCTGGCTTTTTTGTCGTCCCAATACTCGTCAATCAGATAAAGATAGTGAAGTGGCTCCTTCCCGGCCGCACAAATGGAATTGCCCATCCCTTTGGGCAAGAAAATGGCCATCTGGGTCGAATCGTCTTTGGCATTATCGATGACGAAAGTTTCGACCTTGCCAAAAGTTGGGCTGTCGGGCCGAACGTCCGCAATGGGCGCAAAAAGAGTCCCGGCTACGGGGTAGATCAGTTTGTTCCAGTTTTCGGTATGGATGGCCCTAATGACTCCGGGAAGGCTCATCGAGTGGCTCCATTGAACGGGGTTAAATTTGATTCCCGAAGCCTCTTCCAGCTCATTTAACCTGAAGACTTCGTGGAAAAAACCCCTAAAGTCCCGATAAATTGGGCGCTCGATAATTAAGACGCCGGGAATTGAAGTGGTCTTGATATATTCGGAGGTTTTTTTACTCATAGATTAGGAAGTGTCTTACGCTATTATAACCTAGAAAAGCTTGATATTGGAGATGCCCCCAAGGGTCAGTCTGGTTAAGGCCGCCAGGAAGTAAGAATCGTCAACTTTATTGACCAGCTCGGACAATCTTTCAACCGGCCAAAGGGCGACGTCTTCTTCAAAATCATAAGCCTCACCCACCCTAATTGGCGGAAAGATCTTTTCAGAAACATCCAGGGTTATTGCATAAATGAGCGGGTGGTTGTTGGTCATACCGGCATCGGGCATGATACGACCAAGGTTGACTATCTCGCCAATTTTGGTCGATTCACTTTTAACGTCAATCCCCAAATCTTCATTGAGCTTTCTTAAAATCAGCTCAAAAACGGATTCGTTAAGTCTGGGAAATCCTCCCGCCAGACCATAGACTCTGTCCCCCATGGGAAATCGGTTATCCTTCAAAAGAGCCAGATGTGAAATCTTCCCTTTTTGCCTGATAAGAACCAGAAACCGAACTCCGGATTTGGGTCCCACTCCCCATGAATAAATCGCCTCGGCCCATTTTTCTCCCGCACTCGTTTCCACCTCAAACCAGGCGGCGATACCGTAAATCGGGTATTTCTTGGGAGCATATTCCAACTTGATTAGCTTCAATTGTTTCTCATCCCCAATGACATCCGGACGGTTGGCCAAGTCCTCAACAAATCCAGCGGCTCGATGATTTTTCGCCAGCGCCAATAATTCTTTTCTCTTGGAAAGTTCCGTCTTTAAATACCATTTCTTAGTTTTAAGTTTGTTTTTAATAAGATTAAACCTTCTCTTGTTTTCCTCGGTCAAAAGCTTTTCCGTGAGAACTATTTTGGCTCTGTCGTCTTTTGCAATCGTCTCTTCGGGATTAAAAGAAAGTTTTGTTTTACCGACTTCGCGGTCCAAGCTCATATAAGCAAAAACGTTATTGTCTCCATTTGAAATTAAGGCTCTTCTTTGAAGAAGCGGCCTCCACCAATCCTCATTCTTTTTGTACCAGCCGATGGTCTCTTTCAGTCCGTCGTCGAATTTGTCTCTTGAAACTTCCGGCTTCCAACCAAGGTCTTCAATTATTTTGGTCGCATCAATGGCGTAGCGTCTGTCATTTGAATGTCTGTCGGGAACGTATTTAATCCAACTAGCGTCTTTGCCGGATAAATAAACTATTCTTTCAGCTACATAAGCGTTGGGCCGATCGTTTTCCGCCCCAATCAAATAAGTTTCTCCGGGCTTGCCTTTTTGAAGAATTAAATCAACAGCCCTGGCGTGGTCGTCGGTATGAATCCAGTCTCGAACGTGTCGTCCATCCCCATGAACCGGGGCCTTATAACCGTCAATAAGATTGGTGACCAAAAGAGGAACATATTTTTCGGGAAATTGATAAGGGCCATAATTATTTGAACAATTTGAAATTGTAATAAACATTCCCGTTTCTTTGTAAAAATCCCTTACAACCCTATCAGCTTCAGCTTTCGAGATAGCGTAAGGATTGTCAGGTCTTGGAGCATAAGGTGTCTTTTCAGTGAAGCGCTCCTTAGAGTCAAGGGGGAGTTCGCCCATCACTTCATCAGTACTGATATGATGGAAACGAGGAACTTTTGCCTTTTGGGCCTCTTCAAGTAGGATTTTAGTTCCTTCTACGTTTGTTCTCCAAAAACTGCCGGGGTCAAAAACACTCCTGTCAGCATGCGTTTCAGCCGCATAGTGGACAATCGCATCAACCCCTTTTAAGGCCGGGCGAAGATGCCCTCGATTGGTGATATCCCCCTTGATGAACTCAATTTTCTTCCCAAGTGAACGAAGATTTTCGTAGTTTCCAGCGTAAGTTAATGCGTCCAAAACCCTGATTTTGTCTTTGGGGTGATGCCTGAGCCAGTAGTGGACGAAATTGGAACCGATAAACCCGGCTCCGCCCGTAATTAATACTTTCATTTTATTGGCAAGTTCTAATTATACCCCAGAGGTTCAATCTATTCAACATTATGGGTTATAATTAAGTGTGTTTGTCGGCCACAGAAGAGGCTCCCCATGATTCCGGCTTGGTTTTGGCTTTAAAGCCGTTGCCGTTGACCATGCCGACGACTTCCCTAATCATCTCCCTGGTTGGCCCCAGGGGTCCGACGTCGATGTGAATTTCGAAATCATATTTCGCGGGGGTAATCTTTTTTCTGATATCGGGGACCAAGTCTTGAGCAACCTCCAGGCTCATGGCCGTTTCCGTATAGATTTTATCCCGCAAAACCGGAACCTTGACGTCTTTTTTGACTTTCTTCCAGAAGTACCTGGCCCCGCGGCCGGCCCGGTGGACAATGATGGCCGTCACGAAATCGATCTCGGCGTGGCCGTTGATGCTTCTGGTTTGGGAGTCGGTGCCGATGACCAGTCGATAAAAACTACCGGGCTCTTCGTTGACGAATCCTTCGATCTCCGAAATCATTTCAGGCACGGAAAGCTCACCCACCGTGGGGCTAATAAATCGAGTGTCTTCGGCAATCATAGGCCTAAATTATACTCCTTTAGCCTTATTTTAGGCAAACCCTAGACTTTAGGCAGTCTTGGGCTTATAATTTTCACTACCTGCCGATTTTTTCATGAAAAAGGCCGACAAAATCAGAAAAGTGGTCATTGCCGCCGCCGGCTATGGAACCCGCTTCCTTCCCGCCACCAAGAACCAGCCCAAGGAGATGCTGCCGATTATCGATAAGCCGATTATTCAGTATCTGGTCGAAGAGGCGGTTGAGGCAGGCATCGAAGACGTCATTTTGGTCACCCGCTCGGGGCAATCGGCGATCGAAAACCACTTTGATACCAACTTCGAACTTGAGCACTTTTTGGAGCATAACGGCAAAGAGGAGCTTCTCGGTAAGGTCAGAACCATTTCAAGAATGGCCAATTATGTCTACGTCAGGCAGCACAAATACCTGCCTTACGGAAACGGCAGCCCCCTTTTGACCGTCAAGGACTTAATCGGCAAAAACGAACGGTTTATTTATATGTTTGGCGACGACCTGGTTTCTTCCAAGACCCCCTGTACCAAACAAATCATGGATTATTCGGACAAAAGAGGCAATAGCGTCACGGTCGCGGTCCAGGAAGTCCCCCAAGCAGAGGTTTCCCGTTACGGGATCTATAAACTGGCCCCAGGCTCCAAAGACAGGGTCCTCGACGCCGTTGAAAAACCCGACCCAAAGAGCGCCCCCTCAAGACTGGCCCAGTTCGGCAGATTCGTTTTAAACCACCAAATCATCGACATCCTTCAGGAGAAATACGAAAAAAACGATCTAGGCAAGGACGAGGAACTTTGGCTTATCGACGCCATCATCGAGTACGCCAAGAAAAACCCCGTTTACGCCGCCAAAATCAAAGGCGAGTGGATGACCACCGGCGACCCGTTAAGATACATGAAGACCCAGGTCCGCTACGCCCTAGAGAGAAAAGACATTGGTCAAGACTTCGCCGAATTCCTCAAATCCCTCAGGTCCTGAACATCAAAGAGAAAACGATAACCAGCCCCAAGGCGGCCACCAGCAAATATTCGATAAAAACCGACAAATGCAGGTCTCGGTGGATTGAGTGGTGAACCGTCCCCCAAGCGACATAGGCGATGGCCACGGCGACGGCCACGGCCGCCTGGAATGCCCGGTCGTAGGAAAAAAGGTAAAAGGCTAAGGCGCCAAGAAAAAGAACCCCGAATAAAGCTAAATAGTGCGGCAGGTGTTTGGCAAAGTTTTTCATATAATCTGGCCCGCTTTTAAGATCAAGGCAATGGCCAAAATCATCCCCAGAAAAGCCAGGTGGGCAAAGGTTCTTCCCCCGATCCTGACTATCCTTCGCCTGCTGGTGACCACCCCGTCAACAACCAAAACTCCCAAAAGAAGCCCGACCGTCACCAAAGAAATACCCTTGGTACTGCTAAAGGGCGAAATCAGCACCCTCGAAATGGGCGTGGGGGTTGGCGAGAAGAGGGCAACGGCCAGAGGCGCTACCGTCGGCTGGGGTGTCGCCAAAACGACCGGCTTTGGCGAAGGAGTCACTTTGGCCACCGGAGCAGGCACGGTATCGGCGTAGGTTGCCCCGAAAAATTGAACGACGATGGTCGTGTCAACTCCGGCCAAATCCCCCTCAACCACGCCAATGCCGATTTCTCTGTATTTGGGGGAAAGCATGTTTTCTTTGTGTGAGGGCGAGGCCATCCAGGCATCAACGGCGCTGGCGGCGTTGGAGAAGTCCCGGGCTAAGTTTTCCCCCGCATAGCGATATTTATAGCCGAAATCGATGAAAAACTTCCAGGGTTGGGTACCGTCCGGAGCAACGTGGGCCCAGTAGTCTTTATTCAACATGTCGACCCCCTTGGCCTGGGCCGCCTGAGAAAGAGTTGAATTAAGTTGTAATGGGGCAAGACCGACCGCCACCCTTTTCTCGTTGGTTAAACGGATTACCTCATCGGCAGAAATATTGGCCGCATACCCCAAAATCCTGGGGCCCAATTGGGGCAGGAATGTCAGGATTACCTGGTAAAAAATGAGGAGAGAGGTGACGATGGTCAGGCCCGAGAGATGAAGAATCTTGGCTTTGTGGTTATTACTCTCCCGGGGAAAGAAAAGATGGGCAAGTTTATAAAACAATTTCATCAAATTAATCTTACCCCCTAGCTAATACCGAATCAACAAATTACAAATTGTTGTGGGTTGTCAAAAGTGTTATTCTAAGTTGGCCCCATAAAAGCCAAGAATTAATGAAAAAAACCCTATTTTTTCCTGTTCTGCTTTTGGCTACCATTCTCCTTTCGCTATTAAACATTAAACTCTCACAAAACCTATCAACAGCTCAAGGAACGCTTCCAACAAAACAAAATTCGGAAACAAAGGAAGTTTTGGGTTTGGAGAGCCCAGAGATTTTTATTTCTAAAACCGATGGTGGCTACGGAAAAGGGGCTGTTGTCTCTCTCTCCTCGACCGCCGATCCAGCCTTAATACTTAATACCTATAACATTTCAGGACTAGCCCAGTTTTCTCTTTATAAAGCCTCGGAAGAGGTGCTTATTTCCTATCTTTTGCATGATAAAGACGGAAATACTCTGCAAAAGAGTGTCGATATTTCAAGCTTGGAACTTGTCTCCAAATTCGAACAAGCGATAACTTCTGGCACTGGTGGAACGAAAGTTTCTCTCCCCATTAAGGATGCGCTAGGAATTTGGTTTCTACAAATCAAAATAGACAACTTTACTGAAAATGTTTTTGTAATCCGTTCCAACCTTGGCACTTTGGTAAAAGAGGGAGACAACCAGTTCGTTTTCTGGGTCCAAGATTTCAAAACAAAAAGAAGTGTGGCAAATGCAAACATAAGACTCTTTTCTTTATTTAACGAGAAGAAAGAAGTTGGAAATGCTACCACCGATACCTCCGGAATTACAAAGGCCTCTCTCGTCCCGGAGACTGATATCGCCATAGTTTCACTTGGAGATGACAAAACCTTAGTTCCGATAAATTTGAGGTATATGAATCTCAACTACTTCTACGCAAGATTTCAACCCAAAAGCCGTCAAACACCATACTTTGTTTTTTCCGACCGACCCGTTTATAAACCGGGGGACACAATTTATTTTAAAGCGATCTTAAGAGACGATGATGACGCCCGCTATTCAATCCCAAAAGGAGTTTTTTCGGTAAAGATTTACGGAGAGTCTGAGCAAGAAAATCCAGTCTTTGAAAAAAAGTTGCAAATATCGAGCGATGGAACAATCTTCGGCGAATTCAAAACCCCAGAAAACATAAGGACCGGATTTTATACTTTACAAGTCAATTCTTCCGAATCTTCCGACCCGTACTTTTCTACGGGTTACATCTATTTTAATATCGAACACTTCAGAAAACCGGAGTACTCAATAGAAGTAAATTCTGATTCAAACGAATACATTGCCGGCAATAAAGCAAAAATTACCATTTCCGGAAATTATTTCTTCGGACAACCTCTTTCAAACCAGAAAATAAAGTACCGGGTGTATTCAGCTGACTTCTTTGAATACGAAGTCTTAACAGAAAGAGCTTTCAATCTCGGCGATAAATACCGCTACGGGGGTTGGTATGGGGATAAAATATCGGAGAGCTCCCTAACCCTAGATAAAGAAGGGAAGGGGGTAATAAATCTTGATACCGCTCTCCCGCAAGAAAAGACGAAAAGCCAAGTTTTTTCAATCGAAGCGGAACTCGACGACGGTTCGGGAAATCCCTCCTTCGCAAGGAAAAATATTCTCGTTTATTCTGGAGAATTCGGAATTTATAAAACCAATTTTTCACGCGCTGGCGCTATCAATAATCCGTTAAATTTAGAATTCGTTCTCTCTCCTTACAAAAAAACTAATGTCTCTTCCGTTAAGTTAACCGCCAAATCCAGAGTTACAATTTGGACTCCTTACCAAGATCCCAATGAAAAATACCTCAAGTACAATAAGGAGGAAAAGGACCTCCCGGCCATCACGGCCATTACAGATTCGAACGGTAAGGCGACTATGAGTTTCACTCCGACCATCGCCGGTTCCTACACAATTACCGTCCTGGCTCAAGATAAAAAAGGTAATAATATTTCCAAAGAATTCTGGTACTGGGTTAGTAAAGAAGGAGAGTTCTTCAGTTTCGAAGGAGAAGAGGACGGCATCTCTGTTCAAACGGATAAAAACAAGTATTCTCCTGACGAAGTCGCCACCATCACCATAACCTCCAACACCCCCGACAGAGACGTATTTTTGTCTTTCGACCGAGGAAGAGTAAACCGTTATCAAATTGTGAGTTTAAACGGAAAAACAAAAACTATTAAGGAAAAAATCTTGAACACGGATATGCCAAATATTTTTGCCGTTGCATCTAGCTTCTCGAATAAATCTCTGGAGAGTAATAGTAAAAATATAATCGTTTCTGCCGAAAGCCAAAGGCTGGAGACAACTCTTAAGACCGATAAGGACACGTATGGACCAGGGGAAACGGTAACTTTAGACGTAGAAACCAAAACTTCAAAGGGCTCCCCCATCTCTGCGAATACGGCTGTGTGGGCGGTAGACAAGGCCATTTTTGAACTCTCCGATAGTAACCTCGGTGACGTATTCGAAACTTTTTGGGCTGAAAGATACAACACAACTTCCGTGGCGAACTCCCTGGAAGGAATCAACACCAATCCGGCTGAAGGAGGTGGTGGGTGTTTTGGGGAAGGGACTAAAGTTCTTATGGCCAACGGAAAAACCAAAAATATTGAGGATATAAAGACGGGAGACTTTGTCCTGACTAGATCGGGAGAAAAAGAAACAAAACTAATCAAAGCAAAAGTTAAAAATGTTCATTCGACAGAGGTCGCTGGGTACCTAATAATAAACGGTAAACTCAAGGTGACGCCCAACCATATTCTTTGGGCGAACGGCGGCTGGAAAAACGCAGGCAGCTTACAGTCTGGCGATATCCTCACAGATTCCGATGGAAAAAGCGAAAAAGTTTTTGCGATTGAGTGGCAAAACGGAACATTTAAGGTCTATAACCTTGAGGTCGATAAATATAATACATATTTTGCCGAAGGAGTTTGGGTTCACAATCAGAAAGGCGGCGTCCGAGAAATTTTCAAAGACACCGCCTACTGGAACCCAAATATCCGAACCGACTCTTCCGGGAAAGCGCAGGTTAGGTTCCAGCTTCCCGACAATCTTACCACCTGGGTTTTGGCTTTAGTGGCCTCAACAACCGACACTGTGGTCGGCCAGACACTCAAGGAAATTGTAGTAACCAAAGATGTGGTGCTTAGGCCAATCCTTCCGAATATTTTGAGAGAGGGCGATGAAATAGTGCTTTCTGCAATTGTCCAAAACTTTACCGATAAAAAGCACCCCTTTGAAATAGAACTAAAATTTGACTCTGGCGAAGTGGAATCGCCTACAAAAATCTCCGCCGAAATTGAACCTAAAAAATTATCTCAAGTTTATTGGAAAGTAAAACCAAATAAAGAAAATTCCGCTGCAAAACTCACTTTTTCCGCCAGCTCAACAACCAATAAGGAAGTTAGCGACATAATTATTCAGGAAATCCCGGTCTGGAAATTCGGTTTCTTTGAAACCAAAGGACAAGCTGGTTACGGTCCGACGAGTTTTGACATAAATCTTCCGGAAAAAATTGACCCGGGAAAATCGCAAATTACACTTAGTCTCTCTCCAACAATTATCGGCAGTCTTCCTTCCGCAATGAAGTATCTTATTGAGTATCCCTGGGGCTGTGTTGAACAGATTACTAGCCGCTTCGTTCCCGCTGTCGTTGCAAAAAACAACCCCGGTCTTTTCTCTTCCTTCTTAGAAGACAAAAAGATAGACGAGACGATAAGGGGCGGAATTACAAAACTTTATAATCTACAAAAAAACGAAGGAGGTTGGAGCTGGTGGCAACACGGCCAAGCAACTCCTTTTATCACTTCTTATGTGGTTGAATATCTGCTTAAAGCGAGAGAGGTAGGATTTAGTATTGATAATCAGGTTTTGGAAAGAGCCAAAAATTATCTTGAGAACCAGGCTACAAAAAATTCAAAGGAGCAAGAGGTTGCAATAATCTATGGACTCAGCCTCTTGGGGTCGGATAAAGGCAAAACGGTCATCACCGATTTTGACGGGCTTACCCCAGACATTCTCTCTCTGGCGGTAATGGCGAATGCCAGGAACAATGTAACGGACCCCAGCCAGAACGGTCTTTCTAAACTTTTGTCTTCGGCAAAAAGTCAGGGTGACGCGATTTTTTGGGAAGGAGGCGGCCAAGAAAATTTTGGCTCAATAGATGCTTCCACGGCTTTTGCTATCCGAGCGATTATTCTAGCCAACGGCGATAGAGAAACTGCAGCGAAAGCGGCACAGTATCTTCTTAGAAACAGGAAGAGTGATTACTGGTCTAATACTTTTGCGACCGCTCAAGTCATCGAAGCAATAACCTCTTTCGTCAAAACCGGGGAAGAGCTTGCTCCCAATTACTCCTACAAGGTTATGCTTGACGGAGAAGTTTTAAGGTCGGGAAGCGTAAATTCGGTGAACAAAAAGATAGAGGACATAAATATTGATCCCCAAAAAGTTAAGGAGGGCGACTCGAAACTTGAAATTACATTGGTCGGAGAGGGACAAATTTATTCCACCCTGGTGAGTAAAATATTTGTCACTGATACGACCGCAGGGCCCGAAAATAACGGTCTTGAAGTAAAAAGAGAATATGTAAACGATAGAGGAAAAGGAATTCCTTTGGCCGTCGGAGATACGGTAACTGTCAATATCACCTTAAGCGGACTTTCTTCCGAGGAAAAGTATGGAGTAATTGAGGATGAGCTTCCAAGCGGAATGATTCCCATAAACCCCGTCTTTATCAACGAACAATACGCAACCGAGGAACAGAAAAAATACTATGTTGATCCATTCACGGACAGAGAAGTCACCAAAAACGGCATGGTTTTGTCCACATTTAGGATTACGCCGGGAAGTCAAACCTTTTCTTATAAAGCTCGAGTCGTAAGCCGGGGCGTATTCCTGGCACCTCCGGCCAAAGCCTCTTTGATGTACGCTCCCGAAATTAATGGAAGAACATCCGTCCATCGGATTGAGCTATACAAAGAGGCAAAGATTAGTCCGCTAAGGTTACTGACGATTATTCTTTCCGTTGTTGCCGGCATTTTGGTGGTAGCCAGTATAATTGCGCTGATAATTTTCATTAAAAAAAGAAAGAATAAAATCCCCCCGACAACCCCACCCCAGCAAACAAACGCTGCTCTTCCGACTCAAACCCCTGAGCTTTAAGGGATGAAAAAGAAATTAACACTTTTTTTGATTCTTTTGCTTTTCATATTCTTTTTGATATCTATGTGGATTTCGAGAAAAAATAATCAACAAATAAACGGGCGCGAAAATTCCGAAAGCCTTACTGGCCAAACTCTTTCAACGTCAAAATTTTTCGACCCAGCTCTTTTCGATGAAGGTATAACGATAGCGTCGAGGCAAAACACAAGTTTTAGCGAAAAGGTTGG
>Ga0209727_1001674_pt1 | contig 17527 bp, 17 predicted proteins | sample RifGroC1_FD_183995 | JGI IMG/M metagenome (GOLD analysis project Ga0209727, IMG submission 183995) | Groundwater microbial communities from Rifle, Colorado, USA - Groundwater C1 (SPAdes) (version 2) | ecosystem: Environmental > Aquatic > Deep subsurface > Groundwater | place: Rifle, Colorado...
AGGAATTGGTACTTCCCAAATCCTCAAAGGCCTAAGAGACTTCCCGTGTGATTTGGCAGCCATAGTTTCAATGGCCGACGATGGTGGTTCAGCCGGAAGACTTAGACGCGCGTTTTCCGTTCCGCCTCCTGGCGATTTGGTGAATTGCTTAGCGGCCCTTTCAGACGAAGAGTCAATCCTTAAAAAACTTTTTGTCTATAGATTTGAAGGTAAGCGCTATGGTAAGGATACCGATCTCGGAGGACAAAAATTGGGTAATCTAATTTTTGTAGCTCTCACTAATATTTATAACGGGGACACAAGCCGTGCGCTTGAAGAATTTTCAAAAATTATTTCTTCGAAAGGCAGGGTATTGCCAGCAACTATTGGGAACGTTAACATTTGGGCTTTAACAAAAACAGACCAAAAGGTGTACGGGGAAGAAAAAATTGACTTGGGTAAATATTCCGGCGGCCGATCCCTAAAAGAAGTTTTTTTAGATCCCCCTAATATTAGGGCGTACGAGAAAACCATGGAAGCTCTTAAAAAAGCCGACATTGTCATTGTCGGTCCTGGAGATCTTTTTAGCACCATTTTACCAGTACTTATCGTACCTCAAATTAAACGTTTAATTAAAAGACTTACCAAGCAAAAAATATTTATCGTAAACATTGCCAATAAACCTTTCGAAACTTTCGGTTTTAAGGTTTCTGATTACCTTCACGCTTTAAAAAAACACCTGGGTGGAGATGTTTTTGATACAATATTAGTCAACACGAACCAGAAACCTAAAATACCGAAAAATCTAAACTATAAATATGTTTTGTACGATAAAAATAATTTAGAGCAGTATCAGGCAAACATTGTTACTGGTGATCTTGTCAATCAAGAGTACCCTTTATATCATGATAGCGACAAGATCGCCAAAGAAATAATTAATTTCATAAAGTGAAAATTTTTCTTCTTGTTATTCAAATTGCAGTATCTGTGGCGCTGGTAATCGTTATACTGATGCAGTCTAAAGGATCAGGTATCGGAACTGTTTTTGGCGGATCGGATAGTTTTTACAGGTCAAAACGGGGAGTGGAAAAGCTTTTTTTGTATTTAACAGTATTCCTGGCTGCAGTTTTCGCAATTACTTCCATAATACTTGTAGTTATATAAATTTAGAGTGTTAGCAGAAAGAACCAGGGCTCGAAGAGTCAAATTTTGGTGGAATTTATCCTTAGCCTATATAGACAGATATAAGCAACGCTTTATATTAACGGCCGTTTTTTGTTTTCTTCTTGTATTTGCGGGCTATAAAATACTTCCTCTGGTATTTCGGGCAAATGTTGTAAGCCTAGGCTATGTTGGGACATATACACTTGATTCGATTCCAACACAAATTCTTTCATTGGCGACTCAATCTTTAATTTCTACCGGGGACGACGGAAAACCGAAAGCGAACTTGGCCTCCCATTGGACCATCTCCGATGATGGAAAGACATATATTGTCTATCTCAAAGATAATTTAAAATGGCATGACGATTCTCCTGTAAGCGCCCAGGATATCTCAATTGCCATTTCCGATGTTCAAATTCAGGCTATAAACAATAAAACGCTCGAATTCAAGCTTCCAAACCCTATTTCCTTTTTCCCTTTAGCTTTAGACAGGCCGGTATTTAAATCAAAAAGTTTTTACGGAACGGGCATGTTCAGAATTGTTGATATAGACCAGGTTGCAAATGTCGTTAAGAAAATTAGTCTCTTACCGAAGGATAAAAAATTACCAAAAGTTGATATCAAGTTTTACCAGACGGAACAACAGGCAGTAAATGCTTTAAAAATAGGGGAGATAAAAAGTGTCAACCTACCAAACGCAGAGTCATTTGTAGGCTGGCCCAACTTCAACGTCCAAAGGAAAGCTGACCGCTCTGAAATAGTCACCATTTTTTATAATAATGGCGATCCCTTGCTGGCATCCAGAGAAACCAGACAAGCGTTAAGTTACGCAATCAATAAATCAGAATTTGATGGAGAATTGGCAGGCGGTCCTATATCTCCCGACAACTGGACTTATAACAACAACGTCAAAAGATACGAATACAATACTTCAAAAGCTAAAGAGCTTTTATCAAAATCAACTCCCGCAGGTCCTAAAATAATATTAACCGTTTTGCCCGGACTAGAAAATCTTGCTCAAAAAATTAAAGACGATTGGCGGGAAGTAGGGATTGAGGTTACTCTAAAGCTGGAAAAATCAGTACCTGAAAATTATCAGGCGCTTTTAGCCTTTAATAAGGCGACTGCGACGCTGGACCAATATTCCTTGTGGCATTCAACTCAAAAATCAAATATTACCAGATATAAGGATGTTAAGATCGATAAACTTCTTGAAGACGCAAGAACTACCCAAGATGAGTCACAAATAAAAGATCTCAGAACCGATTTTCAGAAGTTTTTGGTTGAAGATGCCCCCGCAACATTCCTCTATTTCCCATATCGTTACAATATTACCTATAAAAATATAGAGCCTTTAATTGCCAAACTGCCAAAATAAACTCCTGAAATATAAATCGTTGATATTTTCAGTCCTATAGTTTAATATAAAACATTATGTCGCCAGAACGAGCTACAAAAACGCCTTTTCAGTTAATCGATTTGCTGGAAGCTAGCGAGGAAGAATTAAGAACGCTTGCAGACAAGATTCAGGCAAAATCAGGGTTTTTGCAGGTATTAGTCCACCCCTTTTATGACGACGGCGTAAGATTTTCAACCCAATACGAAAACTATAAAATCAGACGTGACAGATTTATATCGGCCTGCTTAAATCACAATATACCATTGGTCATTTTTGAAGAAGAAGATAAACTTGATACTCTGAAAGATAGACTCCCTAAAGATATTTCTTGTCCGATTTTTGTTGTGATGACGGAAAGCACAACGCCTGTGCCATATGGGAACCATGATATGAACTCCGTGATCCAGTTACTTAGGAAAATTAGAGCAAAGAAAGTATGTGTCGGAGGTCAATATATGTATGTTGGCAGAATGGTTAATTCAAAAGAACCGTATCCAGGTCTGTACGATAAGCTACGCTGGACTAGAGAAGCTAACAAGGTACCGTGTAGATGGATTGACGCGAGCATATCACCATATGGCTGTGCAGGAGGCGTAGCGGTCGATTTGTATTTGGAGCGCTTCCAGGTAGTACTATCTTTCACAAGCTATCCCGAAAATATGAGCAGGTTCGTGAAGTAAGCCGATTGCGAATAAAAAAATGGGAGGTCGAGGGGACTTGAACCCCCAACCATTCGCTCCACAAGCGAACGCTCTAACCAATTGAGCTACGACCTCCACGAGTACCCCAGGAGGGATTCGAACCCCCAACCAATCGCTTAGAACGCGACTGCTCTATCCGTTGAGCTACTGGGGCCCAGAGCGGGTGAGGGGATTCGAACCCCTGACGTTCAGCTTGGAAAGCTGACATTCTAGCCGCTGAATTACACCCGCAAAGTCATACTTTCTATTTAGGTATTTTACCAAAATTGGGGTGTCATCGCGAGTCCCGATGAAATCGGGACGTGGCGATCTATTTTAAGATTGCTTCGTCGCAATGACGGGGAGAAGTTCTGCCACAACCGGCAAATGGTCGGAAACCGTAACCTCGGGGACATCCAAAGATAAGACTTTAAAATGCTCGGAAGTAAAAATATAGTCAACTAAGTAATTCTTTGGTGCAATTGAATGAACCTTTGGATTTAAGCTGTAAGTAAAACCAGACCCGTGCATCAAATTATTACTGACACTTCCAATCATCTCAATAACTTTTGTACCAGGCGGCATATTTAGATCTCCGCCCAAAATAAACGGTTCCCCGTTTTTATTTAACTGGCCTAAATAATCTTTTATTAATTTTGCCTGCCTAAGATTCTCTTTTGTATCGGCCGGCGGCGCCGTCCAGGCGCCGTGGACAGAAATTGCGTGAAGTTCTCCCAGAGGTGCATCAACTAGCACATCCAGCATATGCCTTGGAATCTGCGGTCTTATCTCATTAGCACTGCGTCCGTCTAATTCGTCAAGAGTAACGGATTTAAATTTTTTTAAGGTAACAACCCTGCTTTTTTTAATTTTGGATTTTGTAAAAACTGCGTTCCCAAACGTCGATCCGGGTGATCCGGTTAATTCCAAATCGCCGTGATAAACCCCATTTAGCTTTAGCTTATCCTTCAATATCTCAAATAAATTAGCTGACAAGTCCCCTGTCAGATTAAATCCGCCAACAGTAACCTCCTGCATAGTAATGACGTCCGGCGATTCTTTGTTTAAAAAATCAATAAGCTGCGCAAGATATTTGCCTTTGTAAATATTAATCTGGATGACTTTGAGTTTTAGCATTACTATGAAGTATAACTGATGCTCGAGCCTGTTGAAAACTTAATCCCGCTTCTCACATCAAAAATCTACATATCCCATTTCTCACTTCTCACCTCCAATTTGAAACATATATCGCCATAGGATAAAATCAAACCTGCATAAATTTGTATGCCTGAAAGACTCCAAACTATTGATCCCGATCATATGAATATAGGATTCCTTTCGTCATACGCGATGACTGAAGGTGGGGTTCAAGACCACATCCGTAACTTAGCAGTCAACTTTGAAAGAGAAGGTCATCATGTTTATATTTTTGCTCCAAGTTTCGATGAGGCTCCAACGGATGAGGGTGTTATTCATCTTGGAAAGGCACGGCAGAGACAACTAGAAGGGACAAGTGCTAATGTAGCATTGGCTTTTGAAAATAGGTCAAAAATTAGGGCAATAAGACGCAAATACCCGCTCGATATTGCTCTATTGAATGATCCTCAGGTATCGCCTCCGAATTTGCAATATCTCTGGGGCTCTGAAGCGGCCTTAAATGTAGTCACTTTCCATGTAGTTAAAGAGAGAGTTCTACCATATACCCCTTTTGTCGCTCTTGCTTTTGCTTTCCGAAATAAAATTGATCTTCGTATAGCTGTTTCGTCCGCATCGTATCAAGTAGTGCGGAAATTCTTCCCGGGAAAATATAAAATTATTCCAAACGGGGTAGATACTGAACGGTTTAACCCTTCAGTTCCAAAAATTGAAAGATTTCAAGACGGCGCGCTAAATATTCTCTTTGTAGGACGGCTTGAGAAAAGAAAAGGGGTCAACTACTTACTTGACGCATATGCCAGAGTAAAAAACCAGCTCGAAAATTCAAGATTAATAATTGTTGGAGATGGAACCGAGAGAAAAAACCTTCAAACTCAAGTAGTAACTCAAGGAATTAGAGATGTGCATTTCGAAGGTAGAATACCAGATGATATGCGACCATTCTATTACGCGAGCGCCGATATCTTTTGCTCTCCCGCTATGTATGGAGAAAGTTTTGGAATCGTGCTTCTCGAAGCTATGGCGTCGGGGGTTCCAATTATTGCTGGGGATAATTGTGGTTACAGCAGTCTTATCAGGGAAGGTGAAAACGGTTTTTGTATAGACTCCACTCAAACTGACGAATTTGTCAATTACCTTTTGATACTCGCGCAGCATCCTCACCTCAGGGGACAAATGGGGGAGAATGGACGAAAATTAGCAAGAACCTATGATTGGAAGTACATTGCACCAACCCACTTAAGAGTTTACCGCGAAAAACTTAGGGAAAAAGGAGCTATTTTGGTATAGCTGCACCCGATCTCTGAGCTGATTGTGCTATTTTTTCTAATTCAGCTTGATCTAGAATTTTGTAATGAATTGTTTCGCCATCTATGCCAGGTTTTGGTACTTCAGATTTCTCAAGAACTCCATCGTTCCATAAATCATCTAGGGCATCTTCCGTTCTTTGACTTTCGTCAGGAAATCTTCGCCTATAGTCAGCGCCCTTGGGTAGAACGCCGTAACCCAAGCCTCGAATTACATTAGCAAAAGTAAAATATCTTGGGTTTATGGTGGCTTTACCCCTAATGTGAGAAGTAATGTGTTTCTGGATCGTAACCGCAACAGAACTATCGTCAATTCCCTCAAGCGGCACACGACCGGGTTCAGAATTTATTTGAGGCTTTAAAATCGTTACAATTTCTTTTCCAAATCTTCTCATTCTACCGCTAAAACCCTTGACGCCCACATCTCCTTCTCTACTTTCCATGCCTCTATTTTATCATTTACTCGAAAAAATAGTTGCCTCCTTTATAATTCTGGCCGATTCGGTCTGAGCTCTTAGAGTCCCAGTCTCAGAGCCGGGGACCTCGCGGTCGAAGACTTGACCAAGATATCTCGCTTGTTTCCAGTTTTCTCCACCCAAATCGTCATTGCGAGTACTTTGATGTCATTGCGAGCGAAGCGAAGCAATCTTTTTTAGATCACCACGTCCTGAGCTTGTCGAACGGACTCGCGATGACATATTCATTGGGAAAAGATGAATAGTTACAATCTGTTATATCCGCAAAACATAATTTTTTGTTATAGTAGGATTCATGGCAATAAAACAAAATTTTAATTTCACCAAAGAGGGTTTTGAAAACCTCGGAAAAGAGCTTCAGCAGTTAACAAATAGAAGACCAATTGTCGTAAAGCATCTTACTGAGGCAAGAGAGCAGGGCGATCTTTCCGAAAACGCGGGTTATCATGCCGCCAAAGACGAACTTTCCCAATTAGACTCGAGAGTAAGAGAAATAAAGTATCTTTTAAGAATTGGGAAGGTTGTTGAGTCAAACGGTCAAGAACAAGTAGGTTTCGGTTCAAAGGTAACTGTCGAGGCAGAAAATTCAAGTAAGCAATTTACGATAGTTGAGCAGTTGGAAGCAGACCCAGCCGGAGGTAAAATTTCCACCAGTTCCCCAATAGGCAGCGCGCTTCTTGGCAGAAAACTTGGCGAAACTGTCGAAATCGAAACCCCCCAAGGCAAAACCATCTTTAAGATTATAGAAATCACCTAACATTAGCTTCCATTCTTTTTGCCCGGCCACCTGTCGTGTAATTTTAAATAAGCTGCCCGCGCTGCTAGTTGATAGCAATTTCTGGTATCAAATTTGTCGTGAATACTACGCATATGCGCATCTACTGTTCGAGTACTAATAGACAAAACACCCGCCATCTCAGGATTCGTTCTTCCTGTATCCAGCAACAGATCGACTATTTCAACTTCACGTTCGGATAAAGGACTAATTACAGTGTCAGATAAATCATGGCTCAAATAACCATAATAAACACCGTCCCGGATAAGTCCAATAGTAGTAATTCTCTGCTGGTTAGCATAACCATAATTCTCACTAATTGAGTAGACGTCCCCAATTGCTATAAGGCTAATTCCATGTATGTGCTTTTCAACAGTTCTGTACGAAATTCCCATCACACTGGCAATCTCGCAAGATGATAAACCATCAGCCCGATATTGTAAAACCTCGCGTTGGCGCTCAGTAAGCAAATAAAAAGGAACACACTCAGAAGGGACAGAATCCAAACCTGCATTTCTTTCTAACATTGTTGACATAGTTCTAAGATTATAAACTTCCGAGGACTGAAAGTCCTCGGTATTGTTCTTTAAGTTTACATGAGCGAACAAGAATAAGCATCAGTCCTCGAAGTATGTATTCTTCTGCCTCTCGTCCGTCGAGTCAGGCTCGATGGAATTCTTGCGAGCGAATATAAACGTGTACGCGAGGATATTCAATTATAGGGTACTGGCAGGCAATTTTTTGCCTTGTATAAGGCCCCATAGTTGAGTTATAATATGTGCAAACGGTACCTGCCAACTAGCCGCCAAAATGGCGGTTTTTTGTACCTCTAAAATTATGAAAAACATAAGAAACATTGCAATCATTGCCCACGTTGACCATGGCAAAACCACCCTGGTGGACGCCCTGCTTCGCCAGTCCAATACCCAAATGAAAAAGGAATTTGACCAAAAAAACTTGATTATGGACACTAACGAACTGGAAAAAGAACGGGGCATTACGATTTTTTCCAAAAACGCATCCGTTGTTTATAAAGGCACCAAAATTAACATTATAGACACGCCTGGCCATGCCGATTTTGGTGGCGAAGTGGAAAGGGTACTCTCGATGGTAGACGGCTGCCTGCTTCTGGTAGATGCACAAGATGGCCCTATGCCACAAACACGCTTTGTTCTGAAACAGGCCTTAAAGATGAAACACAAGATTATCGTTGTTATAAACAAGGTGGATAAAACAAACGCCAGGGTAAGCTTCGCGTTAAACAGGATATTTGATTTGTTCGTGGAACTCGGGGCAGATGAAGACACAGCTTTTTTCCCGGTTATTTATGCTGTCGCAAAGGAAGGCAAAGCCAGTTTAACTCCCGAATTATCATCCATGCATAACATTGCGCCTATTTTTAACTCCATCATTGAACATATACCCGAACCTGCAGGCGACTCAAACAAGCCATTACAGCTACTGGTCTCCAATATCACCTATGACAACCATAAGGGAAGAATCGCTATTGGTAAAGTATATAACGGAACCTTAAATGTAGGAGAGCAAGTGGCCAGAATAAGCCGCGCAGGGGAAATTACCAAGACGACAATTTCTACGCTCGGCACATTCGAAGGCCTTGAAAAAATTGACGTAAAAACGGCAGAGGCGGGGGATATCGTAGCGGTATCCGGAAATGCCGAAATTACGATAGGCGAAACTCTGACAGACGCCCAAAATCCCGTTGCGCTATCAGTCTTGAAGATAGAAGAGCCAACCATACGCATGACCTTTAGCGTAAACACTTCTCCCTTTGCTGGCCGTGAGGGAAAATTAACTACATCCCGCCATATAAGCGAGCGCCTTTACAAAGAGCTGGAAACGGATGTTGCATTAAGAGTCGAAGACGGGCCAAAAGGCGATTGGATTGTTTCCGGCCGGGGAGAACTTCACCTGGCAATTTTAATAGAAAGACTTAGGCGTGAAGGTTATGAGTTTCAGGTGGCAAGGCCTCAAGTCATAACAAAACTTATAGACGGAAAAAGACTGACACCCTACGAGCAGGTGTTTATCGAGGTTCCGGAAGAATACTCTGGTACGGTTATGCAAAAGATGGGTGCAAGGCACGGTCAGTTAGTAGATATGAAGACAGAAGAGAAAGTAGCCTTTTTCGAATTTATAATTTCTACCCGGGAATTATTTGGCTACAGAAGCGAATTCATCGCGGACACAAAAGGCCTTGGCATACTTAACACCCTCTTTTATGAATACAAAGCCGAGACCAGTAGTCGTTATACACGCGGCCACGGGTCCCTTGTCGCGCACGAAAGCGGAACCACCAAAACTTACGGGCTCATTAATGCCCAAGATAGGGGAATAATCTTTGTCAGCGCGGGTGAAATGGTCTATAAAGGGCAGGTTATTGGGAAAAACCCAAGAGAGGAAGATATCAAAATTAATGTTTGCCGCGAAAAAAATTTAACCAACATGCGAAGCAAAGGGGAAGATGTAGCCGCCCGGCTTAAAACACCGGTTAAAATGGGTCTTGAGGAGGCACTGGAATATATAGATGATACGGAACTGGTAGAAGTTACCCCTAAAAACATCCGCATCCGCAAAATCATTTTAGATGAGGTAGAACAACGCAGAAGCAGAATGCTAAATAGAAATTAGGCAAAAATCTACTCAAAAATCATATGTTATACTCAATTCATTATGACTCAAAAGAAGACTAATACTAACATTCTTATTCATATACCCATAGAGGGAAACGAATTATTGGAAAAAGCTTTAACATCAATAAATAATAATATTGAGATTGTGACTTTATGGAAAGTTATTAATGTAAATGCGATAAAACGTTTAGGAATAGCAGACCATGGCCCTATCCATTCTCAAATAGTTTCAAATATCGCAGTAAAGTTTACTAGAATGCTGGTAAATAAAGGAATCAAAATGTCGGTAACAGAAAATTTTGATTTGCCCGATAAATATGCCCAGCTGATAGTTTTACTCGCGAGCCTCTTCCATGATTTAGGATTGTCTGTTAACAGAGGTGAACATGAAGAATTTGGTCTGTTTTTAGCAAATAACTTAATGCACCAGATTCTCAATTTCCTGCCGACGGATGAAAAAACAATCGTCACCTCAGAAGTTCTGCATGCAATAATAAGCCACAGAAGTGACGGAAAACCTGTTACTATCGAAGCAGGAATTGTCCGTGTTTCTGATGCCTTGGATATGAGTAAAGGCAGATCAAGAATTCCCTACGAATCAGGAAAAATAAATATTCATTCTGTTTCTGCTGCAGCCATTGAAAATGTGGAAATTACAGAAGGGAAAGAAAAACCCATACAGCTAAATATTACAATGAATAATTCTGCAGGACTTTTTCAACTGGACGAACTTTTAAAAAAGAAGATAATAGGCTCAGGAATTGAGAAATATATCAGTGTGAGGGCTTTTATAAATCAAAAAACCGAAAAGAGGCTATTGGACGAATACATATTTTAAAAAACTACCCTCTTTAACCGCTAATACAGTATAATTTTCCCCATGTCTGGAGAAAGAACAGGCACAACCTTGAAATATTTCCTGGCAGGCACAGTGGTAGGCGGAGCAGCTGTTGTTGCGGCAGGAAGATTCGACGTTGACGAATTATTCGTTGCAAATTTCCGGCACGGTCCAAATAGCACCGGAAGTGTTTCTGTTGAACCAATACCTAGTCGGGAGCCGACACCCCAGCTTATTCTAAGATTACCTCTTACCGAAAAACCATTAGATTCAGAAATAATTGAAAGAATAAGCCAAAACCTAGTTAGTGTAACTCGAGTCACTCGTCCAGAATATAAACATCTTGGTCCCACACGTGTAACCTGCTCCGGATTTATTACTCGCAGTTTTTTTGGGAATTATCCCTATGTTATAACTGCACATCATTGCGTGCCATCTACAGTCGTTTCCGAAGCTGATGGAAAAATATATGACTCAACAGATGAAGAAGGTGACAGTATTTTTGATCTACACATCACAGATATTACTGGCAATACCTACATCGCAGAACCAGGGTTTTACTACAATGATCCTCTTAGCCGTATCAGTAATGATGTCCTTACAGTCAGACTGGAAAATGAAAGTGAAATAACCGTACCCCCGTTAGCATTAAATATATCCCAACCAAATCAGTGGGAAACATATTATATTGTCAGAAGATCTCCCGATAATCAAGTCTCTGCTACACCAATACGTTTCTTAGGTCCATCTGACGAAACCGGGGAATTTTCGGGTCCACTAGATGAATATCGATTTATTTCTATAGGTTCAGCTAACAATGCATGCATTCCAGGGGTCAGCGGAAGCGTTGTTGTCAATTCGGCTGGCGAGGTCGTATCTATAATTACCAGTATAAGCACTCATATCATCAATCAATGGGATGTGCAGGAATTAAATCTTGACCCTGTTCATGACGGCCGTGTAGTTAATCTATGCCTGGGACCTTCTTCAAGACGAATAATGAATCTAAGATCAGAATAGTAGTTTTTTATGAGCATTGAACGACAAGCACTGGTTTTTCCGGGCCAAAACAGTGTAGAACTGGAAATGGGGAAACTTTTGTATGACTTTGAGCCAGCAAAAGCTGTTTACAAAGTAGCAGCGGAAACGCTTGGAGCAAGAATCACCGAAGTCTGCATGGACGGAAATGCACAAGATCTTCAAGCGTGTGATATAGCACAACCGGCTCTTGTGGCAACTGAAATCGCATGGTTTGGAGTTCTAATGGCAGAGGGTAGGATAGTAGGTAAGCAAAGAGTAATTCTTGGTCACAGTACAGGAGAATATTCGGCCCATGTGGCAGCAGGCTCTCTCAGTCTTGAAGATGCTTTAAAAATTTCTCACCAAAGAGGCCTGTGGTTAGAAAAAGAGGCAAAAGCAAATCCTGCTTCGATGGTTGCTGTTTTGGGCTTATGTCAGCAGGATGTTGAAGAAAAAATTTGCAAGCCTTCAGGGGCGGAAATAGCCAATGTCAATTCAGATAGCCAAATTGTCCTTGCAGGCACAGCACAGGCTATTTCTCAGGCAGAAGAAATTGCAAAGGAATTACGAGGAAAAGTCAGACAATTAAATATTAATGTCGGTTCCCACTTCTCAGGTGCACAACCGGTTGCCGACAAATTGGCCCAGTTGTTAGAAAAAGTTCATATTGAGCCACCGAAAATTCCCCTAATAGCAAACGCTACTACTGATTATGTTTCTACAGCTGACCAGGTAAGAAAATCCCTCGTTGATCAACTTACTCACACAGTACATTGGCTGAATATGGTACTCAAAGCTAATCATGACGGAGTGGTGGAATTTTGTGAGATAGGACCAAAAGCCACATTGACAGGTCTAATTAAAAGAATTGCAAAAGACAGTGGGCTGGAGGTTAGCGCGCACAGCTCGGAAGAGCTTTTGTGGCAGCAAGAGATAAAGTAATAATACGCCTTAACAATTGGAGAATTATTTAGCCTCTCATTAAGAAAGTCTATGCTATCGGACGAACTTCAGACAATTTGATAAAAGCTGCACTAGCTACAAAACAGCATTAAATGATAAAATTTATACACGCCACATTAGGCCCGGTGGTGAAATTGGTATACACGCAAGACTTAAAATCTTGTGACAGCAATGTCGTGTGGGTTCGAGTCCCACCCGGGCCACTCGTAGATTGTAGGTGTGATATTGGAAAAACTATTATGCCAGAAAAATGCATTCATCCATATAGAGAGCAGGCGTCTGGTGGAAAAGCTACATGTCCGTCTGCATTTAAAAAAACATATAAAGACGTTGGTACTTGTGGAGGCTGCCCGAAAATAACTCAGGAAAGAGTTGTTGCCAGTGATTTCATGTCGGGTCTAGAGCGAATCAACAGCGATACAGCGTCTGACTTATACCGTAAAAGAGTTAGGCCCAAGCTACAAAGGCGACATGGATATTTGTTTGAAGAATAAAAATTTAGATGACAGAATTTTAAAACAAACCGGGGAGTAGCTCAGTTGGCTAGAGCGCTGCGTTTGGGACGCAGAGGTCGGAGGTTCAAGTCCTCTCTCCCCGACAATTCAATTATTTAGAAAGAATATTTCAACTAAAAAGAGGGTATGACAAGCCCATTCAGCTTACACGACAAACCATGTTAGAAACAGAAGTTAGAAGACCACCAACGACTGTTCTTCCGTTTGACAATAGATCGTGGTTTGAGGTGGTTTTCTCTAGAATCGAGCACGCAAATCTGGATTATCGAGTGGTAGGCAGTACAGCGATCGCGGCATATCTTGGAGAACATGCAAACGTAAGAATGAGAGACATAGATGTAATTTGTTTTACAAGAAACGCTGCTATTGTACGAATGTTACAAGTAGAGTTTGACAGAAAGCACGCACAATTAGGTAACGGGTCACTACGGGTTGATTTGAGTGCGTCTATCTTCCAGGGGGACGGATTTGGCGTAGAAAGAGTCGCCCACCCTATCACCTTACCAAAGCTTTTAGTAAACATTGGAAAAGACAACAACGGGTATTGTGTTAACTATAATGACTTAAGAGAGCCTATAAACGAAAAAGTAATGCAACCGGTCCAACTACCTTTCGCAGAAACTACCATTACAACGATTCCCCCAGAAACACTACTCCATCTTTATATAGCTAGGGGAGGATCTTTGAAACCCAAAGATATGCCTAAGCTAAGGAAACTAGCTAGATTCTGTGCAAATCATCCAACAAAGGGACTAGTACATTCCGATTTTGAAGTATTTCATAGATTTGCCGCTAGAATGCGATCAGACTACTCTTGGCAAACCTCACTTTATAGATTCTTGGCGCAGGCCGATTATATATCTGGGGGAAAAATTTCAAAAAATCATCTAGTAGCAAAAGCAATAAGACACTTTTCTAGCTAATTTTACAATTCCTTTTTTGTCCCTTTTAGGCCTTGAAGCTCAAACTCTAGGCTAACTTGACACAGTTGTTACAATAGTAAGGAACCTTTTAAAAAAACTTCTGTATTTTTAAACCGTGAAGATATCCCCCTACCTGCCATCACACTTTTCTCTACCTGTCCTTTCAGTTAGCTCAGAGCCAGCATGGCTCTGATGCTATCCGTGACTGACTACATTGACAAAAAAGCATTTTGGTAATTTTATGAAACACTTCGTCTTCCCAAATATACTTATTATTGTTATTGCGCTGGTTGCGATGTTGGGCAGTGCAGTATGGAAAATTGCTTCCGCCTCTAATTCTGACACCCTTACCTTCGGAATGTATATCAACACGGGAACATTGGGCTTTGAGGCAAATCTTGTGCCTGCAAAATACAAACTTCCCTATGCTGCAGGTTATGTCCTGCGCCAGAAGTGGTCAAGGATCGAAACATCAGACGATGTTTTTAATTGGTCATATCTTGACAGTGCCATAAATGAACTTAAAAATGCCGGTAAAAAAGCCAGCATCAGAATCGGCGCCGGTCCTTTTTCTCCGGATTGGTTAAGAACCCAAAAAGGGGTGAAGACGGTTTGCTGGTTCAATGATACCGGCCCTAATACGCCGGAAGGTAACACCTGGAACTGTTTCCCTTGGGTTCTTGATACAACCTATCAAGCTCAAAGAAAAGAACTATTGCAAGCACTTTACGATCATTACCACAACCCCGGTTTAGGTCACAGGCCAGATTTAGAGTCTGCAATAAGCTTTGTCTCTATTCCGCCTCCTGTTAATGGCTTATCTGAAGAATTCGTCAGAGTTCAGTACCCCAACCACACAGTATATTTGGATTCAAATTCCGACCCCAGAACCCATGTGCCAATTGGCGCCTATAATGAGAGTTCACCTGAACAAGCACAGATTCAGGCTTTAACCTTCTCAACCTATACAAAACAAGGTTACACGCAGGATCTTATGAAAGCCCAGCACACAAACTCGATTATAGATGCGGCCGATGCAATGCCTACTTGGAAAATTGCGGTTATGCATGCCAAAAAAGGCCCTGACCCCTTAGATTTTGTGCAGAGTCACTACAATACGATAATTGACAATAATTTACTGGACAGGGCAATGATGGGATTTACCTGGCTGATGCCACATGACGATATGGTCGCGGAAGAAAAAGCTATTTATGATGACGTAATGGATAATTTTTATTTAAAAAACGGCGGAATGACTGGCTGGCAGTATGATCCCGAAGATACAGACGTGAAGGTGGAAGAGCTACTAGCCTGGTGTACAATGGGCGCTCCAATCCATGGTCTGTGGGGAGAAGCAGGCGGCGGAAGATGGCCAAACGATCTTCTTAATCAGGTTTTTCAGGATCCATATTGCGGTCTGGCACCTACTCCTACTCCCACACCGACACCCTTATCTTCACCGTCGCCTTCCTCCTCACCAACTCCGACATCTACACCAACACCAATAGTTTCACCTTCGCCGACGCCAACGCCAATAGCTACTCCCACTCCTACTCCAACACCCTCACCAACACCAACCTCAACCCCGACAACATCACCTTCACCGACACCATCACCAACGCCCTCGCCATCGCCAACTCCTACACCATCACCTACACTCTCACCAACACCTTCGGTCTCGCCCTCACCAATACCAACTCCGACGGTAAGTCCGCCGGAACTCACTCGTAGATCATCTTTTTTTAAGTACCTTAAATCATTTTCGCTTTGGGCAAAGCAACAATTCTCCTTTCTTGTACCAAGAAGAATTTCCCGGTAAAATTGAAAAGGCATGACAATCTTTGATCCGCAAGATCCAAACGACCAGGACAATACTGCTTATACACCAGCGGATGATGATCTGAAACATCAACAGTCAAAACCTCCTTCAGTATTAGGGGAAGAGGATATTTCCGGAGATACACCTGCAGAGTCTCCTGATATTGATGAAGAGTTGGGAAAAGTCGGCCTAACAGGCGACGACGATGGCGTCAAACCCCTTGGCGGCCACGACGATTTAGACTAAAACCTTGCTTTACAAACAAAACCCACAGCTGTAGAATCTGCGAGTGGTAATACCAGTTGACTTCTGTGGTATTATCTTATTGAAAATGGAAAGAGAAATTCAGAGAGCGCAGTACACTGATATAGAAGCTACTACACCCCAGGAAACAACTTTGACCCCATGTGAAAGGAGATTTGTAAAAGACGCCAAAAGAATAATTGGCAATCATCTAACAAGAACAATATTAATTGCTAGTGCAGTTTTAGCAGGCGCAGGTATAGTTGCTGGAGAGAAATCAGGTTCTTTTGATCCACTTGCCAGTTCTGTAAATTCTGCAAGCCACCTCGTTTTAAAAGATCTGCATAGAGCATACGATCAATTAATAAATGAGTTGCCAAAAGTGGAAAATGCAGAAGCGGCGTTAACCTGTAGTAAGACGTTTCATTTAGTGAACGATTCTGGAGACCCCCAGACGAAGCTGTGGATAGATTTCGACCCTGAGACTGATACGAATGTTAACTTTGACTCTGGAGATATATCTTGTACTGATGCGGGCCAGGACAAATTCAATTGCTCTGGTAGTACGGTTATTGTATTTCTTAGCGAAGATGGTACCTGTCCCCTTGGCCCTGGCCTCTACCCATGCACCGCAGATGAGACCTTTCTCTATGATTATGTTTCCCCCGGCCCCCAGCTAACAATAGCGAACTGGGGTTGGGGGCCACGGCCAGCTGGCCAAAGTCCGTTAAAAGCAGTAGAACAAGAACAAACAGCAGACAACTCCTGTCCTGGTTCTGTCGGTGGTATTGCAGAATTACCGGATTTAAGTAATTCGCCGCAAGATACGACTTCTCAACAAAGTGAAGATAATATAGTCCCGATTGCCGCAGGTGTTGCTGCGGCAGCTGGAGCCCTCACCGCAGGCGGTGCACTACTGTATTCCCGCAGACGCCGCTAAAGCTAATATCAAAACCCCAGCAGAATTAAATCGGTAAGTGTGAACTTGTGACCCAGGAGAAATTCCCTTCTTGAAAAATAAAATCCGACTAAGTGCTTAAAGGTACAGCAAAGCCGGATCTGCCAGGTCGAAAAGTGGGGGCACCGCCTCTCAGTTTGAACCATTATCTTGAAACTTTCAACAATAAGAAAGCTCCACTGGCAAGTCTTATAAACAAGTTTTGGAGCAGTCAAGCTGGATTGCTATTCGAGTTTCAGTACCTTTATCATATCATTGCCCGATTTTGGCCAGTCAATAACATAAAAACATGACACAAAGCGAAGCGTTGAACCTTTTAATGATGGGAAACAATCTCTACCTTACAGGCCAGGCCGGCAGCGGGAAAACTTACCTCTTGAATGAGTATGTAAAGTTTCTAAAGAAGAATAAGGTTTGCGTGGCAGTTACCGCCTCAACGGGAATTGCCGCAACACACTTGAACGGGGTCACTATCCACTCCTGGTCCGGTATTGGGGTAAAAAAGGAAATGACAGACCATGATATAGCCAGACTAAATGCCAACCTGGTGGCAAGGATGCGGATACAGACGCCCAAAGTGCTGGTAATTGATGAGGTTTCGATGTTCCACTCATATCGGCTTGATGCCGTTAACAAGCTATGCAAAATCATAAGAAATA
>Ga0209727_1001677_pt1 | contig 17514 bp, 10 predicted proteins | sample RifGroC1_FD_183995 | JGI IMG/M metagenome (GOLD analysis project Ga0209727, IMG submission 183995) | Groundwater microbial communities from Rifle, Colorado, USA - Groundwater C1 (SPAdes) (version 2) | ecosystem: Environmental > Aquatic > Deep subsurface > Groundwater | place: Rifle, Colorado...
CCCCGCCGAAGGGCATTGTCGCCCCCGGAGGCGGCCGACCCGTTGCCAAGTCGCTTCGTTCCGCGATAGACTCCGGCCAGCCCCGGCGCGTCCGGCGCATCGAAGTCGACATCGCACCCTGACCCAGCCTCGGAGGCCCCATGACCGCAAACCCAGCCATTCTCGACGCTCAGGCCGAACGACTCATCGTCCGGCACAACGCTCTCTTCGCCTACCTTGCGTGTCACGCAGTCGGCGGCATTGTCGCCGACGGCGGGACGACCCAGGGCACGGGCGCGAACGGAACGTTCAATTTCGATGTCGACACGACCGCGGTCACCGACTCGCTCATCGACGGTGAGGTCCATGTTCTCGCCGCCCAGACCGATGCGGACTCGACCGGCGGTGCGGCCGTCTTGTGGGGTGCGACTTCCGGCAAGTCGCTCGTCGCCGCGGTCGTTCTTTCGGGCGGCGCGGCCAACGATACTCCCGCCATCGAGTCAGTCATGGGCGCGGTCGCGACGACCGGTTCTCAGGTCGCGCCGAGCGACGACGACATCGACACTGCGCTCACGCACAACAACTGGACGCGCCTGTGCGACATGACCGTCAACCGTACCGCGGATACGACGGTCACCTTCTCGTTCGACAACGCCGCGCGCTACCCGGTCGCCCTCCGCGGTGGGCATCGCGTCGCTCTGGCCGAGAGTGAGACCGAGTTCCGCGCGACATCTGCAACGATGCCATAGGCCACATGGAGCGGAGCCTCGCCATCGAGGCCGCTCACGGCGTCCTCGCCGACTCTCCGGGCGCCGCCTTCGACGCGCTGGCCGACCTCGCCGAGGCCGACGGCGCCGACCGGGACGCCTGGGTCGCGAAGGCACTCGCACACGCGGGTGCTTCGCGTGCTTCGGTCGTCGTTCGCGGCGAGCCGAGGTTTCGTGTCATTGAAGATGCTACTCACCGAGCCGACGCGGTCTTTCAGGTCGTGATCGGAGAAGCCCTCAAGGAGATTGTCGCCTTGCTTTACGGCAAGGCCGACAGTCTTCCAAACGACCCCGAGCCCCGTGGAGCCTAATTTGGAAGCCCGTCCCGCACCGGTGCGAACCGCGCTGCGCGCTCTGCACGCGGTCGTCCCGGAAGCCGCCGCGTGCGTGGAGGGCTACCTGGATGCGGTCGAGGGCCGTTGCGCGGCTCTATCGGCCGAGGATCCCTACCGGGCGCTCGTCATGGACCTGCACGCGACGATGGTCCGCGTCGACTCCGGCCTGCTCGCCGACGTGGCGCGCATTGAGCTGGCACGCATCGAGCTGGCACGCGCGGAGCACGCCGAGAACGCCGCGGAGGCCGCGGACCGCGTTGACGCACGGGGCGTCTGGAAGGGCGTCCTCTCGCCCCAGGTCGTCATCGCCATGCTCACGCTCGCCCTGGGTTCGGGCGGTATCGGCGGGCTCATCGTGCGTTACATAATTCTTGAGGGAGTTACGCCATGAACAAGACTGGGCAAGCTGTCGTTTTCGCGTGGGGCGCATGGGCAACGTCCGCGCCGCCGACTCAACTTGATCAGCGCCTCATACGTGAGGTTCGCTCGTCGGTGCGCCCCGATTGCTTTGCCGCCGCGTCACTTGCCCCGCGAACGGGCGACAATCCCGGTTTTCGGTGAACGGTCGGCTCGTCACACCGGACGTGGCGCGCGAGGCTCAGCGCATCCTCGCGCGCCACGTCGCCGCCGCGACCGCGGTGATCTACGGGTCGGACTACTCGACGACCGACGCCTGGAAGCTCGCGCTCGGGCTCGGACTCATCGATCCGACGAAGCCCGCCCCGGAGGTCACGCAGAACCTCTACCAGTTCGGCGTCTTCCTCGCGCACGCCGAGGACGCAGCCGGGCACGAGACCCGCTACGGCACGACCGCGGCCGACTTCCTCGACGCTATCGCCCGCGACCCCATCCCGCTCTCCGACGACGAGCGCGCGGCCGCCGAGCACGCGAAGCTTCGCGCTGCCGAGCACCTCCGCGGGCTCGGCAACAAGATGGGCGCGACGCTTGGGTCCATCCTCATCGAGGCCGACGACGACCTCGCGCGCAAGATGCGAAGCATCGTGAACGACGCGATGGCGTCGCATTTCGGCGACGACGACGCGGCGAAGCGGATGCGCGAGCGGGCGAAGGAGCTGGGTCGCGACGAGGGCTTCTTCGACGGGGCCTTCCGGTCGACCCTCAAGCGCGTCGAGAGCGACCTGGGCCACGCGACGGGTGACTGGTCTCGCGACTGGGCGCGTATCGTTCAGACCGAGGCCGAGCGCGCCATCCAGACCGGGCTCAAGGATGCCTGGGTTACCCGAGAGGCCGAGCAGGCAGAGGCCGAAGAGCGCCCCCCACGGTCGCTCCTCGCCTACAAGATTCCGAGGCCGGACGCCTGCAAGCATTGTGTCCAGCTCCACCTCGAAGGGGGCACGCCGCGGCTCTTCCTGCTCGATGAGCTGGTTGAGAACGGCGACAATGTCGGTCGCCGCGCCGCGGACTGGCGCCCCGGTGTCGGTCCAGTCCACCCTTACTGTTTTCCGGCGGGTGTCCGGGTCACAACGCCAGAAGGCGACATCTCGATTGAGCAACTCGTCGTCGGCTCGTCCGTACTTACGCATCGAGGCCGTTGGCGGCGTGTTCGCGCGCGGGCGTGCAGACAGGCCGCTGCGCTCATCCGCGTAAACGGTGTTCCAGTCACACCGGAGCACCCGTTTCTGTCAGGGCGCGGTTGGGTTCGGGCCGGCGAGCTTGAGTTGGGCGACAATCTCAGACAGCCGCGGAACGTCCCGCTCGCGGATACGCGTTACCGCCCAGCCCTGGGTCTCCAGGTAGGCGGTTTTGCGGGTGTCCTGCGCTATCTTGCGCGAGCTGGTGTGCCAGTTTTCGCCGTCGACTTCGAGCGCCACCTTGCAGCGTGGAAACGCCATGTCGACCAAGTAACGACCGACCTGAAAGCCGGGTTCCGGCGCAGTGCTCAGCTCGCACAGGCGGGCGTAGACGAGTTTCTCCAGTGGGGACTTGAGTTTGCCGGCTTGTCCAGCAACGCGCCGCCGGACACGTTCTTCGGGCTGGGTCTGGCCACGGAGGGAAGCATGTGCGCTCGCTGCGCGGGCCTTGCGCGCTTCCGGCGTCATCCGGGCGTGCATGGCGAGGCCGGCTTCGGATGCAGTTCGCTGTTTGAGTCCGGCCGCGCGTATCCGGGCGACAATAGTCCCGCGCGATACGCCCATGCGGCGAGCGACTTCGAGGACCGAGAGGCCCTCATCAAAGTGGAGTCGAAGGACTTCAGCGATGTCGACGAGTCGGCGGACCATCCACGGTACTCCATTGTACCTGTCGAGTGTATCACCCGTGAAGGTCATGGGAGCGTCGTCTACAACATCTCGGTCGAGGACGACGAGAGCTACGTCGCCGAGGGGTACATCGTGCATAACTGCGCGTGCCAGCTCGTCCGGCTCCCGCATTACATCCAGCTCCCGAAGAGCTGGTCGTCCGGCCACGCCGCTCCGTCCGTGGTAGACGGGGACGGACGGCTCGTTCTTCCGGGAGGTGGCCCATGAACATCGGCGAATTGCTCGGACCGGCCATCGACGGCGCGGGCTACAAGGGCGTCCTCAATTTTCATGGGCTCTTGCTCGGCATCGAGCACGCGACCGGAGACGTCAACCCGTGGTCGAAGCACAGGACAAAGGCCAGCTACGGCGAGTTCCCCGGCACGCTCGGCAACGACGGCGACCCGGTCGACTTTCTCCTCGGCCACGACTGGGACACGGACACGGCCTACGTCCTGCAACAGCGCGTCCCGAACGGCCAGAACGAAGGCGCCTTTGACGAGGGCAACGGCGGAGAGCCTCAGTACGATGAGGATAAGGTCGTGCTCGGTGCGAAGAACGAAGCCACCGCGCGGGCGCTCTTCGACGACTACTACCATGGGTCCGGCCGCACTATCGGGGGCGTTATTGTGCTCACGCTCGCCGAGCTGGTCGAGCGCGTCCACGCGCCCGACCGGTCGGGCTTCTCCATCTTCAAGGGCGACCCGGACTCCGAGCCCATCACGGGCGGCCCTATTGTCGCCCAGTTCTTCGGCGCGCTCGACCGGCTGGCGAAGAGCCAAACCCCGCCCGCGGGCTTCTCACCCATCCCGGGCGGAGCCCACGGAGGCTACCGCAAGCGCAAGGCTCGCGGCTGGGAATACTGGTATCCAGATGAGCACAAGGAAGGCGACCATCCCGACTGGGAGGCCATTCCGGGCGCGACCGGCACGTCGAGCATGAAGCCCGGCCAGTTCGCGCTCGTCCTGGGACACGGTTCCAAGCTCTTCAAGTTGACGCCCGGCCACGAAGGCGACATTCCCGCCGACCAGACTTGGATGCTCGACATGGAGACCGGCGAGCATGTCGCCGTCCTCACGGCGCGCGTCCAGCCGGCCCGGGGCAAGGCGAAGGCTGCCGCGCCGACCTTCGGCCGGGGTAGGGCCCGCCCCAAGCGCGCCCAGCCCCGCCCAGGCCCGTCCGGGCCCCGGGGCGACATTCCGCTCGGCCCGCGTTCGCGCACATCCGCGCCGCAAGACTTTCCGACATCCGATGTCCCATCGGCGTCCGCCCCGCACGTTCCGGAGTTTGGGGCGAGCACGGCAAAATCCGGCACGGTCTTGCACGACATCGAGCACGGGGTCTACGGCGTCATCCGGTACAAGGACGCGGCCGGCAAGACCCAGGTCGGCATGCACGTTCCGCCCTCCGACCAGCGGCGGTTCTTGGACGAAATGCGCGGGCTCACACATTCCGCGGTGACTGCGGTCGCACGGAGCTACCGTATCCGCGAGAAGGGCGGGGGCGGCGGGATGTCGCCCGAGTACCAGGATCTCTACAGCGCGGCCCAGCTTGGCCTCGTCCAGGCGTGTCGCGCGTACAAAGGACAGGTCTCGTTCGCGGCGCACGCGCATCGCTACATGCGGACCTACGCGGCGATGGAGGCCCGTGACTCGCTGGGGCGCGGTGTGCCTATCCCGTCCCGCATCCGGCGCATGACCGAGGGCTACCTCGCCGCGGTCAACCGCGCCCAGGTCCAGGTTGGGACCGACTCGCCGACCGACGAGCAGGTTGCGACGGCATGGCACGCGACGAAGAAGCATGTCTACCAGCGCGACCTTGGACGGTACGTCACTTCGGGTGCGGATGGCGATGCGAAGATCGTCGATCAGGCGGCCGAGCAGCTTCCAATGGAAGACTGGCAAGTCCGAACGCCGACCGGCGAAGCGACCGGGAAGCTTTTCCCCGGGAAGCTCCAGCTTGTCGAGGAGCTTCGCCGGTTCACGGCGGGCGACCGGACCGAGGGTTCGGAGTGGATGGAAGAAATGCAGGTCGCGGCCGTTCTTCCGCGGCACGCGGCTTCCGCCATGCCCGTCGGGACCGCGCTCCACCTCCGGCAAGAGGTCGACGGCATCCTCTCCGAAATGGAGCCCGTCCAGGCCCAGGTCCTCGCGTTTCGCTGGGGTCTCGACGACGGCGAGCCGATGGAGCTGGCCGAGTTGGCCGAGGCCCTCAAGCTTGCCGAAGGTGGCTCAAAGAAGGCCGGTATCTCCGCCGCCGAGAAGCTCATTCGTCGAGCGATGGCTTCGTTCAAGGCCATCGCCGACGAGCGCAAGGCGGAGGTCGGTCGCTACGCCGACGCTTGGAGCAGCGGTACGGCCGCCGAGCAGGTCATCGTCGAGCCCGTGAGCCCGGACGCACGGAGCTACGCGATGCTCGCGACCGCGTTCAAGGGCGACAACGACGGCCCGGAGACCGTCGACGAGCGCGTCCGGGTCTACACGGCGCTCGCGGCCGAGGGTGACCCGAAGGCGACCGAGGCCGCGCTCGTCCGCGAGGCTCGCGGCGAGGCGACGCCCGCGGATGTCGACGCGCTCCGCGACCGCTACTTTGAGGCGCGCGACAAGCAGCGGCTTCGCGCGTTTTACCTCCAGACCCGCACCTCCGTCGTAGGGTCGGGCATGGTCCACGATTTCCCCGGCGCGGGCACTGATCCAGAGAGTGCCACGCTTTACGCAGATGAGGTCCTGCAAGGCTACATGCGCGCCGTCGCCCGCCGCGGAATGCCCGGGTTCGCATCTGCGGCTCCGGGCGCGTTGGGTCCGAGCAGGGTATGGTCAAACGAGAAGCTGGCGCGCTTTCTGGGCGTCCCGGTCGCGAGGCTCGCCTCCCATGCCGTAGACTCTCCAGAGGCGAGCAAGGAGTAGGCGAACGATGGAAACGTGGCACCTCTGGCGGTCGTACCCGACCATGCCGTTCTACCGCTGGGCGTGCGAGGTCGCCGTTGACGCGGAGGCCCCCGAAGGCTACCGGACGCTCACGCATGACCCGGTGGTCGCAGATACCGCGTTCTTTCACCGGCTCGCACGCGCCGTGAGCACGGAGCACGAGGCCCTCCGCATGAAGCAGTCGAGCGGCATTGTCGCCCACGAAGTCGTCCGCGTGAAGCCGGGCGACGACGATTTCTTCGCACACGCCTTCCGTCACGTCGAGGGCGCCATTCTTGGCCAGTCTCCCGAGCGATATCGCAAGCTCAATGCGCAGAAGTCTGTCGTTGGCGGTGGTCCATGATGTTCCTCTTTGATGTTGGCGTTCACGTCACGCTCGACGAGGCTGCGAGCCTTGACAACATCGAGAAGAGCGGAGTCGGCTTCGAGCGCGGTCCGAAGGCCGGCCACAAATACTGGCGGCGCGTCCGGGCGCTCGTTCAGGGTAAACTCGGCTGGGTCTACTACTACAACACCCCCTCGGACAAGGCGCGGTACGCCGAAGACCGCGAACGCAAGCGCAAGCGCGACAATGCGAAGGCTGCGCTCAATCGCACCGTAAAGCGCGTCGAGCGCGAGGCCGACAAGAAGTTTGGCCCGACGCCCATTGCCACGTCCGCTCCGGCGCCGGACACGGGTACGGGTGCAACCGGCACGGCTCCGGGCGAGGTCGAGCACACCGTCGCGAAGCTCAAGAGCGAGTTCCTCGCCGACCATCCCGAGTTGCGAGCGAAGCGGGCCGCCTGGGACGAGCTGAACGAGGCGTACATCCAGGGCCTCTTTGGCATGTCCGCGCCTCCAGACGTCAAAGGCACGGACGCGGTCAAGGCCATGTTTGGCGCAGCGATTGTCGCCCACTATGGCGACGGCCCGGACGCCGAAGACCTCCACGGTGAGAAGATTCACTGGCTTCGCGCTGCCGAGTTGGCTGTCAAGCTCATCCCGGCCGACATCCTCAAGGCGTGCGACGGGCAGATGAAGGATCTCGATTTCCGGCTCGCGTCTGAGGATGCCTACCTCAGCGCGCCAGATAACGAAACCGTCATGGGCTATGCCGAGCGCCGGTCTGGGCGGATCTGTCTGGCTGCCGACCGTATGCGTTTTGGCGGGGGTGCCAAGAACGCGCGTGCGCTCTTTGGCGGGCTCACGCCCGTTCATGTTCTCGTCCACGAAATGAGCCATCAGATCCACAATCGGATGATGAAGGACCCGGACGAACCGCTCACCCCGGGCGGGCTCTCCTGGAATCAGTGGCTCGACCACTACAACTCGACGCTGAAGAGGGGAGTGTCGCCCAGCGTCCGCGAGACCGGTATCACGGAGTACGCAGAGAAAAATGAGTTTGAGGCGTGGGCCGAGAGCTTTTCGGCGAGTCTCATGTATCCGCACATGATGGCGCATCAGTGCCCGCAAACCTACGAAATGCTGCGGAAGTTCTTCGGCGCCGACAAGCTCCGGCCCCGCGTTACCGACGACGTCGAGATTCGCCGGCTCAAGGACGCCATCGCTGCCGAGCCTTCCGGTGTGAGCAAGGAAGCACTGCTCGTTCAGCTCGACATGGCCGAAGGGCTCGACCGGATGGGCCCGGACGACCCTCGCCTCGAATGGTGGAAGGGCCGCCCCGCGAGCCCCATCGAGAAGCTCGTCAAGGCCGCCCGCTCCGAGGCGCCCAACTACCACGAGTCGAGCCTCACGTTCCACGACCCGCCCGACGAGGACGCCGTCGGGAAGCAGGGCGGCTACGACCGCTTCTACGAGATGAGCAACGGCGCGCGCACCATCTACATGCGCGTCGGTCCGGACGGCGGTCACCAGGGCGGCGACTGGGATCCGGACAGTGCGGCGACCTCCGCGGCAAACATCGTGCTCCGGCCCGAGCAGGTCAAGGAGTGCTACGATGAGGACGGAAACCCGGTAGACCGGCAGCTCGTCTACTGGCACCTCCATCAGGACATGTTCGCGGACGCCGAAGAGGTCGTCGGAGAGGCGACAATCGGCGAGGGCGCGGCGGCAACGAAGATTGAGGTCCGAGTCGAGGACATTGCCGCCTACGGGCTCACCCGCGGCGGCAGCTCCGGTCGCGACGCCGGCACGGAGATTGAGCAGGCCGTGAAGAAGGTTCTCGAAGCGAACAGCATCGAGAAATGGATGCGGACTCTCACCGCCAACAGCTACCGGACCGAGGGCCCGAACGGTGAGATGGGCTGGCGCCCCGCGACCGGCGGACGCGGCGGTGGCACGGCGAGCCTGGAGAGCTACGCCGCGTGGAAGGCGTACCAGGAGAAGAACAAGCTCCCAACCGATCAAGGTCTCTTCGACCGCGAGCGCGCGCTTTACACGGCCCAGCGCAAGATGGCCCCCCAGGAGGTCGATCATCACACGTTCCGGCAGCGGTCTGGTACGTTCAACTACGACCGCATTGACCTCGCCGGACAGCGCGAGCTGGATGAGCTGGCGCACCTCGGCGGGGGCACGACCGAGCGCCTTCCCGACGGCACGCTCGTCCTCTCGAAGGATCAGGAGGGTCGTCGTCGCGAGCTTCTCGAACGGCTCCGCGAGGTCCAGCCCGGTATCGAGATCATCCAGACGCGCAACAAAAAGGGCCAGCTCGAAGCGGCCCGGATTGTCGTCGACGAAACTGGCAAGCCCAGGTTCACCCGGAAACGTTGGGTCAATACGAACCCAGACGGGACCCAGTCGGTCTTCTTCACGGCGCGTGGCCCGGACGGGAACCATACGCTCGAAGACCCCATGTGGCAGGCGCTTCTCACGCCGAACGGCGAGTCCATCCGCTCCGCCGCGCATCTGGAGAAGCTTTGCCGTGATGCCGCGGCCGAGCGGCGCAAGGTCTGGATCTCCGTCAAGACCGACCGCCCACGCGTGATGAATGCGAGGGGAAAGTGGGCGGTCGCCGAAGCGGGCGACGTTGCTCACTATCTGCACGTCCAGGTCGAGTTTGATGGGCATGGCCAGCCAAAGCTTCTGGGGCGTGAGTGGGCGTCTCGACTCGGAGTCGACACACCTCGCATTGACCAGCTCCTCGAAGACGACAAGGTTATCGGGCAGTTCCGCTCGACCGCCCGGCCCATCCTCCCGGCCGAGCAGATCAAGCTCGTCCCGGAAGCGGCCCAGACCGGCATTCCGAAGCACGGTAATCGCGTCATCCTCGCCGTGCGCGCGAACGAATTGGCCGGCGCGAGCGCGAAGGACAAGGATGTCGTCGCTTGGCTCACGCGCATTATCCCGGGCAAGGACGCGGGACAGGTCCCAGACCCCCCGGGTTGGGACCGGATGCCCGATGGTTCGCCCGACCTCAAGCACCGCCCCGGCGAGTTGATCCGCAAGCTCGTCACGTTCAAGCGCGGCGGCATGACCATCAGTGAGAAGGATCTTCGCACGCGCGGGTTGCTCCCCCCATGGTACGTCGGGAGCGTCACCCAGCGCGACTGGCTCGAGAAGCACTTTGTCCCGGCCTACGTTGGCTGGAATACGACGAAGGACGCCGAGACTGCGAAGGAGTACCCCACCCAGTACATCTTCTTGGGTGAGACCGGGGGCGGGGGTGGACGCCGGAGATTCACGCGCTACGGTGAGGACGCGGTCAAGGCGGACACGCGTTGGCCGGAGACGACGCACGTTCCGCAGCCGCTCCAGACCCAGACCCTCGTCTACATGCACAAGACGGTCGACCCGCGCACGGGGGCGACAATCGCGAAGGAAGCCCGGCTCTCGCTTCCCGCCGACGGGAGTCTCATGGCTCAGTCGGTTGAGGGTTTACCCGGCGTCCAGGTCGAATGGGACGACGAGAAGACGAAGAACCGCGCGCTCGCCATCCGCGTCAGCCTGGGTAGCTTCCCCAATCTGCGCACGGTTTTGGGCGGATTGTCGCTCACCGACGAGGTCAACCGGACGCTGCATAGCCAGATCGAGATGCTCCGTGATGTTGTGACGCGGAAAGAAGACGATGATCCTGTGCTGGAGACCGGGCAGATCGAGCCCGGCTGGCTCATCGACAACTGGGGCGTCGATTTACAACGGACGCTCCCGTCTGGCGAGACCTTTGTGCTCCCCGATCACCAGCAGCGCGCGCTCCAGAAGGTGTTCAACAATGACGGGCGCGCGCTCCTCGCGCACTACATGGGCTGCGTGTCCGGCTCGACCGTGGTCCGGCTGAACCGGGCCGGCGAGGGCTTCGAGGCGACAATAGCTGAAGTCCACCAGCGGTTGAATGGCGGACCGTACGCGTGGGACACGAGCATCCCGACCTACGTGCGCTCGGCGACAAGCGAGACGCACAGCGGGCTCGCGTTGCTTGACCAGTCGTGGGATTCCGGCGTGAAGACGACGTACCGGCTTGCAACAGCCGACGGTCACGCCATCCGCACGACGGACGAGCACAAGTTCTGGACGCCGCAGGGCTGGGTCGAGCACAAGGACATCGAGGTCGGTGACTCGGTTTCGTTCGAGCGGCTCTCGGGACATGCAGCCGGGCACGGCCACCCGCCGGGGCGCTTCTGTCTGGACTGGACCCCCGTTACGGAGCGGATGGCCGACCCCTTCGAGGAGGCGACATTCGACCTCACCGTACAGCCGACCGCGCCGAGCTACGTGGCAAACGGTATCGTGTCGCACAATACCGGGAAGACGATCGAGGCGATTGTCGCCGCGAAGGCCATGATGGCCCGGCCCGACCCGGCCGACCCGACGAAGAAGCACCCGGACAACCCGAAGCGCGTGCTCATCGTCGCGCCGTTGAACACGGTCGAGCAGTGGCGGCAGGCCGCGGGCGACTTCGACGGCGGCGCCCAGGTCGTCGGCTCTGGCGCGAACGACATCCCCGTCGACGAGTTCATCAAGCTCTCTGAGTCGGGCAAGAGCGACCTCGTCGTGTGCGGGCCAGAATACTTCACGCTGCACGCCGACAAGCTCAAGGCGGCCGGCTTCGACGGGCTAATCATCGACGAGGTCCACCTCGGCGTCTCCAATGAGGACGCCGAGCGCAATCGCAAGGTCCGGATGTGGAACCCAGACATGAGGATGCTGCTCCTCCTCACGGGCACGCCAATGACGACGAGTCCGGCCGACGTGGTCGAATACATCCGCTTGCTCTCGAACGGCAAGGACTGGGCTGACATGACGGAGGGTCGGTTCGTCGAGGAGTTTTTAGAGCCAACTTCGGTTGTCGACGAGCTGGGAGAGGGTGGCAAGAAGGGCCCGAAGATCCAGGTCAAGGCCGCGAAGCGCGGAGAGCTGGCCACCGTCCTTGCACGGTGGATGGACATCGCGCTCCCGAAGGATGTGCGCGGCAAAACCCTCCCGGCAGTGCGTATCGAAGAGAATCAGCACGCCTTCATGACCGGCATCCAGGCCCAGCTCTACAACCTCTACATGGCAACCGCGGGCGGCGACGTCGAAGAGGGCGCGCTGGCCGAGGAAGAGCGCGGGCGATTGTCGCCCGAGGCTCGGCGTGCGGTGGCCGCCGCGAAGGCAGTCACCAATTGCCCGGCCTACAAGCCCGGCTCGACGGAGATGGAGATTTCCTACGAGACCGAGACCCCCAACAAGGCAGGAAAGCTGGGCCGGCAGAAGGTTCGGTTTGAGACTTTCAACCCGAGCGAATTACTCGACAAGAAGCGCGGGAAGGCCGCCGGCAAGTGGAAGCTCTCGCAGGAGCTTCACCCGACTGAGCTTGCCATCTACAACCTCATGTTTACGCACATCTTTGACGGGAAGACCTACGACGAGGTCGCGGGCACGATCATCACGAAGGAACAGTTCGCGCGCATGAAGGCCGACGGCTGGCCCAGGCCGGTCCCGAACCCAGACCGCGGCCCCCTGGGCATCCGTGCCCGCGGGCTGGCCGTACCCTGGGTTGACGTCCAGAACGAGGCCATCCAGGCGGCCATCGCGGCGGGCGACAATGCGGAAGCCGAGATTCTGACAAAGGCAAAGGACGCGCGCCTCGCCGTGATCGACCGGGCACTCGCCTTCCAGCGGCACGTCCGCCGGGCCATCGGCGAGGTCTCCGCAAAGGACGCGAAGCCGTTCGCAGCGATTCTCGAAGACATCGCGGACGACGCAGGTATCGGGATCGACGAGGCCGAGGTTATGATGCAGGTCCACCCGGTTCCGACCGTGACCCAGACCGTCGTGACGGTCCAGTCGAACGGGAAGACCACGACCATCGACTCGCAGGAGACGGTTACCGTCGGTGGCGTCGAGTATCTCCGAAACTCGTGGGTCTCGGATAAGAAGGGCTCGTTGCACCTTCTATACGCTCCGCAGGACTGGGATTCTGAAAAGAATCAGCCCAGGTCGCGCGGTGGTTTTGAGGCGGTCCGCGTTGGCGACGTTGTGACCGTCGCTGCAAAGGGTCTCAAGGCCGCGGGCATTGTCGCCCCGAAGATGCCCCCGGGGCTCTCGAAGGACCAGCGCGACGACTGGGCGCGGACCTATGGCGACTGGGAGGCCCCGGGCCTCAAATACCTGGGAGGCGACCCGGACGCGAAGGGCAACATCCCGCTCACCCGCTTGGACACGGGCGAGGTTGCCTACGTTCCGCGCGATGCTATTTCGGCCCAGGTCGCGAGTATCTTCGACGTGGGCAAGCGTGCTGAGCGCGAGCGCGCCGACATCGTTATGACCATGGGCAACGCGAAGTCCGATGAGCTGGGTGCGCACATCCAGCGGTTCCATGCCGATAGCGGCCCTGGCCGCGACGGTGCCCGCCAGTTGGTTCTTTTCGGCAACGGCATCCTCGATTCGTGTCGTACGATGGAGGCAAAGCTCCGCCAGATGGGTTTCCGCGATGCGAACGAGTGCATCGCCGGTTCCCCGCACTTCGACAAGGCTGACCCAGACCTGGGCCCGAACGGCCAGTCGCCGAACGGGAAATACTTCGTTACGTACATCGGCGCGACCGTAACGGGCGACCGTGAATTGAATGTCGCCATCTTCCAGAAGGTCAAGGACATGCTCGGTCGCGACTCGGACGTGTCGCTCTTCGTGGCGAAGACGACCGAACCCCGGTCGCCGATGAAGCTTGTCGATCCAGACTCGGGGAAGCCAGTCCCGGTCAACTGGGGCGTCTACCCGGGGGACACTTCGCCCCAGCCCGTCCGGATGTCTCAGTGGACGCCAGAGCAGCGCGCGGCTATTTCCATCCAGTTCGGTGTCAAGGCCCCAGAGAGCTTCGTAGAGGTCCCCCAGGCCGACGGTACCGTCCAGCGGATGTTCTTCTACGGGACCGCGAAGAGCGCCGGAATGCTCCGAAACATCGCCTTGCAGCCCGATCCGACGAAGCTCCCCGCCGAGGAAGCGGCGAAGGTTCGGGCGACAATCGCGAAGATCAAGGCTGACTACGCGAAGGAGGCCCTCGCCGGGGCATCGACCGAGCCTCCGCTCTCGGCGCACCAGACCGCGGTCTTCAACAACTGCGAGGCGATCATCTGTAGCGACGCGGCCCAGGTCGGGATGAACCTCGGTAACTCGGTCGAAATGGTCATGTACGACTCGCTCGGCTCGCCAATGGCGGAATGGCAGCGCATCACTCGATGCGCGCGGATGCTCCCGCCCGCAGTCAAGGCGAGGCTCATCGGAAAGCCCATCTTCGAGCCGCTCTTGGTCAAGCAGCGTGACGACAATGGCAAGGTCGTCAAGGTCGACGGGAAGCCCGTCATGGTCGAGAAGAAGGACGACAATGGCGAGACCATCATGGTCCACGCCTTTGACGCGAAGGGCCGCGCCCGGTACGACGGCTCCGGTCCGTTCACGAAGCTCCGGGACATGGAGAAGGACCTCTTCTCAGCCGGTCCGAGGGAGCATGTCGCCGGGACCATCAAGTCGCTCGCATTGTCGCCTTCGTTTCCGAACGCCGGCAAGGACATGGGCATCGAGACCTTCGAGTCGGCACTCGCCCGCATCCGTGTCGGCGCGCTCGACAAGGCCCAGGATCTCAAGCAGAGCGGGGCGAGCGGCAAGGCCGAAGCGCGCGAATGGGAGAGTATCGCTGCGAAGGCAGCCTACGCCACGAACCTGGGCACGAACGCGGCCCGCGCCATGTTCGACGAGCTGGCCGCGACGACGACCCCGGGCGGGACCGACCGACTCGTCGTCTTCGCGAGGGGCGCCATCAAGTACACCGACCCGGAGGCCGGAACCTACGAGGGCGTCCGCACCTTGGAGCCCGGAGCCGCGCTCCGGGCCGCCATCGACCAGCTCCCGACCGAGGAGCGCGAGGCCATCCTCGCGTCCGGCTTCAACGAGGGCGCGGGCGGGGCCGACTCGCACGATCCGGTCGCAGTCTACATGGCGATTCGAGCCGGCGAAATTCTCGACTGGATTGTTGACAAGCGCGACGAGGTCGGGGCGACAATGCGCGCGTCGGAGGGTGGCAAGGTCGTCACGGACGCCGACGTCACGAACCGGCTCATCGACATGCTCCCGCCGGAAGACCGGGCCATCCTCAAGAGCAAGAAGTACCTCGTCAACGTCCGCAAGCTGGGCGGCGCCGCGCACGTCGGGCAGGTTGTCCGCAACGTCTACAAGGACGAGGGCGAAGTCGTCGTTGAGAAGGTGCACACGGGCTACGAGCAAGAGCAGCCGGTCCGGACTGAGCGCGGCACCCGCGCTCTGGGCCGCGCTCGCATGATTACCTTCGAGCAAATTCTCACCGACGTGCAAAATGGCGTCGAGTACATCCCGCCCGAAGGTTTCGTCGATACGACCGCGCTCGCCTACGCGAACGCCTCGCGAACCGGCGTCAAGAAGGCGCTCCCGGTTTTCGCGTTCTTCGACCTGGGCGACCCCGACATGCAGGAGATAATCGCATGAGCGACTTCCTTCCCGTCGGCGTGAGCCTTGAACAGGTTCTCGGCCAGTACCATGACGGACCGTTGCCGAACCTCGCCGGGTTCGACCGGCTCGATGCGAGCAAGCTCGCGCTCACGCGGCTGCTCGACTGGGTCGAGCCCCAGTCCGTGTGCGACTCGCTCCTCAAGTGGCATGGGGCACCCGGGCTCCATCGCGTTCTCGCCGGCATCGCTCGCGACGCTTCGCGCAAAGGCGTTCACATGCCCGACCGCATCGCGAGCTATGCCGCGTCGATGGGTCTGACGGTACACTGAATGGGCGACAATCGGATGCGTTGCTCAGCGTGCCGGAAGGCGCTCGGCGGTCCGACGCGCGAGGGTGATGTGCGCGTGCGCCTCGCGATAACGCTCGTCAAAGCGGACGGAACGGTTCATGGACCTTGTTCGGAGTGCGGTGCCGACGTGATCGTCGCCATTGGCGGTGTCCCGGCGGACGCCGTTCAGCAGGCGTTACCGACCGCCCCTGTGTCCGGGCGTGGGCGTCTTGTGCTCGCGCTCGATGATTGGAAAAGTTGACACTTCCGCACGCGGCGCGCTAATGTCTCTTGCGAGGCCCGCCGGTAACGGCAGAGGGGCATGTTGCTCCCTACGCTGGGGAGCGTGGATCGAAACATGGACCTCACCTCTCTTCTTTCCGAAACCGACTTTCGCGTTTACGCGCGACTTGTCGCGTTCGAGAAAGCCGAGCAGGCCGATGGCTCGTCTAAGATGGGCGTTGGCGGCATTGTCTCGACCGATGGGCTCGACCGGCAGCAGGAGCGGGTACTCGCCGATGGGCTCGACTTTTCCGGCTTCCTTTCTCACGGCTGGTTCAACGACAACCACGGGCAGTCGCAAGGCGATATCATGGGCTACCCGACTGGCGTCAAGCGGGTCAAGCCAGGCGACATTCTCCCGAACGAGGAGGTCTCCAAGGTCAACGGGTGGTGGACCGAGGGGTATCTCCTCGACAACAAGAAGGGCCGCGAATGCTGGGAGAACATCGAGGCGCTCAAGAGTACGCCGCGTGGGCTCGGCTTCTCGATTGAGGGCAAGGTCCGGCACCGCAAGCCGGGCGGCATCGTCGCTCGCGCGGATGTCTCGAATGTCGCCATCACGCATGTCCCGGTCAACACCCAGACCGGGCTCGTCGCGCTCGCAAAGGCCCTGACTGCCGGGTCGGCCATCGCGTCGGGCGACATTGGCACCGGACCGGGCGACGGTGGCGCGCTTCGGACCGAGTCGCTCGACGGCGCGCTCCCGAAGCGGGGCGACAAACGGCCCGACGTGTTTCCGCCCGTCGACTTCTTTGGCGCGACTGAGCTGGACGACGATGGCCAGCCGGTCCACAAGAGTGTCGACCATGTCCCTGGCCTGCCCGTGGTTACCGACCAGCACCACGTCGAGAGCTGGGCCGACGCGCTCCAGTACGGGCTCTTGCGCATGGGCAGCCCCGAAGATGTTATCCTCTCAAAGAGCGAGGCGAGGATTGTCGCCCGCTCCGACCTCCATCATCTTTGCGGTCCCGTAGTGGACCGCCTTCGCGCAGGAGCGACCCGATGAAGTACCGCAAGGCTGGCATGGACTACGGGACCTACAAGGCCATGTGTGCCGCGAAAAAGACGGCTCCCATTTCTGAGGACGAGTTCAAGGCGCTTCCGATTGAGGGTGAAGGCGACGAATCCGCCGAGGGTGAGCCCGACGGCGACGAATCTGCCGAGGGTGAGGGTGAGCCCGACGGCGACGAATCTGCTGAGGGCGAGGGTGAGGATCCGTCCGAGAAGGGCATGGGCCTGGGTGATCTGCGCAAGAGCATTGAGGCGTTTGGCGCGGTCGACGCCGCGGCGCGTGTCGCCGCGGGTGGCTCTCGTGAGACGTACCTCAAGGCTCGGCTCGACGCCGGCGCCATCACAAAGGGCGAGCGCAGCGAGCTGGGCAAGCTCTGGGCCGGTCTCGCCGAGGACAAGCCGGTCGACGGTTCGGGCCGTCCGCTCCGCAAGGCGCTCACCGAATACCTCGACCCAGAAGACCAGCAGGTCGTCAATGCGGCCCCGCTGCTCAAGAGCCTCATCGGTGGGCTCCAGGATCGGCTCGACACCATCGCGAGCCGCTCCGAGGTCGGGACCGAGTCGCTCCGTCAGCTCGTCCTGGCCGAGGGCCAGCTCCTCAAGAGCGCGTGCGGCGCGCTCCTGGAGATGGGCGACCAGCTCTCGCGGCGTGACCGTGTGATCAAGGCCCTGGAGACCCGGCTCGGCATCGTCGAGGCGACTCCTGTGGCTGCGCGCGCGGTCCGGTCCGGCGGCACGCAGGGCGCCCCCGGCCGCCCGCTCGCGAAGAGCGTTCAGGGCGGAGGTGGTGCA
>Ga0209727_1001679_pt1 | contig 17507 bp, 13 predicted proteins | sample RifGroC1_FD_183995 | JGI IMG/M metagenome (GOLD analysis project Ga0209727, IMG submission 183995) | Groundwater microbial communities from Rifle, Colorado, USA - Groundwater C1 (SPAdes) (version 2) | ecosystem: Environmental > Aquatic > Deep subsurface > Groundwater | place: Rifle, Colorado...
GGGTACCGGGTCTTCCCGCGCGAGCTCCTCGAGCACCGCGACGTCGGTGGAGAAGCCGGTCTTGGTCTTCTTGCCCGTCTTGAGCTTCCGCTCGACGAAGAGGACTTCCTGCAACTGCTTGGTGGAAGCGATGTTGAACTCATGCCCGACGAGCTCGTAGATCTCCGCCTCGATGCCCACCAGGGCCTCCGCGAGTTCCACGCCGTAGGCGGCCAGGACGTCGGACTCAATTCCGATGCCGGCGCCCTCCATTTCGGCCAGGATGGGGAGGAGGGGCATTTCTATGTCCCGGAAAAGGCCGGCTTCCCCCGCCTGCACCAGGCAGGGTTCCAGCATGCGCTTCATGCGCAGGGCGTAATCCGCGTCCTCTCCCGCGTAGCGGGTGGCGAGCTCAAGCGGAACGTCCCCGAAGAGCATGCCCGCGGGAACGACGGTCGAATAAGGAAGGGTTTCCAGACAAAGCCAGGCTGCGACGATGGCGTCCAGGGCATAGCTCGCGCGCTCGGGGTCGACGAGCCAGGCGGCGACCATCGTATCCCAGATCCGGCATCGCCAGCGCGGTATGCCCCAGGCGCGCGCGACCTCGTAGTCGTACTTGGCGTTGTGGGCGACCACCGTCAGGTCGGGATCGGCGAAAAGAACCGCGATGCGGTCGCGGACCGCCGCGGGATCCAGGAAGGGCGAGGGCGGATCGCCGTGGGGGGCGACGGGGATGTAGAAGGCCTCTCCCGGTTCGACGCAGAACGAGAAGCCGAAAGGTTTGGCGTTCCAGGCGTCCAGGGAATCGGTTTCGAAGTCGAAGGCGAATTCCTTCTTCTCCCTGGCGCGGGCGATTAGCGCGTCCAGTCCTTCAAGTTCCAGGATGGTCCGGTACGAGCCCGTCGCCCGGAGTTCGTCGGTCGCGACGGGGCGGGGCGGAGTCGCGAAGGCCTCGCCTTCGAAGAGTCCGCCTTGGGCGGCTTGCCGCGGAGCGGTCGATTGGGCGCCGGCAGGCCGGGAATCGCCCGGCCGGGCGCCGGGCTGGGCTTTTTCAGGCGCCGGCGGCTCGGCGCGCTGGCCGCTCGCCTCGGCCGCGCGGACCGCGGCGGGGGATAGGGCCTGGGCGACCAGTCGGACGCCTTCGGAGAGAAGCGCGCGCGCTCCTGCATCGCGGTCCAGGGATTCCACCGTGAAAGTTTCGATGTCCAGCGAGGGCAAGGCCACATTGCGTTCGAGCTGGATGAGCTTGCGGGAGAAGTAGGCGCTCTCTTTTCCCTCGGCTAGTTTCCGGCCGGTGGAGCCTTCGATCCCCGCGATGTTCTCGTAGATGCCGTCCAGCGAACCGTAGCGGGCCACCAGCTTGACGGCGGTCTTGTCCCCGATGCCCCTCACTCCCGGCACGTTGTCCGAGGCGTCGCCGGTGAGCGCGAGCAGATCCAGGACCTTGGCCGGTTCGACGCTCCATTCCAGCTTGACTTCGGCCTCGCCGACGAGTTCGAAACCCGGGCCCGCCTTTCCCGGCCTGAGCTGGAATACGCCGCCGCCGACGAGTTGCAGAAGGTCCTTGTCGGAGGAGATGATGTAGCATTCCCTTCCTTCAGCCCGGCAGGCGCAGGCGAGGGTGGCGATTACGTCGTCGGCCTCGTACCGGTCTACCCTGAGCTGGCTCACGCCGAGGGCGCGGAGCGCTTCTTCCACGAGGGGCACCTGGGAATGAAGGTCCTCCGGCGTTTTCTGCCGGTTGGCCTTGTATTCGGGGTACATTTCATGCCGGAAGGTAGGACCGCGCGGATCGAAGATCGCGGCGAGGCGCCGGGGCCGCTCGAGGCCCCGGGGGGTCGGCGCGCCTTCGTCCAGAAGCGTCACGAGGGAGCGGAAGAAGCCGAAGAGGGCAGATACGTTGGCTCCCCGGGCATTCCGGAGCGGCCGGGCCATGAAGGCGAAATACGAACGGTATATCAGGCCGTACGAGTCGATGAGGTACAGGGGAGCGGGCGTTTTCATCCTTTGACGTCGACGAGCGTCGCCGCGCCCTCGTCGGCATAGACCGAACGGCGCTTGGCGAAGGGATTGTTCCTGAGCCCGCGCACTTCCGTCCTTATGCCTTCCATCTTTTCGGCCAGCAGGGAACGGTTGCGCTCGGAACGGGAGACGGCCTCGGCCTTCAGTTCGGCCAAGGCTTCCTTCAGGCGCGGAACTTCGGATTCCTTGTCGGGGAAAGCGGCCCTGTACAGGCCTTCCATCGGATCCACTACTTTCTGGATCGCGAAAATCTCCGCGACTATCTTTTCTTCCAGTTCGACATGAGAGACCAGGGCTTCCGCGTCTCCGCTCCGGATCATCTCATTCTGCTTGTCGAGTACCGTCAGGTATTCGCGGAAGCGATCCCGCTGGCCGACGAGCAGTTCCCTGAAACGCTTGAGGACGGCGACGCGTCGATCCAATTCGTCGCTGGTCATGTCCATTCCGCGCCTCAGCCGGCGATGTTCACGCCGCCGGACGGCTTGCCCGACGCTTCTGCGGAGGTCTTGGCCACGGCCTGGTGCCAGGCCAAACGGAGTTCGTCCACCTGGTCGCGCACGGCCCGAATCCTTTTTTCATCCCGGGCGATGTTGGCTTGGAGCAATTCACGGTTGAACCAGTTGTACAACGAGAAGAGGTTGGAGGCGATCTCGCCTCCCGCGTCGAAGTCGAGGGAGGCCATGAGCTCCGTCACGATCTCCTGCGCCTTCACCACGGATTTGTTGATCTTCTCGATGAAGCGCGGATCGCGGGAATCGCGTTCCGTCCTGGCGAGGCTCTCGAGCGCGGAATCGAGCTGCTTCACCGCTTCGTCGTAGAGCATGACGACGAGCTGGCCCTGGCTGGCCGTGCGGATCCGGGTCTCGCGATACGCGGATAATGCGTTTGAATATGCCAAAACGATTTTCCCCCCATTTTACGTCCCTCGGACGCTCCCTGTGAATATCGACAGGGACTCTTCCATGTTAAAGGGTTTCCTGCCGAATATCCAGAGCGCCGCTAGAAACGGAGCTCGGCCGCTCCCACCGGGCGGATGCGCAACGGCGTGACTGCCTTCTCCCCGAACGCGCCGCCCATCCACCGGACGTAGTCGGCGACCTTCCCGATCGGAATATAGGCCTGGATCGTACCCGCGAAGCCTCCGCCGTGCACGCGGCACACGCCGCGGACGCCGCCGTCGTCGGAGGCGCACTCCGCGCGCAGGAATTCTTCGGTCAGGGCCAGCGCCAGGGCGACGCCCTGATCACCGGGCAGCTTGGGTGTGGAGACGTTCTGCAGCAGACGCCAGGAGGATTCGCCGGAAGCCGCGACGAGCCGGAGGAAGTCCCGGACGGCGGCGTTCCGGACGGCGGCGTCCGGACCCGCCGAGTTGGCGCGCTCCAGGGCGTCGAGCATGCCGTCCACCCTCTCGTTCTCAGCCAGGAAGTGGAAGGCGCGGAGCAGGGCCCGGTCCCCCGTCGCGGCCCGCAGGGAGGGCGTCTTTGCGATGAGGGTCGCGCGGTCGATTCCCCGCAGGACCTCGGCGCCGAGGGCGCGCGCCACGGCCTTCATTTCCGCGGGGACGGCGGCGTACTCGGAGGTGAGATCGGCATGGTTGCCGCCGGAATCGACGACGCAGAGCGCCCAGCCCGCGGCCTCCAGGTCAAAGTCGACGTTCCTGACCAGCGGACGCTCCGGATCGGCGAAGTCTATCGCGACCGCGCCGCCTGAGGCGCAGGCCACCTGGTCCATGAGTCCGCAGGGCTTGCCGAAATAGACGTTTTCCGCTTTCTGGCCGATCCGGGCCAGCTCTACTGCGCCGAGCTTCCCGCCTGCGTACAAGCCGTTGAAAATGGTCCCGATGAGGACCTCTATGGCGGCCGAAGAAGAAAGCCCCGAGCCCGACAGCACCGTCGAGACGGCGTTCGCCGTGAAGCCGCGCAACTTGATGCCGCGCTCGGCGAATCCGGCGGCGATGCCGCGCACGAGGGCCTCCGTCGTGCCCTCCTCGGCCGGCCGGGGCTGAAGCTCGTCCAGGTCCACGACCACGTCGGGATAGCGCGGGGAGCGGAAAACGACCGTGGAATCGGAGCGCGCCGAGGCGAAGGCGACGGCGTCCAGCTGGATGGAGGCCGCGAGCACCTTCCCGTGGTTGTGGTCCGTATGGTTGCCGCCGAGCTCGGTGCGGCCGGCGGCCGTGAAGACGCGGAGGTCGTCCGCGGTCTCGGGGAAAGCGGCGACGGTCTCCGCGGCGAGCGCGAGGTAGCGCTGCCGGGCCGCGGGAACCGCGGAAACCCCGTACAGGCGGGCGAAGACGGCGTCGGCGGAAGGGGCTGAGAGCTTTGAGATGAGTTCCTGGGCTTTCATTTCTTGCGTCTCCCTCAGACCGTTTCGTTGAGATAGTGGTTTTCGGAAAGCGAGCGGAGCCGCTGTGCGGCGGATTCGGCCGTGATGTCGCGCTGGGGCATCGCGAGGAGCTCGTAGCCGACCATGAACTTGCGGACGGTAGCGCTGCGGAGCAGCGGCGGGTAGTAGTGGACATGGAAATGCCATGCGGCCTCCTGCGCGAGCAGGTCGGCCGCGGAGGAAAATTTGGTCGGCTTCTGGTGGAAACCCATGGAGTAGGGAAAGGAGGTCAGGAAGAGGTTGTCGTAACGGGTGCCCATGCGCTTCAGGGCATCGGCGAAGTCCGCGATCTCGTCGTCGGAGAAGAACTCCAGCGAAGGGATGTGGCGTTTGGGCAGGATCATCGCCTCGAAGGGCCAGACGGCCCAGAAGGGGACGAGGGCGACGAAGGATTCGTTCTGGAAGATGATCCGCTCCCCCTTGTCCAACTCCAGAGCGACGTAGTCGCAAAGCAGGCAGGTTCCCCGTTCGGCGCGGCGCGCGCGCTGCATTCGGTCCTCGCGGGCGGGCAGGTCGGGCAGCCGCTGGGTGGCCCAGATCTGGCCGTGGGGATGCGGATTGGAACAGCCCATCACCGAGCCGCGGTTCTCGAAGATTTGGACGTAGGAGATGCCGTCGGCCGATCCCAGCTCCAAATAGCGTTCGCGCCAGACCCGGATCACCTGCTGCACCGCGGCGCTCTCCATCCTGGGCAGGGTGAGGTCGTGGCGCGGGGAAAAGCAGAGTACCTCGCAGCGGCCTTTCTCGGTTTCCGCCGTCAGCAAGCCGTTTTCCTCCATCTTTTCGTCCGGGGAGTCGTCCAGCAGGGCGGCGAAATCATTGGGAAAGACGAAAACGCCGTCGTAGTCGGGGTTGTTCACACCGCCTGCCCGCTCGTTGCGCGGGCAGAGATAGCAGGACGGATCGTGTGCGGGCAACCCGTCGAGCGTCGGCTTCTCGACCTGACCCTGCCAAGGACGTTTGGTCCTGTGGGGCGATACGAGAACCCATTCGTCCGAAAGCGGATTGTACCTTCGTTGGGGATGATCGGAGAGGCGCATCGTTCGGGCTCCTGCATGTCGTAGATGTATTATCGTGGATAGTACCGTCCGCGGTGAGTTCGGTAAAGTGACGTACGCGTCCTCCGCGCGAAATTCCGCGCATAGTGGCCTAGGACGCCCGGATTCAGTATCTTCGAACAAACAACACGAACGACGCGGCCTCCCGGCTCGCGCGATGGAGTGCCGGCGATGACGAATAAGAAGAACAAGAAAGGATTGAACCGCTCGGGCGGAAAGGGCGGAAAAGGCGGAAAATCGCCGTGGTCGCAGCTCCCCTTCTTCGCTCCCCAGACCCCGGGACCCGGACGCGGGCCCGGCGGCCCCTTCGGCGGATGGCAATTCCGCTTCTCCCTCGGCTACGCGATTGTCCTGGTCGTGGCTATGAGCATCTTCAACTACTATTTTTTCGCGCGCGAGGACACCGTCGTTGACTATTCCTCCTTCAAGTCCAAGATCCAATCGGGGGAGATCAAGAGGGTGGAGATGGACGCTTCTTCCTATTATACGGGCTACGTCAGCGAGGGAGCCCCGAGGGCCGACGCCCTGACGAGGCGCTACACCCGTCCCGAGCCGTCCTTCAAGACGGTGCCCATCTACGATCCCGACCTGATCCGCCTTCTTGACGAAAAGAAAGTCTCCTATTACGCGGTTTCCCGCCAGAGCGGCGCCTTCCTGGATTTCATCTTCAGCTGGGTGGTTCCCTTCGCCATTTTCTTCTTCATCTGGCGCATCCTCATGAAAAGGCTCGGGAACATGGGCGGCAACGTGCTGTCGGTGGGCCAGAATCGCGCGGTCATCGTCGCCGAAGGCGGGATCAGCACCCGTTTCGACGATGTCGCGGGGGTGGATGAAGCCAAGAACGAGCTTGTGGAGGTCGTGGACTTCCTGAAGAACCCCAAGAAATACACCGATATCGGCGGTAAAATACCCAAGGGCGTCCTGCTGGTCGGCCCGCCGGGAACCGGAAAGACCCTGCTGGCCCGCGCGGTGGCGGGGGAGGCCGGGGTGCCCTTCTTCCGCATGAGCGGCGCGGATTTCGTGGAGATGTTCGTCGGCGTGGGCGCGGCGCGGGTGCGCGATCTGTTCAAGCAGGCCCGGGAGAAGGCTCCCTGCATCATCTTCATCGATGAGCTGGACGCGATAGGCAAAAGCCGCATCACGGGCTTCGCCGGGGGCAACGACGAGCGGGAGCAGACGCTGAACCAGCTTCTTGTGGAGATGGACGGTTTCGACGCCACGAGCGGCCTCATCATCCTGGCGGCCACGAACCGGCCCGACGTCCTGGATCCCGCCCTGCTCAGGCCGGGCCGCTTCGACCGGCAGGTGCTGGTGGACAGGCCCGACCTCAAGGGTCGGGAAGCGATACTCAGGATACACGCGAAGAACGTGAAGCTGGCCCATGAGGTGAACCTCGCCGACGTCGCCCGGGGGACGAGCGGCTTCGTCGGGGCTGACCTGGCCAACATCGTGAACGAGGCGGCCCTCCTGGCGGTCCGGGGCGGACGCAAGCAGGTAGTGCAGAAGGACTTCGAGGAAGCGATCGAGAAAAGCGTCGTGGGCCTGGAGAAGAAGAACCGGGTCATCAACGCGGCGGAACGGCGCATCGTCGCCTTCCACGAGACTGGGCATGCCCTGGTGGCGGGTTACACCGTCGGATCCGATCCGGTGCAGAAAATCTCCATCGTGCCGCGCGGTTTCGGCGCCTTGGGTTATACCCTGCAGATGCCGACCGAGGATCGTTACCTGATGACCGAGGAGGAGCTCCTCGGCAAGATCGACGTGCTCATGGGCGGGCGGGCCGCCGAGGATATCGTGTTCGAAAAAATCTCGACGGGCGCCGCGAACGACCTGACGAAGGCTACCGACATCGCGCGCCGGATGATCACGGATTACGGCATGAGCGAACGCTTCAGGAACGTCGCGCTCACCCAGCGCGGCGGCTCCATCATGGGATCGCCTTCCCTCGAGCCGTCGCTGCACCGCGAATACGCCGAAACCACCCAACAATACATCGACGAGGAAATCGCCCGGATGATCGCCGAGCGCTACGGCCGGGTAAAGAGCCTGCTAGCGGGAAAGCGGGTCCTGCTGGAGCGCATCGCCGGCCTGTTGCTGGAGAAGGAAACCCTGGACGAGGGCGAATTCAAAGCCTTGCTCGCGGAGGTCCCCACGGCCTAGCGTTTTCGCGATAGGGACCTCATTGACTGCCGGAACGGTTCGCCTTATCCTTAGGTCATCATGGTATTGAACAGGGCTTCCAGGAAGGAAGCGGATATCCGCCTTCAAGCGTTGCGGCGGCAGGTTCTGCTCCACGTTTTTACCACCCGGCTCGAGGACGACACCTGCCGCGCTGCGCGGCAGGCCGCCGAGGAACTCGCCGAGACTACCAGCCGGCTCTCGGTGGAGATCAGCGACGCCTCGGAATGCGGCGATCTTTTGCGCAAGTTCCGCGTGGACGCGGTGCCCGTCCTGGTGGCGACCGCCAAAGGCGCGCCGGAATACCGGCTGTACGGCGTTCCCCTTTCCTACGCCCTCGTGGTGCTTCTTGATACCTTGGTATTGCTGGGAAGCTCGGCCGAACCGAAGGACGAACTCGTCCAGCTTCTTTCAGGAGCCGTGGAGAGGGGCGACCGGTCATCCTCCAGCACGCGGTTGGACCTGGTCCTCTCGCGCAGGGATCCCGTCTCCGTCGAGGCGGCCGCCGCTGTCCACCGCGTCGTGCTGGCTTCGGCCTGGGCCGAGCATTCCCCGCATGTGGTTTCCGCCGTCCGCGTGATCGAGGACTTCCCTCTTTGGGCCGCCCTCATCGGCACCGCGACCGCGCCGGTCGTATTCCTCGACGGCAAACCGGTCCTTTCCTGGCCTTTCGCCGACATCGACCTGGCCGAACTCGTCGCGGAAGGACCCAAGTAGGGTCGGCCCCGCTTTCCGTATAGCCAGAATACGAAAATTGTACTATCCTCCGCGGTGGGGGATACATGCTCACGAGCAAGCAGCGCAGCCTACTTTCGTCACTCGCCGCGACATTGGATCCGACGATCATGGTCGGCAAGGAAGGCCCCTCCGATGCCCTGGCCAAGGCCCTCGCGGCCGAGTTCAAGATCAGGGAATTGGTGAAGGTCCGATTCATCGGGGAAAAGGAGAATCGGCGCGAACATGCGCGCGGTTTGGCGGAACGGACCGGCGCGGAACTCGTGCGCGTGATAGGGAACGTCGCCGTCATGTACCGACGCGCCGACGAGGCCGAACGGCGCCTCATCGTACTCCCCCGCTAACTTATGGTTGGCTTCCGCGCGGGTTGCGCTTTCCGCGCGGGACCGGATACTATTTTTCGGAAATGACACGTTCCAGGTGGTATGGGTTGAAACGATTGATCGTGCTTTTCGTCCTCACGGTTGCCTGCGCCGCGAACCTCACCGCGCAGGATATACTGACCGCGGACCGCTTCCTCGCTTCCGTCGGAGAGCGCTATGCGGCCATAAAGGATTACGAGGCGAAGATTTCCATTACTACGTCCAAGGCCGAAATGAGGGGTACGATTTCCCACAAGAGTCCCGGCCTTCTGCGTATCGACTTTCTCAAGCCGGAAGAACAGGTCATCGTCTTCAACGGCGAGACGCTCACCGTATATCTGCCGGAATACCGCGCCGTGCTTAGCCAATCCGTATCCGGAGAAAAAAAGGCGTCGGGAGCTTCGCTCGCGTCCGCCCAGGGCCTGTCCATCATGCGAAGGAATTATGTCGCGGCCTATGCTTCGGGCCCTGATCCCGTCCCCCTTGATCCGGATTCCGCCGAGCAGGTAATCGTCCTTCTTCTGACGCGCCGCAGCCTTTCGGAAGGCTTCCGTGAGTTGAAGATTTCCGTTTCTCCGGAGACCCTCCTGATCCGGCGCATAGAAGGCAAGACGATAGCCGAAGAATTCGTCTCCTTCGACTTCACCGACATGAAGCTGGACCAAGGCATTCCCGAAATGAGGTTCTCGTACGATTCGCCGGCGTCCGCGAATCTATTCAACAATTTCCTGTTCAACAAGGGCGAGTGATTCGCCGCAAATGGAGGAGAACCCGTGGAGTCTCTAGGCGAAAAACTTCGCTCTGCCCGCGAAACGAAGGGCTATACCTTCGATCAGATATCCCGTGACACGAATATCGCCCGGCGCTACCTTGAGGCGCTGGAAAACGAAGATTTTTCGCAGTTCCCCGGCGAGCCGTATATTTTGGGTTTCCTCCGGAACTACAGCGAATACCTCGGGCTCGATTCCCATGACCTGATTTCCCTGTACCGGATGCTCAAACTCCAGGAACAACCCATCCCGGTCGCCCAGTTGCTGAACGATCCGAAACCCGTTATCCCCCGCTCCCTCCTGATCGCGGCGGGAGCGGTCGCCGCGCTGGCGATAGCGGCGTTCGTTTTCTTTGCCGTCGGCCGGGCTTCCTCGTCGGGCGCCGCCGAAGATGTCCGCAAAAACGTCGAGTACGAGCTCAAGTCGGGTATCCTTGAGAAGCGTCTGTACCAGGGCGATACGGCTTTGATCGCGGTCGGCTCCGATCGCTACAAGCTCGAACTCGTCAAGCTCGGCAACGAGGCGACCATATCCGCTCCGGACGGCGACCTGTCGCTGGACCTCGGGCAGGAAGCCGAGCTGGATCTGGACGGGAACGGCTCAAAGGATCTGAAGATCTTTGTCGCCGACCTTTTCAAGGGCGATCCCTTGAAAGGCGCGTCGCTCCGCTTCGAACTGCTTTCCCAGGCCCCGGCGGCAGTCGAAACGCAGGATCCCTCCGCCGCGTCCGAAACCGCGGCCGGCGCGGCGGCCGTCGCCCCCGCGCCGGCCGCCGCGACGCCCGTACCCGCGACCGCGTCCGGCACGGGCTCCGTGATCTTCTCTTCCGGCAATCCCTATCCCTTCACCCTCCAGGCGACTTTCAAGGGTTATTGCCTGTTGCGCTGGGAATCCGACCGCAAGGACCGCGAAGAACGCTATTTCCACAAGGCGGAAATCCTCAACGTCCAGGCCCAGAACGGCATACGTCTCTGGATTTCCAACGCCAGCGCCGTCAAGCTCCAGGCCATCGGCGGCGGCAAGACCGTGGATGTCGAGATCGGCGGGGCGGGCGAAGTGGTCGTCTCCGATCTCAAATGGGTGAAGGACGACGACGGCCGCTTCAAGCTGACAACGGTGAGGCTCGACTAGTCCGTGAAGTATTTCCTGGATCCCCACGGTTGCGCCAAAAATCAGGTGGACGCGGAGACGATGATGGCCGAACTCGCCAAGGCGGGTTGGTCGGCCTCCCCCGAGGTACAGGACGCGGACCTCGTCATCGTCAATACCTGCGGTTTCATTGAGAGCGCCAAGGCCGAATCCATCGAGGCCGCGCTCTCGTACAAGGCCGCCTACCCCGACAAGAAACTTCTGCTCGCCGGCTGCCTAGCCCAACGCTACGCCGAACAGCTGAGCGCCGATTTCGCGGAGGCCGACGCGTTCTTCGGGAACGCGGACCTTTCGCGCGTCGCCGAGGCGGCGGCAATGGCGATGGGCGAACCGGGCGGCGTCCTGAAGCCGGAGATCGATCCGTCGGGCGACCGCGATTTCGCCTCCTGCACGGACGCCCGCCCGCTGCTCTCCTTGCCCGGCTCCGCCTACGTCAAGATCACCGAAGGCTGCGACAACTGCTGCAGCTACTGCGCGATCCCCCTAATCCGGGGCACGCTGCGCAGCCGGTCCCTCGACTCGATAGTCGAAGAATGCCGCGGGCTGCTCGCGCGCGGCGTCAAGGAACTCTGCCTCATCGGCCAGGATCTGGGCTCCTTCGGCGTGGACAAGGGCGGCGCCTGCCTCCTCCCCGAGCTCCTGGACGCCCTTACGGCGCTGCCCGGCCGCTTCTGGATACGGCTGCTGTACATCCACCCCGATAATTTTCCTGTCGCGATCCTCGACCGCTGCGAACGGGATCCGCGCATCCTTCCCTATTTCGACATCCCCTTCCAGCACGCGTCCGCGCGCATCCTCCGCGCGATGAACCGGCGCGGGGACGCGGAGACTTACTTGGCACTTATCGCCGAAATCCGCCGGCGGCTGCCGTCCGCGACCGTCCGTTCCACCTTCCTGGTCGGCTTCCCCTCCGAGACCGAGGACGATTTCCTGGCCCTGCTGGATTTCCAGGCGCAGGCCGGGATCGACTGGCTCGGAGCCTTCGCCTATTCCAGGGAGGAGGAGACAGCCGCGTTTTCCATGAAGGGCCGCGTATCCAAAAAACTGGCCGCGGACCGGAAACGGCGCGTGGAGGAAGCCCAGGGCCCGATCTGCGAGGAGCGCATGGAGCGATTCGTCGGCCGGACCCTGGACCTGCTCGTGGAAGAAAAGGTCGAAGGGGAAGAGGGCCTGTACCTCGCGCGCGCGGCCTGCCAGGCGCCCGAGGTGGACGGGGCAACGGTCTTGAGTTCGAACGTCCCCCTGTCGCCGGGTTCCTTCACGCGCGGCAGGATATTCCGCCGGGCGGGCATAGACCTGGACGCGGCGAACGTCGGCGAGAGCGATGCCTGAGCTTCCGGGAAGCCGATCCGATTACCTTTCGGACCTGAATCCCGAACAGCGGGCAGCGGTCGTCCACGAAGGTTCTCCCCTGCTCATACTTGCGGGCGCGGGCTCGGGGAAGACGCGGGTGATCACCACCAAGATCGCGTATCTCGTGCGTGAGCGGGGCGTGGATCCCGAATCCATCCTGGCGGTGACGTTCACCAACAAGGCGGCGCGGGAAATGGCAGAAAGGGCCCGCCGCATCGAGCCGCGGGCCGAACGCGCCGTGCTGCGCACCTTCCATTCCTTCGGCGCCTGGTTCCTGCGCCGCAACGGGCACCTGGCGGGCTTGGATTCGAACTTCGTCATCTACGACGACGACGACTCCACGACCCTGCTCGGCACGTTGATGGAAGAGACCACCCGGGCGGAAGCCGCCCGGACCGCGCACCGCATCGCGCGCGCCAAGGACTACTTCATGACGCCGGACGATCCTAGTCTGGCCATCATCGACCACCGGCCGGAGTTCCGGGCTATCTATGCCGCCTACGAGGAAAAGCTCGGCCGCATCGGGAATGTCGATTTCGGAGACCTCATCAAGAAGCCGGTCGAACTCCTGCGCAACCACCCCGAGGTCCGCGACCGCTTCCGCCAGCGCTTCCACGTGGTTCTTGTGGACGAATACCAGGATTCCAACGTCGCCCAGTTCGAACTGCTGAAGGAACTCTGCGGCCCCGAAACCTACCTCTGCGTGGTCGGCGACGATGATCAATCGATCTACCGTTTCCGCGGCGCCGAAGTCCGCAACATCCTGGATTTTCCCGACCGCTTCCCCGGCACCGAGATCATACGCCTGGAGAAAAATTACCGGTCCACGGAACCCATACTCGCCGTCGCTTCCAGCGTCGTGGACCGCAACCTCGACCGGCTCGGCAAGACCCTCGTTTCCACCCGCGGGTCCGGCAAGAAGCCGACATTGGCCTTCCTGGACGACCAGGACGCCGAAGCCTCCTTCTGCGCGGAACTCGTTGAGCGCTCCGTGGCGGGGAAGGGCGGGGAGCCGAAGGGTGGGGCGCCCGCCAAGGCTGCCTACTCCGACTGGGCCATCCTGTACCGGACGAACGCCCAGTCCCTCGGCTTCGAGACCGAATTCCTGCGCCGGCGGATTCCGTACAAGGTCGTCGGATCCCTGAAGTTCTACGAGCGGGAGGAGGTCAAGGACGCCCTCGCGCTTCTTTCCTTCTCCATCAACCCGCGCGACGAAGTCGCCTTCCGCCGTGTCGTCAACAAGCCGACCCGCGGAGTCGGCGCGGCCACCCTCGAACGTATCGTGGACGCCTCCGCTCCCGGCGGCGACCTGGCCGCCGCTTCCCGCTCTCTCGCTCCGAGCCTTTCGGCCAAAGCCCGCGCGGGGATAGGGGCCTTCCTGAAAACCGTGGAGGAGGGGAGCGGATTCCTGGACGGGGGACAGGCGCGGACGCCGGGCGGCAAGAAGGCCGGCGGACTGGCCGCGGGGGAAGGGCTCTCTCCCTTCGTCGTCCATCTCGTGGTGGAATCCTCCCTGGCCGACTACCACCGCGCCCAGGACGAGATCGCCGGGACGCAGCGCATCGCGAACCTCCAGGAACTGGCCAACGCGGCCAGCCTGTACCCCGCCAGCCGCGAAGGCCTGGCGGAATTCCTTGAGCATATCGAGCTTGACCGTGCGATGGAAAGCGCGGACGCCTCGGACGACGCCGTCACCCTCATCACCCTGCACAACACCAAGGGGCTCGAATTCAGGCGGGTCGTGATGACGGGCCTGGAGCAGGGCGTGTTTCCGCGCGACGACAAGAAGGATGAGGAGCTCGAAGAGGAACGCCGGCTGTTCTATGTCGGCTCGACCCGCGCTATGGACGAATTGTACCTCACCACCTGCGCGGCCAGGCGCCTGTACGGCCGGACCCAGGCTTCCGTGCCTTCGCTGTTCCTGGACGAAATAGCCGACGACGCCATCCGGGTGGTCGGACGGAAGCCTCCCTCATACCTTTCCGACCACGATGGATACGCCTCGCCCCCGGCTCACGGCTCCGCGGCTACCGGTTCCGCGAGTCCCCGCGGGGGCGCCGCATCGGCGGACGGCCTGTGGCGAGTCGGCGGACGGTTGTTCCATGACGACTACGGCTACGGCTCCATACGGTCCGTCCGGGAAGGGACGGAGGGGCCGGTGGTCGTCGCCCTGTTCGAGACGGGCCGTGAGGTCCGCTTCCTGCCCCGTTTCCAGTCTTCGGCGTTCATGAGGGTAGGTTCCGATGCGTGACGAAAAAGAACGTTCTTCCCGCCTGCTTTCCCTGCTGGGCCAGGTTCGGCGCGCGCGCGGCTTCAGGCTCTATCTGGCGGACGGCCGGCGCCTCGTGGACCTGTGGCAGGACGGCGGCCACGCCGCTCTCGGCCATACCCCGCCGAGCGTCCTCCTGGCATTCAAGAACGCCGCTTCCCGTGGTCTCTTTTCGCCCTTTCCCCATCCGGCCGACCGCGCTTTCCGCAAGGCCCTCGCGCGCCTCTTTCCCGATTGCCGATCCGTCCGTATTTATTCCGGCGAACAGTCTGCCGACGATGCCCTCGCGGCCGCTTCCTTCGGTCTGAACCTCGGAGATTTCCCGGATCCGGCGATGGGCCCGGTCCCCGCCGACTCGTCAGCCATCCTTTGGCGCCCTTGGTGTCCCGTTGACTCCGAATATGAGGATGAAGGCGCTCCGGTGCCCCTGACGCTACCCGTGCTTCCCCTGCCGGCCGCCGGACGGCCGGTCGTCCTCCTGCTCAGCGACGAAGCCGACGCCGCGCTGCCGCCCTCCGACTTCGTTTCGCCCGTTATTCTTCTGGCCGCCGCCAGGGCCGTCGACGACCTGATCGCGGCATACGGGGAACGCGAAGCCCTCCGTTTCAGGCGGACCGACGAGGCTCTCGCTGCCGCCGACTGCTCCTGGACGCGACGCGGAGTGTACCTTTCCCCAACCGCCCCCGTTTCCGTCCGGGCGTGGGAGGAGGTCTTTGGCCGCTTCCTTACAGCCGGGTTCCTCCTTCCCCCCGATCCCCGCCTACCGGTCATCCTGCCGGGCGAACTCTCAGGCGGCGAAGACGCGGCGCTGGCGCGGGAACTCGCGGTAGCGTTCTGATCCGTATTGCCGAAGCTGTCGTTCTGGGGGATACTGAAACCATGGATATCGGGCAGATAGCGCTTATTTCCAGCCGCCTCGTCCTCGGCGCCGCGGCATCCTTCTTCGCGATCATGCTCTGGTCCAAAACCCGCGACGTCGCCTGGATGCTCATGGTCGTCGGCACGATAGCCGCCTACGCCGAGACAGTCTATTCCATCCTCGACCGCTTGGGCGTCGCCCGCCTCACCCCGATCTCCCTCGGCAGCGTTCCCGTCGCTTCCCTCGTCCTGCCCAACCTCCCGACCCTCTTCTATATAGTGGCCTTCGCCGTCATGGTGGTCAGGAAGTCGAGGCGAAGGTAGGGGTGCGGCCGCAGCGGCCATTGCCGCTACCTGCTTCCGGCCCCCTTCGGGCTTCGCTATTGCGGCCAGCCCCCTTCGGAGTAGAGGGCAGCCACCTCCGCATCGCTCAGAACGCGGTTGAAGAGCCGGATATCGTCCAATTTGCCGTTCCAATATTCCTGGCTTCCTGACGAATTGTTCGCCCTCCCGATATAGAGCGGATATCCGTTCGGATAGGATGCGTCGAGTCCGTCGCTGCCGCTGAGTACTCCGTTGATAAACAGCTTCAGTCCCAAGGTGTTGCCATCGTAGACGATGGCAACATGGGTCCAGGCGTTGGCAGTCAGTGCGCTTACGGGAAATGAGCGTCCAGTGGAATAGCCCCAGGTATCCGCCAGAATATTGGGGATTCCCGTATCGTTGCCGAGACGCAACCAGTAGCCGCCCCAACCATAATTGGTGCCGTTGAAGCTGTTCTTGAAGAGGATCGCCATCTTCGTACCTGTAGCGATCGTGGCGGGGTTTATCCAAACGCTCCAGGTCATCGGCGACCAGCTTTCCGAACATAGATCCAGGGAATCGCTATCCGATGCCAAGACGAAATCATCTATCCCGTCGAAAGACAGGGCGCTGCCGGCATTCCCGAAGCGGTCCGCGACATGTACGGGACCTCCGATCGCACTGCCGTTATTTCCGGTTCCGCTGGCGTCCGCGACCGAACCCGAGAACGGATAATAGGCGACGAGACCCGACTGGGTGACGCCGGCGGGGTAGGCCGGAAGGCTTTCGCCTCCGGTTCCTCCCCCTCCGTCGTCGGGCGGCGTCGTGTCGGGCACGGGATTCCTGACGGCGATGGCTTCGCAGCTAGCGCTGCCCGTTCCGCCTTCGATCGCCTTTCTGCCGGTGGAGACTCCGTCGCTGGTCCAATAGCCTAGCCAGCCGGTCCCGGTCCCGTCGGTCCAGGAACCCGCTATATACGCGACGCCCCCGGAGATGATCATATCCTCGGCATAGGCGGACGAGCCGCTCGCCGGTCTGGGCAAATCGGTGAGGGCGTAGCTCGATCCGGTTCCCGTCCAAAGCGCCGCGGAATATAGAGTTCCCTCTATCTGATAATAGCCGGCGACCAGAACGGTTCCATCCGTTTTGGTTCCCACCGCGTTCGCGTAACTCGTCATCCCCGACGGGCCGAGCAGGGTCCTGCCGATGTAGGAACCGTCGTCCCTCCAGACGGCGGCGCGGCGCGACCCGTCATTGTAGTCTCCCGAGACGATCACGCCCGAGGAATCAAGCGCGATACCGGACCCGTAGGAGGTATTTCCGTATGCGCCGACCAGGTCGACCGCCGCGACGCCCGTCACGCTCTGGCCGAACGCCCAATAATGGATGTGGTCGTACGAATAGGAGTTGTTGTCCATGTTCCCCGCGATGAACGCCGTTCCGTTGAAGACCGAAATGTCCTGCACCGTGCTGAAAATGGGATACGATCCGTCATATTCGTCATGGAGGTAGGTGCGCGTTCCGTTCCTCCAGACGCAGGAGCGGACTCCTTCCACCTGCCAATCCTCCCCTGCGACCCAGACCACGCCATCCGCGACCGCTATCGCTTGCGCCAGTCCGCCGTAGGTGACTCCCGCGCCCGATTGCAGGGTCGTCTCGGTGACGGTTCCCGAACCGTCGATCCTCCAATAGACGGCGCTGCGGCTGGAGCTTGAGGAGGACGTGGTCCGCTTCCAGCCCGAGACGTAGATAAAATCGTCGGCGACGCAGACATCGGTGGCCTTGGCGGCCGTCGCCCCGTCCGTCAAATCGATCCGCTCGACCGTCGCCCCGTCATCGTGCCATATCACTGCCCTGGCCAGCCCTCCGGCGGCGGTATACGTTCCCGCCACGTAAACGCCGTCCGCAAGTCCTCCGCCCCCTCCGCCGCCTGAATACGCGACCGCGGAAGCGATCGGCGACATGCCGAAATAATCTACGGTTTCGATCGTCGCGTACGCGACTGCCATGTAGTAATAAGTGGATCCCGGGGTCAGTGCGGAATCGTCCAGATACGAAACGACGCCGCTCCCGACCATGTCGATAC
>Ga0209727_1001680_pt1 | contig 17505 bp, 40 predicted proteins | sample RifGroC1_FD_183995 | JGI IMG/M metagenome (GOLD analysis project Ga0209727, IMG submission 183995) | Groundwater microbial communities from Rifle, Colorado, USA - Groundwater C1 (SPAdes) (version 2) | ecosystem: Environmental > Aquatic > Deep subsurface > Groundwater | place: Rifle, Colorado...
AATTCTTTCACAGTTTCAGCTTTTAATTTTTTTGAATGAATCATATAACAATCATCATTTAAAATACATTTATTTGATGTTTCTTCAAAATCTTTAAGTGTTTTAAGTTCTTTCATTTCTTCTTCTCCAATTCATCTTCTTCAATTCTATTAATCCAACACCCTAAAGATTCGAAACACTCACTACATAAATCAAATTCTATTTTCTCTGGTTTATATTCTTTAGTTCTTTGAAGATACATAATCACTTTTTTAATAAATTCATCTCTGAATAATTCCTCACAATGGTCGCAATATATTGCTTTACTCATTTCTTCTTCCTCCTTAAAAACTTCTTTCCAGCTTCGCAAATAACACAATTACAATTAATTCCTAAACAACCAGTTCCTTCTCTTCTAATATAATTTAACATTGCTTTTGCTCCATTTTCAAATTCTTGTTCAAGAGAATTTAATGCTTCTTCACACGCTTTTTTATAATCTATTTCTTCTTTTATCATTTCTTCATCTCCTTCAATTCTTTCTTCAATATAACTATTTCCCATCTTCTTCCTCATCAAATAAAATAATTAAAAGGTGATAAAAACATAATATAGATAAACCAATAAATACTACTGAGAAAAAGATTATCCCAATAAGATTAATTTCTAGTGTTGGTTCCATTAAAGAAATCCACATTCCTAAGAAGAGAGATGTTATTATCGTTAAGATTAATATTGTTATTTCTTTAATTGTTGTAATTGTTATTTTAACCATTTTTCTCCATCTTTATTTTTTAAATCTTCCTGTGTCCATATTGGTTTACTAAATCCTGTAACTCTTTCAACATCTATTTGAACAGGTCTATCCATATCATCAAATGCAAAATATCTTTCTTTATCTTTTGGTTTTTCTTCTTCGTTTTTCATTTTCTTTAATTATTAATGAAGGTGTCCGATTGAAAAAAGAGGTGTTAACCTTAGTGTCATCCTTACGAACACCCTCAAATAGATGACTATGAATATATATTATATATTATTGGTTTAGTTTCTTCACTTACTTCATAAACTAAACTTTCTGCAAATGGCTTTAATACTCTTTCTTCCATTTCTTTTTTTATTTCATCTCGTATTTTATCTCTTATAATTTTTTCACTCTGCATTTTTTAAATTCCTCCTTTTTCTTTTTTTTATATCTACACTCTAAACAATAATCAAAATTTATTGCTATATCAAATGCTTTTCCACATTTTTTACAATATTTTATATTATACATTTTAATTACTATAACCCAAATCTTTTTTTTTTATTTTATAAATATTTTGTGATTTTTTAATTGTCTTAAACCTGACACATAAGTATAAATTCTATTATACATTTTTGAACACTTTTTACTACATGTTACTGAATTTTTACCTCTACGAGTTTTATCTATATCTGCATTTTTACTTCTAAATATTTCCTTTTCACAAATTATACAGTTTTTTCTCATTATATTTCTCCATTCATTTTTTGTAGTTCCTGTAACTCCCATAAGTAAATATTATTTAATAACTCATTATATTCTGTTTCTTCGAGTGTTTGATATGTATAATATGTTTTATTTTTCATTTTTTAAATTTTATTATTCTATATAATATCTTATTATTTACTTTTCCTGTGATTATAACTATTCTTCCTTTATTACTTAAATTTTTTAATATTTTATATAATCTATCATATTGTATTCCAGTTCTCACACTAAGAGGAGTCAAAGATATTTCTTTTTCTTTTTTTAATATCTTTAATATTCTTTCTTCTGGAGTTAATAAATACCTGTTATCTTTTTTTATAAATTCTTTTTTATTCATTTTTCATTTTCCACCGTCTTCTTATATTCTTCAAAACATCTTCGATGACAATTTGAAAAAGCATAGCTATTAGAATTTAAATATCTTGTATCATTATATCTTGAAGATAATCTTTTTAACTTCTTTTTACAATAAATGCATTTCATCCTTCCTTGTTGTCTTTTTTTCATTTCAATTTCATTATAGTTTTTCATTGTCATTTTTCATATAATCATCTCAAGAATACCTAACCCTTTTAGGGTTAGAAGAGATTAAGACCTTCCTTGTATTTAATTTAATAATCTTCTCAACTTCCTTAAATTCCCTATTTCTTGCTTTTTGCAAATCATCACAAACATAAAAAAATCTATGTAATTCGCAACCATTTTTTCCCCTTGCTAACATATACATTTGTTTATTATAATCAGACATCATAGCAAATCCTAAATTCCAATCATAAAAATCTCTACCAAATGCTTCTTCAAATGTAATCTCTTTTATGGTTTTGTTTTTGAAGTCTAAAGCAAAATAACCAAGTCTATCTATAATTACCATATCTATTCTTTCTTGTGTTTCGTTTGTTTGTGTTTTCATTTTATGATTATAAAAGGACAGGGGGTTATGAAAACCCCCTGCTCATCTACACGTGTAGTAATAGATGAGTGTGATGTTTAATTTATTTTTTCAACTTCTGTTAAGATAGTTGTGCTTACTACACTACCATCTTTATTTCTTACTTGTATTTCGTCTCCTTTACACCATATATATGCATTAGTTGCGAAATTTTGAAATTGCTCCCAATTCATATATTCTACTTCATTTCCAAAGTTATCTTGTGTTGCCATCTTAGTAATCCTCCTCTTTAATTGCATTCCCTTTGCCATCAAATTGATGGTATATCAAAGTTCCATCCTGCTCTGCTAAGTCATAAAAACTTGGTTGATGGTCTTCAAAGCTATCCATCTCTTCTTGCATTTCTGTTACTCCGATGTTCTCGGTTGCAGTCTCTCCTGCTGTCTGGTTTGTTTTTTCCATAACATAATTAAATAAAGGTTATTTATAAACACTATTATACTGGAATATATATATTAGAGAATATATGTTTTAAATATTTTATCGTGAAGTCACGAGCGGGAAAACCCACTCTCTTCAGAGGGGGAATGAAAGCGAGTTAAAATGGAAACATATATAAAGATGAAAGACATAAGAAAAGAATGGTTGTGCAAAGAAGTTTTAGATACAGAATATATCCTTCTCAAAAGCAGGAGGTTAGAATGAATAAACAAATTTCTGATTGTTGTTTTGTGTATAATAAACTTCTTGAAAAAAAGATTAACACTTATAAAGAAGACAAGATTAATCTTTCTCAATTTGACTTGAATAAATTAACTAAAGAGTTTGACATTGAAGTTCATTCACAAATCAAGCAAAATATTTCAAAGAGAATAAATGATGCTTTCAAACATTTCTTCAGAAGGGTTAAAGAGAAAAAAGGAAAAGCAGGATTCCCAAGATTTAAATCATTTCAGAGATATAAATCTATAACATTTCCACAGTCGGAATTTAAAATTAATCACAAAAAAATCTATCTTTCCAAAATAGGAAATGTGCCTATCATTTTGCATAGAGAAATCAAGGGGGAGATTAAAACTCTGACAATAAAAAGATGTGCAGATAAATGGTATACAATATTTTGCTATGGGGGTGTTGTAATAGATAAAATTAAGCCCGAAGAAAAGAGAATTGGGATTGACGTCGGTTTGGAAAGTTTTGCTACTCTTTCCAATGGAGAAGTAATTGAAAATCCAAAATTCTTTAGAAAAAGTGAAGAAAATCTTGCTAAATTACAGAAAAGATTAAGCAGAAAAAAGAAAGGAAGCAAGAACAGAAACAAAGCAAGATTAAAAGTAGCAAGACAGCATGAGAAAATCTTCAATCAAAGAAATGATTTTCTTCATAATCAAACGGCAGAAATTGTAAGGAGGTTCAAAATAATTGCTGTTGAAAAGCTAAATGTCAATGGAATGGTCAAAAATAGATATTTAGCGAAAAGTATTTCTGATGCAGGTTGGAGCAGATTTGTTCAGATGCTTTCTTATAAAGTTGAAAATACTGGTGGGAAAGTTGAACAAGTTAATCCAAAATACACAAGTCAGATTTGTAGTTCCTGTGGGCATAAACAAAAAATGCCTTTAAATAAGAGAATCTATGAATGTAATGGATGTGGGATTAGAATAGATAGAGATTTAAACGCATCAAGAAATATTTTAGTAGGGCTGGACAAGTCCAAACTTAACGCCTTTGGAGATACAGTAAGACCTTCTGCAAAGAAGGCAAGTGTCGTTGAATTAGGAACTATATTTGAAGAAGATGCACAACCATAATTCTTCTTCATTGGAAGCCCACCAATGAATTGGTGGGCGGACGTCACAATAATAATATTTATAAAGATTATGTGTTTTTATATAAGATGAAACAATACAATAAATATACAGGAGTTAACGAACATGACATTAAAGGTTGGTTCTAAATATATCTTAAGATTTGAAATAAATGGAAAGGAATTAATTTACACTGCAACTATACAAGATGATGATGGTGTACTTATAACATTTATAGATAAATTTGGAAAGGAGTTTTCATATAACAAAAGTATTTTAATCACAGCAGAAGAGGTAGAAAATGATTGAAAAAAACTTAATTGAAAAAGTATGGTTACCAACATCAGAAGAAATATCAACTTATTTATCTAATTTTAAAAAACCATTAATATTACCGGTAATACTTCAAGAAATTATTTTAAGATATTATAATAATACTCTAAAAACCATAAATATTACTTCATACGATACAAAATGTCCTTACTGTAAAAGTGAATTAAAAAAACAAGTTTTTAATAATTTATTTGTTAGATATGTTTGTCCAAATTTTCCTAAATGTAATGGATACAAAATAACACAGCGAGAATATGAATCAATTGAAAAAATTAAAATTAATCATTTCAGTAAAAATTGGATAAGTAATTTAGAAAATGAACTTAAAATAAAAGGTTATAATATATCTAGAAATTTAATTTATAGATATTTAAGAGAAAATAATCTTAAATCACCAGGTGTAATAGAAAAAGATTTAATTATAAAACATGAAAAAAAAGAATGGAACTGTTCAACTGGTTATATTATTGCTAAAAAAAACTCATTAATACAAGAAAAATATGTTTATGAAAAACTTAAAAATATTTATAGTGAATATAATATTAAGAAACAACAGTTTGTTTTCTATAAATATAAAAACCAAAATATTATAAGACATAAAAAAATAGATTTCTTAATAATCACAAAAAATGAAGTAATTATTGTTGAATGTAAAGTAAATGAATATAATTTAGATGAAGAACAAAAAAATGATTATATAACTTTAATTCAAATATTATATCCACAAAAAATAATTACATTTAAATATGAAATTGGAAAAAATAATGATTAAAATACCAACACAACTACAAAATGAAAATTATAGGTTTTTATTATTACAAAATAAAAGTAAAAATCCAATAGAAAATGTAAAGTGGGGAACTATAAATTTTGATTATAAAAATAAAGAATTATTAAACCACTTAGAAAATAATAATAACTATGGTGTTATTGGTGGATATGGAAATTTAAGAATAATTGATGTAGATAATCAAAAAATAGGTAGAATGTTACTTGATAAACTAGATACTTTTACAGTTAAAACTCAAAGTGGTAATTATCATTTTTATATAATTAGTGAATATAATAAAAATCATGTATTTAAAAAGAGTTCAATGGAAGCAAATATTGGTGAGTTTAGAGCTGATAATTATTATGTTGTTGGACCTAATTGTTATGTAGAGGATAATAAAAAAGAAACTAAAGGTAATTATGAGATTATTAAAGATATTGATATTAAAAAAGTTAATACTGAAGAATTATTTAATTTAATCGGAGCTTTAATTAAAAAAGAGAATATTAATAATGTTAATTTAATAAAAATAATAGATAAAGAAATATTATTAAAAGATATTGTTCCAAAAATGGAATTATATATTCAAGATTTAATATTAAATAAAAAAACTAAAGAAGAACTACAAAAAATAGGATATACATCAAGAAGTGAAAGAGATATGAAAGTGGTTACATATTTATTATTAAATGGGTTTGGAAGTTATATTGAAAGTATTTTTAAATTTTTAGAAGTGGGAGATAAATATAGAGAACATACTTCTCCTAAATCATATTTAGAAAAAACTATATTAAAAGCTAGAGATTATACTGGTGTAAGAGATGACTTAGTTATAAGTGTTGAAAAAGAAATAAATTTTATGCAAGAAAGAATATTAAAAAATAAATTAGATATTATATTAACAAAGATAATAAATGTAACAGATTGGGTTCAACAAAAATACTTGTTATCTTTAATAGCATTTAAAATTAAAATTAATAAAAATGTATTAGATAAAAGATTAGAAGAATTAAAAATAATAAATATTCCAAAACATTCTCCCTTATCATTGAATGAACTAATTAAAAAACCTCTTCCAGAATTAGAATATTATCTCTACCCAATTATTCCTAAAAATTGTTTAATAATTGTTGGTGGAAAACCAGAATCTTTTAAATCTATGTTTTTATTAAGTAGTATTTTATTTATGAAAACAAATAAAATATTTCTAGATAATTTTGAAACTAAAACTATTCCAAAAGTATTATACTATGATTTAGAAAATGGTGAAAAAATACAACATAGAAGATTATTATATTTAAGTAAAGGAAATAATATAGATTTATCTACAATAGATGAATACTTTCATTTTCAATTCTCTTTTAATCCATTAAATTTAAATAACGAATTAGAATTATGTAAAAATTATGATATTATAATATTAGATAGTTATAGAAGATTTTTAGAGGGAACAGAAGATGATAGTGGTATAACTAATAAATTTTTTAATGATTTTTTATTTAAATTAAGAAGTATGAATAAGACTGTTATTATAATACATCATTTTAGAAAACAAAAAATAGAAGATATTAATAGTAGTGATGTATTAGATGCATTTAGAGGTAGTGGTGATATTACTGCACAATTAGATTTAGTATATGCTCTATTTAAAACTAATGAAATAGTTGCATCTGATAGAAAAATATCCCAGTTTGATATAAGTGTAATTAAAGCTAAATGTAGAGATACATATCCAATACATGATTTTAACTTTACTGTTATTAGAGATGATGATAATAAAAATACCACTTTTAGATTTGGTAGTTTTAAGAAAATAACAACACCAAAAGAAAGAAGAGAAGAATTAATAATAAAATTTATTCAAGAAAAAAATGAGGTTAATATTAGAGAAATTATTTCTCATATTATGAGTGAAACTGAATGTAGTGAAATAACAGTTAAAAAAGATTTAAATAGATTAGTAAAAGATGGAATTATAATAAATAACAAATATGGAATATATAATATTAATAATTCTCTAAATTTATAATTTTTATATTTAAATATAAAAATTATAAAACTAAAATAAAAAATTATTTTTTGTATATGTGTGATTATATATATTCTTTATACTTTGAGTATAAAGAATATATAGAGTATAAAATATATAATATAGAGAGTATAACACTTTTTTTTTTAATACATATTAATTATTACTTAAATTTGTTCTCTTTTTATATTTAAATATAATACTCTAACATAATTAACTTTATAAAGTCTAAGTTTTTATATTATAATATAAAAAATGGTAGTTAATGAATTTATTAAAAATATAAAAAAATTATCATCTACAAATAATATTATATCTTTTAAGGTTAAAGAAATAGAACCTTTAGATATTAAAATTGGTGATGAAGTAAGAATTATTTTATATTTATCTAAAAAAGGTTATGTTTGTAATCGTTGTTTTAGGGTTGGTTGTTATATAGAACCTAATAATGTAGAAAATATAGAAGTTAAATGCAATAAATGTGGGAATTTAAATTTATTTGATGATTTAATAGAATTATCACAGTATAGTAAAGAACTAACAAATTTGAATATAGAGAACTAAAATTTGATGTATTGTAGTAAGAAGATGGATGAAGAAAATAACCTAAATAACACAATAATTCAAGTAGAACAAAAAGAAAAAATAAAATTAACAAAAAATGCTAAAGGGTATATCAGTGGAAAATTAAACAACTCTCTTTAGATATTGATAATTTAGAGAGAATTAACAAAAAATTAAATGAAAGATTTGGAGGAATTAATAAAGATGAATAAAGAAGAGTTAAATAAACAAGAAGAAACATTTCCTATAGTTGCATTAGCTATATTTTTAACTGGTATAGCAGTAGGAATTGGTATTTCAATAGTTGCATTTACTGGTTTTAATATATAATCACATTAATATAATTATAAGGAGGTAAAAACTAAAATGGAAACACAAAGTATAAATCCAGAAATACCTTTAGCACCAAGAGGAACAAGCTTAGATATAAGTGATTTAGAAGGAAGTAGAGCTGAAATAGAAAGTTGGAGCATTATAGATGTTAATAGTAAGTTTGGTGATGGAGTTAGTGAAGTAGAAGGAGTTATTATTCCAAGAGGAGACCCCATACCAAATAATAAAACTATAAAAGCTAAATCTTTAAAAATATCTACAAAATTATTAAAAGATTTTACATTAGATGATGGAAGAAAAGTAGAGATTAGAGGTTCAACATTATTCGGCTTAATTCGTATGAATAATGGAGAATATGGACTACCTTCATCATCAACTGCTAAATTTAATAAATTTTTAAAGAAGATGAAAGTAAACACTCTTAGTGAGTTAAAAGGTAAATTTGTTACTATAACCATTGATGAAAATAACTACGCTAAGATAGTAACTGGCTGAGTGATAGAGTAAAAATAAAAATATTTATTAATTATAGTTTTTTATATTTGTTATAAAATTGTAAGGAGGAAAAAATTAAAAATGAAAACAATACAAATAGGAGATGTATTTGGTGAATTGAAAACAGTAAGATTAGAAGATACACAAACTATAGCAAATGCATTACAAATGGCTGGATTGAGTGTAAAAAACACACAACAAATTGTAGCTCAAAGTAGTGCGGCACAAATAGATATAGAAGAATTACCATTAAACAATGAAGTGTATATAATAACCGGTCATCAGGTAAGTGGGTAATAATATTATCTAACTAATAAATTAATTATTAATTCACAAAATTCATACAAAATATAAATAAGAAAAATGGTAATCACAAATGAAATTAAAAATATGAAAGTAGTTACACAAGAAGATAAAACACAATATGACATTATGTTTAGTAATAGTGATTTTATTAATTTTTCTTTAAGAAGAAGAGAAATTATTTATTTTATGTTAAAAAAATTAAATATTTCTAGATTTTTATATAAAAAACAATTTGATAATATTACACAACTAAGATTCAATCAATTAACGCTTTTAGTTTTACCAACTGTTAATAATATTATTTTTTGTGATAGCGGAGATGAAATAAATAATTTAAATAAAACTATTTTTTTAGAATTAAAAGATATATATAGTAAAATTACTAATTATAAAAGATTAATTATGAAAATTTATAAACCATTGGATAATAGTATAAAAAGAATAGTATATAATGGAGCAGTTATAGGAGATTATTATCCAATAAGAAATATATTAATTTTAAATTTTAATATTGTTTATAACTATATATTATTGGGAGATATAGTTAAAACATTTAATTTTTTAGATAAAATTTTAAAATTAAATAATATAATATTAACAACACAACAATTAAATATAGAAGAGATTCAAGAAGAATATATGCAGCAAGCTTTAAATAATTTTAACTTTACTGTCAGTGACAAAATTAAAAATACCATAGATGATATTAATAAATGTAATGTTAATATTGAAAGTTATAATAGGCATGTTGTTAGTGAATATAGTAAAATGAGAATGTTAAGTGAAAATTTACCAGCTTTACAACATTTTAAAGAAAATATTTTAATCACATTAAAACAACAAATTGAAGAAATAAAACAATTACATTTTGTTAAAAATGTTTTTTTTAATAATGAAGGTATAGAAGTAGAAGTGGGTGATATTTCATTATCACATAACAACAAAAAATGTTATGTTGGATATTTTACTATTTTAATAACTCCAACAAATATAAAAATGTATAATAAATATGAAAAAAATAAAAAATCTCAACATCCACATGTAGATGATAATCGTTTGTGTCTTGGTAATATAAGTAATAAAGTTAATAAGTTATTAGGTGAAGTGAAATTAAAAGAGTTAATTTTTATTTTATATCAATTCTTATTAACATATACACATAATTCAACATATCCACATAGTAGATTAGAAGAGTGGATAAAATTTAGAGAAAAAGAAAAAAAGTTTGATGAATTTGGTAATTCATTAAAAAAATAAAACAAAAATGAAAATGAATATAAAAATAAATATTACACCGTTATTATTAACTAAATTAAATATGCTTAGTAGTAATTATGATGTTGAAATTGGTGGTTATATAACAGGAGAAATAAAAGATGGAGAAATTTATTTATATAATTTATTAATTCCAAAACAAACTATATCTAAAGCAAGTGTAGAAATAGATTCTCAAGGACAATTAGATTTAAGAAATAGATATGGAGATGAGGTGAAAAAAATAGTTTGCCATTGGCACTCACATAATTCCATGGGAGCATTTTTTTCATCTATTGATGAAGAAGATATGAAAAATGTTATGGAATATAGAGATTTTTTTATTTTTATAGTTAGTAGTAGAGGTGAACACATTATAAGATTATATTTAAAAAATCCAATTAATTTTAACACTGATGATATTTTATTAGAGCCTTATGATATAGAATTAATAAAATTAAAAGAAGAAGTAGAAGAATTAATTAATAATCAACCTATATATTATGATAAAGGTGGAGAAGAAGAAGATGAAGATGATAAAGATGATGAAGATGATAAAGGTGATAAAGATGATGAAGATGATGAAGAAGATGAAGATGAAAATTATAATGATGAAGAAGAAGGTAAATCAGTTGAATATAGTTATTATTAAAAATGATAGAAGAAAATAATATTTCATACATGCGACAAACAGATATATTTAATCCTATAAATCAGATATTTAATATTATTATTTTAGGTGCTGGTTCATTAGGTAGTATTATAACTTTTAATTTAGCTAAATTAGGTTTTAATAATATTGAAGTTTATGATTTTGATATAGTTAAAAATTTTAATATTCCAAACCAAATATATAGAATTAAAGATATAAATAAGAGTAAAGTTGAAGCTCTTAGTGAAATAATAGAAGAATTTTGTAATGTTAAAATTAATATTAAAAACATAAAAGTAGATTTAACCACAAAGTTTAGTAATTCATTAAATAATATATTCATTTTAACATTTGATACCTTAGAAGAAAGAAAGATATTTCTTAATATTATTAAAAATAATCAATATAAACAATTTGTTGTAGATGCAAGAGTAGGAGGTGAAGAATTTAATATTCAAACAATAAATACTTTTAATGAAGAAGAAATAAAAGAATGGGAGAAAAGTTTTGATATAATTCCAACAGATTTACCCTGTGGGGCTAAGAGTATTATTTATACAAATTTTAACATAGCAAGTGAGGTTTGTAATGTAATTAAAAAAATAAATAATGGGGAACCATATCCTAAAAAATTTTTTAGACACATGAAAACATATAATATAATTCATAAAATTAATTAATAATAATATTTATAAATTGTTGTTTTGTTAATATAATGTAAATATAGTATTATATTTAATGAAGATGAAAAGATATGGTGTTAAAAGTGAAGATGGCATGGAAAAAAATAGGACAAGTTTCAAGTAGAATTTTGATTTATAAATCAGATGCAGAATATGACAAAAGTAATCCTTACATAGTATCTAAAGGAGACATTCGTGCTTCTTTCAAAACAAAAAGCAAAGCAATAAAGTTTGCAAGAACAAAAATGCCTTACTATTATATAGATCCAATAACTTATCAAACTAAATTTGGAACAAAAGTGGTTAAATAAAATGGCAATAAAAGATTGGACGAGAACTGCATATAATAAAGGTTTGATTGTTTATGATAGTAATATAAAAAATGTTTCTTTTATAATATCAAGTACTTTATATCCTAAAGAATGGGAGTTTAGTTTAAGTAATACAGATTCTACAGAATTTTTCAAAATTAAATCACAAGCTCTTCGTTATGCAAAAGCATATATGAGAAAACATTAAAACCACACTAAAAAAATGGAGAAATAAAATGAAAAAATTATATAATAAATATGGAGAATCTTCTGCTATGATTACTTCAGCAAAACAAATTATAGAAGAGTTAAACTCTGATAATCCAAATAAAAAAAGAATTATACAAAATGCAAGATTTATAATTAAATTTACTAATAAAATATTCAAAAAACATTAAAAATGAAACAATATCGAATTTATCATAGTAAAAAAGGAATTGTAGTAGAAGATATGTTATTTGATAGGAAAAAAATATTTAAAGATAAAAATGGTTCTATAGCGTTATTTAAAGCAAAAAGATGGGTTAAAAAACACACTTTAATAGGAATTAGACTTACAAAAAAAATGAAAAGAGCAGGTTATGATGATTCAGAAATAGTTAAAGAAACTGGTTATTATATTTAAAAATGGCAATAAAAGATTGGAAGAAAATTGGAAAGAATCAGTGGGTAAATAACACAAAAAAAAATAGAAATAATAAAATATCCTATTATGGGAAGTGGATTTAAACAAATATCTATAAAATATGGTGTATATTATTGGGAAAAAAATGATATAATCGCTAGCAACAAGTATTTTTTAAAAAAATCTCAAGTTCTTCGTTATGTTAAAGCTTATATGAGAAAACATTAAAATGGCGTTAAAAGATTGGAAAAGGAAAAAAAGCATGTTTGCGAATCAAATATATTACAATAATTTACCAAACGGTATATCTATTGAACAAGCTCATCAAAAAGGCATTAAATTTTATGCCTTGTCGATATTAAAAAACGAAAATTCATATAATGTAGATGCAACAGATGATTTTAAATTTTTTAAAACTAAATCACAAGCTCTTCGTTATGCAAAAGCATATATGAAGAAACATTAAAATGACACTAAAAGATTGGAAGAAAGTAACTGGAGATTTATATGAACATAGATACTACAAAAAAAAATTACAACAGTTTTTAATAATATATGAAAATCCTGCAAATAATAATTTTGATATATTACTGGATGATGATAAAGATGAAAGATTAATAAATGTTTTCAAAACTAAATTTCAAGCTCTCAATTTTGCTAAATCATATATGAGGAAACATTAAATTTTTATATATCGTGTCAAAAGAAAAATAACCTTTTCAAAGGTTATATGAATTTTGACTAATAGATAAGTATTTAAAGGATATAATATTAAATATAATATGGAATTAAAGAACATTAAGATTGAAGAAAACATTTGGTGGGAATTAAACAAATTAAAGGTAGAATGGAAATTAAAGACATTATCTGAAGTTGTAACTAAAATAGTTAAGGAAAGGAAAAAATGATAAGTTATAAATTTCGGCTATATCCAACAAAAGAACAAACTGAAAAGTTAGAATTATCTTTAGAGATTTGCAGAAGAACATATAATTATCTGTTAGCTGAATTAGACAAAGGTTTTACTAAAGTTGAGCTTGCTAATTACTTATTAGATTTAAAAATTGTAAATCCTGAAATGAAAGAAGTATATTCTAAAGTTATTCAAAAAGAGAATGATAATTTGTTTTCAAACTTATCAGGATTATCTGCTTTAAAGAAAAATGGTAATAAAGTTGGTAGATTAAGATTTAAAGGAAAAGGTTGGAAAAAGACTTTCACATTTAATCAATCAGGCTTCAAGTTAGTAGATAAAAAATTATATCTTTCAAAAATAGGAGAAATTAAGATTAAAGTTCACAGAGAAGTTTTAGGAAAAATAAAGCAAGTTATAATAAAAAGAGAAATTAATAAATGGTATGCTATAATTCAAACAGATGCTAATATACAAATTATTAAAGGTGATAAAGAAATAGGTTTAGATTTTGGATTGATTAATTTTTATACTGATAATGAAGGCAATAAAGTTTCAATACCTAATAATATTCAACAAATACAAAATAAATTAAAGAAAGCACATAAAAACTTATCTAAAAAGAAAAAAGGAAGTAAAAGAAGATTAAAAGCAATTAATAGATTACAAAATACTTATCAAAAACAAACTAATATGAAAAATGACTTTTTTCATAAACTATCTTATAAATTAGTAACTAATTGTAAAGTTATTGCTATTGAAGATTTAGATTTGAAAGGACTTATGATGAAAACTTATAATGCTAAAAATTATCAAATATCTTCTTGGAAAACATTCATTACTAAATATCTAACATACAAGGCTGAAAGTGCTGGTTGTAAGATTTTAGTAGTAGATAGATTTGAACCAACAACACAAAAATGTAGCAATTGTGGAAGTTTAAGAAAGTTAGAACTTTCCGAAAGAACTTACAACTGTTCTAATTGCGGTTTAAGTTTAGACAGAGATACAAACTCTGCAAAAAATATAATTAAATATTTTGGGTTAGGAATTAACCCTATTCGAGAAGACTCCTCTTTGCCAGTGATGGTGAAAGAGTCCTCAATGAAAAGAGAAGATAACCATTTCAATGGTTATTAATTCACAAAATAATTCTTAACCCATATACTCTAATATATATATTATAGTTTAATTACATTTAAATACTATATAATTTTTATATTATAAATTATTATATAAATAATAAAATAATATGTCAAAAATAGCAAAAACAATCACTCTTGATGAAGAATTAGTTAAATATTTAGAACAAGATGCAGAAAATCAACATTTAGAATTTTCATCTAGATTAAATCAAATTTTACATAAGTATATGAAAGAAAATATTAAAGAAGAAAGAGGAATAAAAAAATAAAAAATGGTAACTGTATGTTCATGTTGTGGTAGAGATTTAATAGAAACTAATACTGATTTTACAGTGTGTAAATATTGTAATAGATTTACACCAACTGGAAATAAAATAAAAGGAGGTATAATAATGGTAAAAAATTCTACAAAATCTAAAAAAGAAGAAAAAGTAAAAGAAAAATCTGATAAAAAAATAAATATAAATGATATAAGAACTGAAAATTCAAAGAAAGTTGAATTATTTTTAAAAGAAACTTTAAAAGTTGATGATATAGAATCTAGAAAAATACTAAGTAGGTTATATACTACATTATCAGATAGAATAAATAAAAAATAAAAATTTAGAATATGGGTAAATCAAGAACTGGTGGACAAGATAGAGATTCACATCTTAAAGTTTTAAGGCTTGCAAGAGAAGCTAGAGAAAAAGAAAGAGAAGAAAAAAATAATGAGTTAGATTCAATGGGTGGTGTAGATAAATTAAAGTTTGATATTGGTAATTTAGAAAATACTGTTAAATTATGTGATTATGATTTATCTACACCAACATTAAGAGGAAATTCAGCTATAATTAATAAGAAAAGAATTGCTGAAGAATCACTTAAACTTAAAAAAATAGAATTAAATAATATATTAAATATAACAATAGAAAATGCAACAACATAATAAATTTATATTGGGCTCTGGAATATCAGCACTTATTTTTAAATATTTTAATCCTTCTTATAAAATAATATCACCAGATGAAAAACCCGGTGGACAACTTACTAAGCATAATAATTTACTTACAACTTTTTATATACATAATACATTAGAAACTAGAGAATTATTAAATAATCTAAAAATAAAATATAAAGAGAAAAGATTAAAGATATATTATTATTATTATGGAAAAATTTTAGAAAATATTACAAATGAGCAGAGAATTAATTTTATAAAAAATAAATTAAGTGAGTGGAATTATGATTCTAATAGTTATAAAATAAATAATATGAATTTAAGTGTTTCAAATAATTTTTTAGATATTTTAGATTGTAATATTGAGGAAGTTATTAAAAAATTAACCCCCAAAGATATAATTTATGGTTCTATAAAATTAATAAATAATAATAGAAAGTTTTTTGTTTATCAAGATAAAAATAAAAATTTAATAACTCATTATTATGATATGATTATTTCTTCTATCCCAGCAAATTTATTTTTTAATCTTACTTATAATTATAAATGTCCTTATTATTTAAATTATTTACCAAGCACATTTATAAGTTCACAAATAAAACCGGAATTTATAAAAGATGAAGATTCTATTTATTATATATTAGATGATAATTTACCGTTTTCTAGAGTTCAAAGATTTGGTATTAATACTTATATATATGAAGCTACTGGTTTATTAACAGATGAAGAAATAAAAAAATATATTAAAAATTTTACAAGTGTGGAAAGGCGATATGTCGGAATAATTAAAGATGAAGATATATTGAATTTTAAATATATAAAGTTTATTGGTAGAAATGCTCTTTGGAACAGTAGTATAAAGATTCAAGATGTAATTAAATATGCTAAATATTTTAAGAATGAGTAGAATATTAAAAGGTGAGACTCCAAAGACTAAATTCTTAGATGAAATAGATGCTATAAAAGTTTCACTAATAAGTTGGCCAGATATTGAAAGTAGTAAAAGATTAATAATCAATGTTGCTTCTGGCTATAATGACCCGAAAGTTTATGATAAATTAAATAATAAAGAAAGAGAAGAAGCTATTAATGAAATAATAAGAGAAGGCTCACTCCCAAAATGTCTTGAAATGTTAGGTAAATTTGTGGTATTGATAGAAAATATTCCATTAACATGCACCCATATGTGGTGTAGAGAACGTTTCTTTACAATTCTTCAAGAATCTACTGCAGTGGTAGATGTTCGTCATAAGTCATTTATTATGCCCAGAAGTTTCAGCAGAAATGAAGAATATTATGAAAAAATAAAATTTTGGTATTTGGAAGGAAAGAATTTATTTGTGGAGGGGGTGGAAAAGCATAATATTTCTGTTCAGGATGGAAGGTTATTATTACCAAAAAATAATACAAATCATATTTTTTTAGGATTTGATGCTTTGGCTTTTAAGAATGCTTACTTCAGAAGAAGTTGTACCCAGGAAGAACCAGTTGTTTCAACAACAGTTTTTGAAATAATAAAGAATTTAATATTAGAAAAATTTCCTTACTTAGATGGATTATTTGTTAGTAGTTGTTCTATCGGAGCTTGCTTACATTCTAAAACTGGCAAGCATGCAAATGTTGTATTTGCTAGAAATGACATACATAAAAAATTCTTACCTAAAGATTATGATTTGAGTAAAGAAGAAACATTACATGATAAAACTAGAGATGAAATTAATACTGGTCCTGAAATTAAATCTGAATATTATATTGGATATGAAAAAATATGACAATCAAAATAATTTGTTTTGAATCTGTAGATGGTTGTGGTAAAAGTAGTATTATAAAAGCTGTGAATAAAAAATTAAAATATAAATATATTTGTATAGATAGATTTCTTGGCTCTTCTTTTTGCTACAATAGGCATAATGAGTCAGAGATATTGCAGGCTGATTCAGATTTAGCTAATATATCTTCAAAAA
>Ga0209727_1001684_pt1 | contig 17476 bp, 12 predicted proteins | sample RifGroC1_FD_183995 | JGI IMG/M metagenome (GOLD analysis project Ga0209727, IMG submission 183995) | Groundwater microbial communities from Rifle, Colorado, USA - Groundwater C1 (SPAdes) (version 2) | ecosystem: Environmental > Aquatic > Deep subsurface > Groundwater | place: Rifle, Colorado...
GGTATTGGGAGGGCAAATAGAAAAAAGAAGACTTCAGCAGCAAGAACTTTTAAGCAATCAAATTGCTGAGCAGGAAAGGGTAAGAATCGAATCAATCAAACGCCAAGAGGAATTGAAAACAATTGCTGAATTTAAGCGTGCTCAAAATGAAGCTAGGCAGCTTGAAATAGAAGAAGAGAAAACGCGAAAGCAGCAGGAGAGGATATTGCAATTGGAAATTAAAAAAAAGAAAATTGAAATGCAACAGAAAATTCTTGAAGAAATTCAAGTTGCTAATAGAGAGAAAGAAGCAGTTATTGCGGAAGAGAAAGCAAGGATTCAGCAGCAGCGAGAGGATAATATTAGGCAAGAAGCGCTTGTTCGAAAGAGTCAACTTCAGAAGATTGTAGAATTTAATCGCTCCCAGCAATTGAACTATGAAGAATCAGTGATAGCTGAAAGAGGAAAGCGAGAAGAGGAATATGAAAAATGGCTAAAGGCTGAAACGCTTTCACTTCAAGAAGAAAAAAAATCAAAGAGTCGAGCAAATAAAGGTGCTTGGTGGTTTTCAGACGAACAAAAGAAGAAAAATAAAAATTTAAAAAAGAATTCACTCCAAAACTTTTTTTCTTTGCGCAGTCTTTTCGTCCCAAATCAATTCGCCTTTCAATTTGATTCTTGTGGAAGCTTGGCAATATTTGCTTTAGTCGCAATTGTTTTGTCATTTGGAATTGGAGGAATTTCTTATGCTAGCAAGGGATTTGTTCTTAAGGGGAGAGTTTTGGGTGTTAGCCAAGATGGTTATGCAAACCTGACAAGCGCGGTGAATGAAATGGCACACCAGAATTTTGAAGGTTCAACCCAGCAGTTTTCGAAGGCTTTAGAAAATTTTTCACAAGGTTCAAAAGAACTTGAAGAGATGGGTGGTACGTTGCTTGATGCAACCAGATTTATTCCTTTTGCTTCTAAAATTTCTTCAGGAAAAAATGCAGTTGAAGCGGGTAAGCATTTTTCAGCTGCAGGCCAATCACTAAACGAAGTCGTTAAAATTTCTGCTAGCTTGAAAGATCAGAGTGGTGAAGAAAAGGAAAACGAAATTTCTTTTTTGGATGTTTTGGAAAATGCTGAAAAAAATATCAATCAAGCTAAGATTGAACTGGATGCAGCACAAAAAAATGTTGAACAAATATCAATCGACGACTTACCAGAAGATAAGCAAGCGAAATTTTTACTATTAAAGCAAAAGCTTCCAGATATCCTAAGTGCGCTCGATTTATTTTTAGATAACAATCATATCCTAGTTGAGCTTCTTGGGGGTAATGGGCCGCGCAAATATCTTTTCTTATTCCAGAATAATACCGAAATGAGAGCTACTGGCGGCTTCATTGGAAGTTATGGACTTTTGGATATTGCTAATGGGCACGTGAAGAAATTTTTTATTGACGGTATTTTTAATCCCGATGGACAACTGAAAGAGAAGATTGTTCCTCCTGGGCCAATCCAGAAAATAAGTGCCAATTGGACCATGCATGATAGTAATTGGTTTGCAGATTTTCCATTGTCCGCAAAAAAGGCCATTAATTTTTATGAAAAAACAGGTGGACCGACTGCTGACGGAATTATAACGCTCACTCCAACAGTTATGCAGAAATTGTTGGAAATTACCGGACCAATTGAAATGCCAGAATATGATGTCACACTCGACAGTCAAAATTTTATAGAGCTTACGCAATATAAGGTTGAGGTAGATTACGATAAGCAAGAAAATAAGCCTAAAAAAATATTATCGGATTTGGCCCCTTTGGTTTTGGAGAAACTCTTGAGCAATAAGGACTTGAATAGCATCTCTAAAGCGGCGGACGCTTTGCTTTCTGGACTGCAAGAAAAACACATTTTACTTTATTCGGAAAATGCATCTCTTCAAGAAATTATTTCCAAGCAGGGATGGTCTGGAGAAGTTTTGCAATCAACAAAGGATTACATCAGCGTGATTAACGCCAATATTAACGGCTATAAAACTGATGCAGTCGTTGAAGAAAATATTTCGCACAAAGCTGAAATTCAACCAGATGGAACAATAGTTGATACTTTGACGGTTAAACGTTCACATAAGGGTGGTTCGAAAGAATATGATTGGCTAAACAAAGTTAATGCTGATTATATGAGAGTTTATGTTCCAGAAGGTTCTAAATTATTGGAAGTTAGTGGTCAAACTCGAGAAACAAACACTCCACCTCTTGATTATGATGCACTTGGATTTAAAAGAGATGATGATTTGGTGAATCAAGAAAATAATACTTCGATTGACGCTGAAAGCGGCACAAGGATTTATAATGAAGCTGGCAAAACTGTTTTTGCTAATTGGACCTATGTTAGTCCTGGAGAAACTATGACAATAACATATAAATATTTGTTGCCTTTTTCATTGTTTAAAGTTTCAGTTGGCAGTGGTGAGCAGATCGATTCTTATTCCTTGGTTGCTCAAAAACAATCTGGAAGTATGGGAAGTTCTTTTGCATCAAGCATTAGCTTTCCAGAAAATTATAATGTAAAGTGGAATTTTCCGCAGGACGCTCAAATCGATGGAAATGAAGTCAAAAGTTCTCAGCCACTCAAATCTGATCGCTACCAAGCTGTTGTATTTGAGAATATGAATTAATATCTGGAAATCAGCGTAAATATGGTGTAAGATAGTTGAATGTACCGAGTAAGAAGATATAAAACTAATTGAAATTTACAGAATATGATTAAAAAATTTGTAAAAAATAGTATTCTAAACGAAAGTCCAACGCAGTCGGTGGCTGCAGCAGCTTTCATCATTTCACTGGCTGGTATTGCGAGCCGTCTTTTGGGCTTGGTTAGGGATAGGATTTTAGCTGGACAGTTTGGAGCCGGCGACACGCTTGATGCATATTATGCTGCTTTTAGAATTCCTGATTTAATTTACAATCTGATGATAGTTGGAGCTCTTAGCGCCGCTTTTATTCCAGTGTTTACTGAGCTTGTTTCTGAAAAAGAAGAAAATCGCGCTTGGAAATTGGTTTCTGGTGTGATGAGTTTGCAAATCCTACTTACAGGATTCGTATCCTTGGTTTTGGTGATATTTGCTCCTTGGCTCATGAAACTGGTAACGCCGGGTTATTTTGGGGACAAGATGGAACTCACAGTGACTTTGACCAGAATTATGTTTCTGAGTCCATTTTTATTGGGTATTAGTGGAATCTTAGGAGGAGCTCTTGTCTCATTTAAGAAATTTCTGATTTATTCCTTGGCTCCGATTTTTTATAATTTTGGAATTATTATTGGAGCGCTGTTTTTTATTAAACCATTTGGCCCAGCGGGACTTGCGTGGGGAGTGGTGCTGGGCGCACTTTTGCATTTATTGGTTCAATATCCGTCAGTAAAATTTTCTGGTTTTCATTTCAAGCCAATGTTTCTCAGCGCTTTCAAAAACGCTGATGTTCGCAAAGTGCTCAGGCTTATGGCACCTCGCACGCTGACAATTGCTGTGAGCCAAATCAATTTCACTATCATCACTATTTTTGCTTCAACGCTGGCAACAGGAAGTTTGGCAATTTTTAATTTTGCCAACAATATTCAAAGCGCACCTTTGGGATTGTTTGGCATATCATTTGCGATAGCTGTGTTTCCAACGCTTAGCGCAAACGGCGCAAAAAAAAATCAGGAAAAATTCATTCATGTTTTTTCAAAGACATTAAGGCAGATATTGTTTTTCGTTATTCCGCTCAGCATGTTTCTTTTTGTGCTTCGCGCGCAAACTGTTCGCGTGCTGCTTGGAACTGGGGAGTTCAATTGGGATGACACAATTTTGACATTTCAAGTTCTTGGGCTCATGGCACTTAGTCTTTTTGCGCAATCATTGCTTCCGCTTTTGACCAGGGCATTTTATGCTTTGCAGAACACTAAGACGCCTCTTTATATTGCTATCGTGAGTGAGGCAGTTAATATTATTGCGGTATTTTTATTGATAAAACAATATAATGTGTACGGTTTAGCGGTTGCCTTTTCCTTGGCGAGTTTGGTTAATATGATTTTACTTATGATATTTTTAAAGAAAAGCTTGCCTAATATTGATGGTAAAAATATTTTAAATTCAACAGTCAGGATCATAATTGCTTCAATAATTGCAGGAATGGTAACTCAAGTGGCTAAGGTTATAGTTGGAACCCAAGGAGAGCTGGATACGTTCTTAGCTGTTCTTACTCAGTTAGTTGTTGCGGGTAGCGCTGGCCTTCTTGCTTTTGCCTTGGCAAGTTATTATCTTAAAATCGAAGAATTTTTTCAATTTGGTCATTCAATAAAAGGAAGAATTTTCAAAGTTAAAAAAGTAATTGGCGAGGATACGGGAGAGGTGAGTGGGATATAGGATAATTAGTAACTAGTAACTCGTAACTAGTAACTCAATAATTCTAATCCCTACCACCTAACTCCTACCACCTAACTCCTACCTCCTAATTCCTACCTCCTAATTCCTACCACCTGATTGAGCTTTGCTATGGCCTCAATATCACTTACTATTGCTTTTTGCTGTAATAAATGCTATAATTATATATTGTTGCGAATAATATATTAGATTCGTAAATCATCCCATGAAGGCCGCGGTTGGTATGGGGAGGTTTGTGAAATAAATATCCAGCAAAAGGGGAGGGTGTAATGAAAAGTTTAAAATTTTTCACCGCTTGCATTGTCTTTCTGGGATGTATTTCTTTAAATGAAGCTGTTTCCTTAGCAAGCACTCAAGATGACGATCAGAAGATGGTTTTGCTGATGATCAGCGAACCGTCGGATAATCTGATAACAGAGGAGAATATGCTGGTAAATTGCATAGCCAGAAACATGGCGAATCTGCAATGTCCCGATCTTAAGCATTTTTCTCCGACCGCTATTAACACGGTTTTTAACGACGCGCTAGACGGCGGCGGCATCGACCAGGGATGGCTAGATGATGTTATGTTACTGGTTAGAAGCTATGACCAAGAACTGATTATCAAAACTACGCCTCGAAAAGCAATGACATTGATCCCGGATCCTAGCGTGCACATAACGGTGCAAATAGGAGAAAGGGAGCGCAACTACATCATTGCTCCCGGCTATCTGGTTAAAGTCATCTGCAAGTAATCTGGACGGTTCCTATCTCGGCCCCTGGCGCAGCATATGCGACAGGGGTCTTTTTTCTTGATTAATTCCTGGAATAAGGCTAGTATAGACATTAGATATTGAATTAAATTACACATATTTGGATTTTATGAAGAATGTACGAAATTTTTGCATAATCGCGCATATCGACCATGGCAAATCAACTTTGGCTGACCGTCTTTTGGAAGTGACAAAAACAGTTGAAATGCGCAGAATGAAAGAACAATTACTTGATCAGATGGATATTGAAAGGGAGCGTGGAATTACAATCAAATTGCAACCGGCCAGAATGAATTATACTTGCGATGGCGAGGATTATATTTTGAACTTGATTGACACCCCGGGCCACGTGGATTTTGGTTATGAAGTTTCACGTTCACTAGCTGCTGTTGAAGGTGCGGTTCTTTTGGTCGATGCTACTAAAGGAGTTCAGGCTCAGACGCTTTCAAACTTATATTTGGCAATCGAACAGGATCTGGAAATCATCCCTGTGGTAAATAAAGTTGATTTGCCCAATGCTAATGTTGAAAAAACCAAAAAAGAAATCATGCACATTATCGGTTGCAAAGAAGAAGAAATTTTGGAAGCTTCAGGAAAAACTGGAATTGGTGTTGAACAAATACTAAAAGCTATAGTTGAGAAAATTCCTGCGCCAAAAGGAGATCCGGAAAAACCACTTCGAGCTTTGATTTTCGATTCAAAATACGACACTTATAAGGGTGTGCTTGCATATGTGCGTATTGTTGACGGGCATGTTAAACGCGACGATGAAATTCGCATGATGGCAACGCAAAAAGAATCAGGTGTGATTGAAGTTGGATATTTCAAACCGGAATTTCATGCAACCGAAATTCTGACTGCGGGAGACATTGGATATATTGCAACTGGTCTCAAAAGTGTTGAATTCTGCCGTGTGGGAGATACAATTACGGTTGAAGGTGATCGCGCTTTGGTGCAGAGTTTGCCTGGATATAAGGAAGTTCGACCGATGGTGTATGCTGGACTTTATCCTATTGAAGGAGATGCATATAATGCCATGCGCGATTCTTTGGAGAAATTGAAACTTAATGATGCGTCATTTGTTTTTGAACCTGAAAGTAATCTGGCTCTTGGAAAAGGATTCCGCTGCGGATTTTTGGGACTACTTCATTTGGAAATTATTCGCGAGCGTTTGGAAAGAGAATTTGATTTTTCTCCAACCATCACGACGCCAAGCGTTGTGTATGAAATTAAATTGCGTGGAAATAGCGAGCTCAAAAAAATCTACAGCGCAACTCAAATGCCAGACCCAACTTCCCTGGAAGAAATCTATGAACCTTTTGTGAAATTGGACATCATCACTCCCGCAACTTATCTTGGTTCGATTATGGAACTTATGGGAACTTTGCGTTCAGCGTATCTTAATACTGAATATATTGATTTGGAACGAATTTTACTGACTTTTGAAGTGCCTTTGATGGATATTATCGTTAACTTCCATGATGATTTGAAAAGTGTTTCTTCTGGTTATGCCTCAATGAGCTACGACATTGTTGGATACAGGAAATCGGATTTGATAAAACTCGATATTCTTTTGGCTGGTGAAATTGTTGAGGCTCTTTCGCGAATTGTGCCAAGGGATTGGGCTCACAGAGAAGGCAAGAGAATCGTAGAGAAATTAGCCGGCGCAATCCCAAGACAAAACTTCGTCATCCCAGTTCAAGCTTCAATCGGCGCAAAAATCATCGCCCGCGAAACAATCCGTCCTTTTCGTAAGGATGTTATCGCTAAGCTCTACGGAGGAGATGTGACTCGAAAAAATAAACTTTTGGATAAGCAGAAAAAAGGAAAAAAGAAAATGCAAAACATTGGAAAAGTTCAAGTTCCAAGTGAAGCTTATTTGGCAGTACTTAAACGCTAGGTTGAATAAATCCTACAACTTTTGGGTTTGTGAATTTTCCTAAATTTTAGTATAATAAATTCATGAGTCCGTTAGTGAAAATTCAAAAGTAGTATATTGAATTTTGTTGGACTTATAAATAGCGATTGGATAAGATTAATTAGCAAACTATAGATTTTTTTGAGCATAGCTCATTTGAATTTCACATTGCCGGATGAGTCATCAAAAAAGAAAAAGGAGAGCGAAAATAATGTGGATAATCATTTCCGTTTTGGCAATCATTTCGATGGTTGGTTTTTCTGCAGCCTCACTTTTTATCGGTCAATAATTTAACTAGGTATTTGTGCTAAGTTCTGGATTCCGGTTTGTCAGTTGGCGAAAAGTCCGGAATGACAATGAATTAATATAAATATAAAAATGAAGAAGAAATTTTCTTTTGTGGTTATTTTTTTTATTGCGGGGATAATTTTGGCCGCAACAATTTCAACCAGCGCATTCAGGGAGGCATATCGTAGCCGTAAAATTCAAAAGGAGGTTGAAGATTTGAAAGCTCAGGCGCAGCATGTTCAGAATGAAAATGACGCCTTGAGGCAACGGATCGCATATTTTCAAACGCCAGAATTTCAAGAAAAAATTGCCAAAGAGAAATTGAATTTGCAAAAACCTGACGAAAATGTTGTCATTGTGAAACCAGTAGTTGAGCAGCAGGAAAAAGTGGCGGGAGCTTCGGTAGAGATTGTTTCGGCGCAGATAGAAGCTCCGAATTATATCAAATGGTGGAATTTTTTCTTCAAATACAATTAGGTTTTGAGATAATATCTTAAATAAGAAATACAATTTTTGGCAAGATGCCATTTAAATTTCTACTACTGGATGAAAAAGAAAACAAAAATCGTAACGTTGGATGGCGAAAAAGCGATTAGAGTGTCTTTTGCTACGGCTGTTTATGCTTTTTTGATTTTATTGGTTGTGATTATTGGAATCGGAAGTATTCTGGCATATGGCACTCATACTGAAATTGGAGAAAAAATAGCTGCCAAGATTGCCAAGGTTGTTCCATTTCCAGCAGCAATCGTTGACTGGAATCATATCGTATATATTAACGGGGTGGAAAACAATGTTAATTCTGTCAGACAATTCTATCAAACCCAAAGTTTTTCCAACGATGGCTTAAGAGTGGATTTCAGCACTGAAATTGGTAAGAAGAGATTGGAAATAAAAAAACGCGAAGTTTTGGATAAGATGGTTGAAGATAAAATTGTTGAAATTTTGGCTAAAAAGCGAGGAATTGAGATATCTGAAGCTGATGTTGACCTAGCTGTTAGCGCAAAATTAAATGAATTCGGAACTGCTGAACAAGTTAAAGCCGATCTTCTAAAATCATATGGATGGGAAGTTGAAGATTTCAAACAATTGGTGGTTTTACCAAGTATGTACACCCAAGCACTTTCACAGCAAATTTTACGTGAACAAAAAAGTGATGCACAAGCTCAATCTAAAATTGAAAAAGCTCAAACTGATCTTAAAGGGGGAGCTGATTTTAATGAAATAGTTGAAAAATATTCCGAAGGTTTCTCTAAGGAAAATAAAGGTGAACTAGGCTGGGTGAGAAAAGAGCAAGTTATCCCAGAATTAGCCAATTCGATATTTGGAACTTCTGTGCCCGAAAAAAACACTATCGTAGAAAGCCCTATAGGTTTCCATATAGTTGAAATTGAAAATAAAAAGAAAGAAGATGGGGAAGACGTACTACAGCTCAGACAAATTTTCGTGGCAAAAAATACTTTTGCCGATTGGCTTGAAACACAAAAGAAACAGATCAGCGTTTGGGTGCCAATGAATGAATTTGGCTGGAATAAAAATTTAGGAATGATTGAATTCACTGATAATGAGATGAAAGAATTTGAGAAAAAACAAAGAAGTGATGCCCAAGGGGATGCATCATTGATGTTTTAATTTTATAAGTTAATTAATTTTTAAAAATAACCCCAGTTAGAAGTGAAATTTATTTCACTTTTCTGCAAAAACAGAATTTAACGGGGTAAAACAATATGTCAAAACCAGTAGTGAATCATGATTTGTGTATCGGTTGCGGTACTTGCGAGTCACTTTGTTCAGAAGTATTCAAAATGGAGGATGGTAAATCACATGTAGTTGCTGATGGTTGCGAAACTTGTGATGTTCAAGAAGCAGTTGATAGTTGCCCAGTAAACGCAATTTCCTTGGAAGAATAGTTTTTTACTTTTGTATAATTTAAAGTAGGCCTCAAAGCTCAACTACTGGCTAGTTTGAGCTTTTAGGTATCTAATCGAAATGGATTTTTGAATAATTCAAATTTTCATTTTACTACTTTATATGAAAATTATACAATCAGAAAATGAAGTTTTTGAGCGCGATAAAAAGCGGGGTTTTTCAGTGGAAAAAATATATAAAACTGGTGTTGAGCGAAAATTTAAAGCGAAATCATTTTTCAAGGCTGCATTGATGATAATTTCACTTTCATTTATTTTCGGCAGTATGCTGGGTTTTTTACTAATGAGTAATAAGAACTTTTTTGGGGCAGATATGAATCAAAAACTTGGAGTAATGTTTTCCCAAAACGAGAAGGAAAAATCGGATAGTAGTAGGCAACAAATAATTTCGGAAGATTCGGCTGTGATTGATGTGGTTAGTAAATCTTCTCTTGCTGTGGTTAGCATTATGATTTCTAAGGATGTTTCAACTCAGAGCAATGGTAATCCCCTCGATCAATTTTTTGGAATACCTTTTGAAGATGAAATTGAAAATAAAAGTCAGTTTGATGGCCAAGACTCACGAAAACAGATTGTTGGCAATGGTAGTGGATTTTTAATAACGACAGATGGACTCATTTTGACAAATAAACATGTTGTTGAAGATGAGCAGGCGGATTATACTGTAATTATGGAAGATGGTAGGCAATTTCTAGTCAAAATTTTAGCTAAGGATCCTGTGCGTGATGTGGCAGTCTTGAAAATTGAAGGTAATAATTTTCCAATTTTAACACTTGGAAATTCTGATTCATTGCAAATTGGACAAACAGTGATTGCCATCGGCGATTCGCTTGGAGAATTTTCTAATTCTGTGAGCAGGGGAATTGTTTCTGGTCTCAAGCGAAACGTTAATGCCGTTTCTGATTTTGGCGACACTGAAAGACTGACTAATATCATACAAACTGACGCTGCTATAAATTTGGGAAATTCAGGAGGACCATTGTTGGATATTAGAGGAGATGTTATAGGTATAAATGTTGCCAGAGCTCAAGGAGCTGAAAATATCGGTTTTGCGCTTCCAATAAATCAGGTCAAAAGAATTATCGATCAAGTTGAAAATGGCGTAAAAGTTTCCGTGCCATATTTGGGTGTTCGTTATGTTGTAATCGACAATATTATTAAACAGCAAGCTGGACTTCCAGTAGATTATGGCGTTCTGGTGACTCGCGGAAATAAGGTCACTGATCTAGCTGTTATTCCTGGTTCGCCGGCGGACTTGGCTGGCATAGCTGAAAATGATATAATTTTGGAAATCAATAATGAAAGGATAACAAAAGATAACCAGCTTGGCGATATTGTTACAAGATATAATGTTGGAGATAAGATAATATTAAAAGTTTGGCATAGAGGAGAACTTAATGAAGTGTCAGTAAAACTGCAAGAACTTAAAACTTAGTGCTATGTATTTTGTAGAATGTATAATGTATCATGTAGATTAGTTAAGTATTTTTTATCTATACTTTATATCTATACTTTATACTTTATACATTATACTTTATACTATTTAAATATGGATATAAATAAACTCACTACAAAAAGTCAGGAAGCCCTGCGCAAATCCCAGGAGATGGCTCTTTCTCTTGGTCAACAGCAAGTTGATGTCTTCCACTTGCTTTTCTCACTTGTTTCTCAAGATGGCTCAGTTGTGCCGACAGTTATACGAAAAATAGGAGTTGACCTTGAGAAAATAAAAACGGATATAATGAAAGAGACTGAAAAATATCCTAAATCAAGTGGCGGAGTTTTGGGTCAAATATTCATAACACCTTCATTGGTTCAAATTCTTGAACAAGCAGAAAAAGAAATGGAACATATTGGGGATGATTTTGTTTCAACTGAACATCTTTTGTTATCACTATTATCTGTAAATTCTGGCGCAAAAAAAATGCTTGAATCAAACAGTATAAATTATGATACTGTCTTGCAAATTCTCTCACAACTTAGAGGTTCACAGCGAGTTGATTCTGCGGAACCTGAAGGAAAATATCAAGTGATTGAACGTTATACGATAAATCTTACTGAACTTGCTCGCAAAGATAAACTCGATCCTGTTATTGGCCGCGATGAGGAAATACGGCGTGTTATGCAAGTTTTGAGTAGGCGGACAAAAAATAATCCCGTGCTGATTGGTGAAGCTGGAACCGGAAAAACCGCCATCGCTGAAGGATTGGCGCAACGAATAGTTACCGGTGATGTGCCTGAAACACTAAAAGACAAGGAACTTATCTCTTTGGACTTGGGAGCACTTTTAGCGGGAGCAAAATTTCGAGGAGAATTTGAAGATAGATTGAAAGCAATTTTGAAAGAAACTGAACATGCGGCAGGGAAATACATTGTGTTTATTGACGAGCTTCACACTTTGGTTGGAGCTGGCGCGACAGAAGGTTCCTTGGATGCTTCCAATATGCTTAAGCCTGCTTTGGCTCGAGGAAAATTGCGTGCAATCGGAGCCACGACTACAAAAGAATATCAAAAATATATTGAAAAAGATGCAGCCCTGGAAAGAAGGTTTCAGCCTGTGCAAGTTAATGAGCCATCAATAGCGGACTCTCTGGCGATTCTAAGAGGAATAAAAGAAAAATATGAACTTCATCACGGTGTCAAAATTACCGACGATGCTCTTCAGGCTGCAGTAAAATTATCTTCACGTTATATAAGTGATAGATTTTTGCCGGACAAGGCGGTGGATTTGATTGATGAGGCTGCATCGGCTCTGCGCATGCAGATAGATTCAATGCCTATCGAGATTGATCAGATGGATAGAAAAATCAGACAACTAGAAATAGAAAAAAAGGCCATTCAACGTGATAAAGCTAAAGAATCGAGAAAGAAAATATTACAAATAAATAAGCAACTTGCCGAGCTAAAAGAAAAATCCAATAGTTTGACTTTGCAATGGAAAACAGAAAAAGACTTGATAACTCAAAGTCGCCAACATAAGAAAAATATCGACAAACTTAAATCAGAAGCAGAACTAGCTGAACGTAGTGGGGAGCTTGATAGGGTTGCAGAAATTCGCTATGGCAAGATTCCTCTTTTGGAAAAGAAAATTAAAGAGGATGAAAAAAGATTAAGCAAAATTCAAAAAGAAAATTCGATCCTGAAAGAAGAAGTGACTGAAGAAGAAATAGCCAGGGTGGTTTCACGTTGGACTGGTGTGCCCGTTTCTAAGATGTTGGAAGGCGAGCTGGAGAAATTGGCATATATGGAAAAAGAATTAAACGAAAGAGTTGTTGGGCAGGATGAAGCGATTAAAGCGGTCTCTAATGCTATCAGACGCTCTCGAGCGGGCATTTCGGAGGAAAATAGGCCCATAGGTTCATTTATCTTTCTCGGCCCTACAGGGGTAGGGAAAACGGAGCTTGCAAAAACTTTGGCCGAATTTCTTTTCAATGATCCTAAATCTTTGATTAGGCTCGACATGAGTGAATATATGGAAGCTCACTCGACTGCTAAAATGGTAGGTTCACCGCCAGGTTATGTTGGATATGAAGAGGGTGGACAATTGACTGAAATTGTAAGGCGCAGACCGTATAGTGTCATTTTGTTTGATGAAATTGAAAAAGCTCATCCTCAAGTTTTCAATATCCTTTTGCAAATTTTGGATGACGGCAGACTCACTGATTCCAAAGGTCGCGTAGTGAATTTCAAAAACACGGTTATTGTGATGACTTCCAATGTTGGTAGTCACATCATTTACAAAATGGAATCTTTCGGATTTCAAAGTGACAGAAAAATAGGTGAAGTAAATGAAAATGAGATGAGGTCTAAGGTTCAAGCAAGTTTAAGGGAGCAATTTAAGCCGGAATTTTTGAATAGAATTGATGATTTGATCATTTTCCATCCTTTGAACAAGAAGATATTGCTGCAAATAGTTGATCTCCAATTAAAATTAGTCCAAAAGCGCCTGGAGGGAAAAAATATCAAACTAAGAATTTCTAACGAAACTAAGACTTATCTGACCAACAAAGGTTACGATCCAACTTATGGGGCGAGGCCTCTGAAGCGAATCATCCAAAATGAGATTTTAGATGAGTTAGCTCTGCAAATTATCGAAAAGAAAATTGAAGCTGGAGACCTTATAAAAATCATACTCGAGAATGAAAAAATTGTTTTCAAGAAATAGAGTAAATCGATTTAGATAGCTAAAAGGGCCACGCGCAATACATGGCTGTGTCTAAATTAGTATTAGCAATAAGTTTCTATTTTTTTTGCTAGCCTGTTTCCTTTTTCGAGCACGCTTTTGGATAAAATACTCACTATCCAAAAGCTCAGAGATACTCTCGTATCAATTGGCCGAAAAATAAAACAGGCTAGCAAAAAAAGTTGCACAAAACACTGATCCAATGTCATTACCTGTAAAACCATGTATTGCGTATGATCCCTAAAAGACCGAAATTAAGGAGCTAATTTTGACATTAGCCTTGTAAAATGAGAAAATGAAATTAGATTTATTATCTAGCGAAACGAGTGAAATGATTAGCTAGCAGGCTAGCATTTCCGAGTGAGCGACGATACCAAAAGGTTTAATACCTCGCGGCTTGTCCACCTCGGCGAGCCTCGAACGAGACGGGCCGCGTGAGCCCAAAGGGTCCAGGGCTTGCCCTGGGGTATTAATACCCTTTTATAATATTAATTCATTTCTTTTTTCATTTCATGTTTTTTCAATTCCAGGTATTTTTGTACAGTTTAATTTTTTTCGTGATTCTGGAATTTCTGTCATCCGATTGGGCTGGAAGCGGCTTGGTTTTTTTGTCAGTGAATAGTCAATGGTTGGCAGGAATAATTTTCATTGCGCTTTCAATTTATTTCTATCAAATTGCCAAAAGGATTTCCAGGAGGGTGAGTATGACACCCATGCCACTAGTTTTCACTGCATCCTCCATGGGTATGCTGTATTTTGTTCAGTCCGAAAAGCAAGAAAATCTATTGATAATATTAGCCTCTGTTGCATATTATTTTATCCACCTGGCATTTTATCGTCTGCGGCATTGCCATAAGGACCAAACCGCACTGGGAATCATTGCAGCGGGAAGTTTGGCAACTGTTTTCGTCTTCTACGCCAGTTCCTATGGAATTTATCTTAATTTTGCGATTGGCCTTTGGCTTTTAATGTTTGTTTTGGCGATTGTCACGACACTTATAAGCTTTCAATATTTTTGGCTTATAAGTGAAAACAAGCAAAACGTGCTCAATTACAGTCTTGTTCTTGGTTTAGTGATGGCAGAAATTGTCTGGGTTTTAAATTTTTGGCCGTTTGGTTACTTGACAACAGGTGTTATTAATCTTATTTTCTATTATGTGTTCTGGGATTTAGTGCAATGCCACTTTAGAAGTGCTTTATCAAAAAGGCGCGTAATAGTTAATATGGTATTTTTCGGATTTCTGGTGGCCTTAGTTCTTTCCAGTACTCGTTGGCTACCCGTTGTCTAAGAGCCTGCTGCAAATCTCGGAATGAATTAAATTTATATATAAATATTGAAATGAGCGAAAAATTAAAGAAAATGAAATATATTCTGAAAATAGCAGCTGTTCTGTTGTTAATTTTTACAGTCGGTGGAATAGGAGGCGTATATTTCGACCAACAGATTCTACCTCTAATACGAACTAATAAGTTTCTATCGAGGGTAGGCTTTCTATCCAGAACTGCTGAAAATGTAACTGTGATCACTAAAACTGAGCAAATTACAATTAAGGAAGACGATTCAATCAATGAAGTTGCCTCACAAGCATCGAATGCAGTTGTGAATATAGTTTCGGTTTCTCAGCAAAAAGATCCTGTCACTAAGACACTAAAAACTATTGATCAGAGCGGAAGTGGCGTGATTGTGACCAGTGACGGGATGTTGGTGACCTATCGCAGCGCGATTATTGAAAAGGATGCCACCTATCAAGTCTTTCTTTTCAATGGAAATTATTATGAAGCAAAACTCCAAGGTGTCGATGAATTTTCCAATTTGGCTTTTTTGAAAATCGATGCTTCTAATTTGAATACCATTTCTTTTGGAGATTCAAACGATGTTCGTCCAGGCAAAAAATTGGTAGCAATAGGTAATTCTTTTGGTGAATATCAGAATCGCTATGCTTCGGGACTTTTGAGTAATATAAACAAAACCTTCAATTTAGCGGGAAAAACTGTAGCATCCTCTGAAAAATTAGAAGGTGTCTTTGAAAACGACTTTAATAATCAGAAAGAATATGTTGGTGGACCAGTTATTGGATTTAGTGGAAACATGCTTGGAATTGTTGGGGTTATAAATATTAATTCACAAGAGAGATATTTCCAAATTCCTTCGAATATCGTTCAAAAATCTCTGGATAGGGTTTTATCAGCAGGAACTGAGAGACCATCACTGGGCGCATATTATGTCTCAATAACCAAAGAATATTCAATTGCCAATAAGTTAAAAAGAGATAGGGGTGCGCTTATCTATTCACCATCAGGCAAGCAAAGTTTGGCAATCATTTCTGGCTCAATAGCTGAGGATGCTGGCTTGAAAATTGGTGACATTGTAACTACGGTTGCAAATCAAAATGTTAATCTTGATAACCCGCTTTCAAATCTTATCAGTCAATACAAGAAGGGCGATGTGGTTGAATTGACAATTGACAGAGCTGGACAGGAGATAAAAATTCCAGTTAAGTTTTAGTTGCACTTGTCGATGTGATTTACATCTGACTTTGATGCTTTTAAAAAAAACTTCACAAAAAGTGAAGTTTTTTTGTTTTTTATTGTATAAGATATATCTCGCTAAACAGCTTTGGTGAAATTGGCTCAAATGCGCTAATTCGATAGCAAAAAGGACACTTAGCTGACATTATCAACTACTATTGACAGAAATCTATCTTTATGCTATCCTAATTAATCCAATATTGATTGGGAAATTAATTAATTTTAACTAAACAATATGACAACAAAACGCACAAACATCGCAAAATCAGCTGTACTAGTAAGCATGGTTGCATTCGCAACATTGGCTGCAAATTATGCTGTAGCAGATATTGATATTGATGTAAAAAATACTAACAATGTAACAGCTACAGGAGGAACAGCAACTGCTAACCAATCACAAACCCAATCACAAGCACAAAGTCAAATTCAAGGAACAAATGGTTCGACTTGGGGAAACACTACACCTTCTCAATCTCAAGCTCAGTCTGGCTCACAAAATCAAACTCAATCAGCTTCAGCCACTGGTGGAACAGCTACGGTTAATCAGTCTTCTAAGATAGATGTTGATGTGGATGACGATGACAATGACAAAGACAAGAAAGGTGGCAAGAAAAGCAATAAGAAAAATGTGAAGAGATTGCCAGCTACTGGAGCAGGTATGGTTGGGACAATTGCTTTGGCAGTAGCTTCAATTACTGCAGCAGCTTTTGGAACAAGAAAATTCTTCTCTAAAAGATAAATAACCAAAGTCAATTTTTGATTTGGTATAATGAAATGAAAATGATTATAGTAAAAATTACTTTGATTGCCATCACACTTTCATTGTTTGCAGCTAATTTGGCTCAAGCTAGTATTAATATTGATGTGAACAATTCAAATAATGTTACGGCAACTGGAGGCAGCGCGACTGTGAATCAAACTCAAAATCAGACGCAAACGCAGACGCAAAGTCAAACTTCAAACACTTCCAGCACATCGCAGTCAACATCAACTTCGCAGTCTCAGACGCAAAGTCAGACACAGACTCAAACTCAATCAGCTTCAGCCACCGGTGGAACCGCTACTGTTAGTCAGTCGACTAATGTAGAAGTTAAGGTTGATGAAGATGATGATAGGAATAGGGATAATGACGACCATGATGATGACGATGATGACAAAATTATCATTAAGAAAGATAAGGATGGTGATGGAAAAATTAGCGTAAGTGTTAAATCTGATAATGATAAGAATAATAAAAGTAAAAATAGCAAAAATAGTAAAACAGTAATCAAGAAAAGGCTGCCAGCAACTGGAACAGACACGGTTGTATTAATCGCTATCTTTGCTGCATCTGTAGCAGCTTCAGTATTCGGAATTAGGAAGTATGCTTCTAAATTCAATAAATAAAAGGGTATTAATACCCCAGGGCAAGCCCTGGACCCTTTGGGCTCACGCGGCCCGTCTCGTTCGAGGCTCGCCGAGGTGGACAAGCCGCGAGGTATTAAACCTTTTGGTATC
>Ga0209727_1001688_pt1 | contig 17468 bp, 23 predicted proteins | sample RifGroC1_FD_183995 | JGI IMG/M metagenome (GOLD analysis project Ga0209727, IMG submission 183995) | Groundwater microbial communities from Rifle, Colorado, USA - Groundwater C1 (SPAdes) (version 2) | ecosystem: Environmental > Aquatic > Deep subsurface > Groundwater | place: Rifle, Colorado...
ACTAAATTTTCAAAAGTAAATGATTTTGGACTTCCTAAAGAAATGGATGAAAATTTTAGAAGGCAAATATGGACTTCAAATGGAGCTTTGTCGGGATGCGATTTGTACTGGGGTTCGGATCTGAGCTCTGTCGGCGCGGTCTTGTCCTATTCGGGCGACGATGGCAGGGTGGTTTTGGCGAAGCCACGAAGTGGCTGAGCTTTTTCATGCTAAAAAATAAGACAAAACAACAAAAAATGAACAAAATAAAACAACTTGAAGAAAAACTAAATGAACAGAAGAATAAATTTGGATTAGTTGGAGCCAAAAGGGCAGAAATTAACGAATATGATGATGCGCCTTATAATATTTCTGCGGACATAAATCCAAGTAATTGGGGAATTAAAATTGATTTAAAAACGGGGTACAATCCAATCGAGGACCAAAGGCAAAAAATTTATGCAAGTATTAAGAAAATAAAAGACGGGCTTGAAACAGTTGTTTTACAGGTTGGATCAGGACACGAAGTTGCTCACTGGGAATTGCCTTTTGGTTCAGAAAAGGGCTGCCCAATGGATGTTTATAATCACGATAAAATTCTTGAAGGTATAAAAAATGGGCTCCCTCAGAATAAGAAGGAATGTGCAAAAGATGTTACAAACATGTTTGAGGACACAATAATTAATCCAAGAGTAAAAGAATACTTTGGGGATTTTTCAGGTCAAATTCTATTTTGGGATGGAGAAGGATTAAGAGTTGAAAAAGAAATGGGGCAAAAAGGATTCACCCCTTTGTATGAAGCATTTGTAAAAGTAAACCTGCATTTATTCGGGGATAAGTGGGATAATGTTTTTTTAAATAGACACTACACAAATAATCCAAAAGTTGAAAAAGCAGTAAAAGAAATTGTAAATGATTTAAACTTAGAGGAGGGAATCAAAGACACGACCTCTTTATTTGATAAATCAAGATGGTTAAAAATGGCACAGGATTATGCAAAAGCAATATCCCCTCTTTTGGATGAAATGCCAAAAGAAAGGTTGTCTGCTTATGACTTCACTAAAGGTCAAAATTCTAGCGGAGAAGGAAGCGATCAAAAATCAAAGTCCGGAAACGGGGTTGAGGAAAAAGTTAAAACAAAGGAAGGAAAAGAGGAAATTGCTTATGGAAGGTATTCCGCAGGAGAAAATCAGTCCCCGAATTTTACGAGCTTTGAACAGCTTGATGTGTTGTATCAAAGGCTTGCTAAAGACATTCCTGTAAAAGTTGAGGCAATATCTAGAGAATTTTTAATGGAAATTTCTCCATTAAATTACAGACCATTTGATTCAGAAAAAGATAATCCTTTAAAAATAAAAACTTCAAAATTTTTTATGAATGATGACGGATTTAATTTTGCTTATCCAAATCAACCTTTGACTATTAACTATAAACAGAAAATTCAAAGAAAGTCATTCCCAAATTTTAAGATGGTTTTGGTTGATAATTCTGGAAGTATGGCAGAGGGAATTAATGGAAATAAAGGAAATACAAATTTTATCCCCTTTGGTGACAATTCAAAATACCATTATGCTCTTTTAGGTTATTATGGAATTGAAAACTTTTTGCAAAAGCAGGGAATTGCCCCATACATAAATCACGGAGTTTCATTATTTTCAAATAAGACAAGATTCAAAAAAGGGAGTTATAATGACTTAATCTCGATAAGAAAACTTTTGCTCGAACCGGATTGGGGGAACACTTATCTTGATGCAAAAACTTTAAAGAATGCTTTTGAAGGGGAGGAGAGTTTCTTTTTATCGATTTCAGATGGGGGAGTTGGGAACTGGGATTCCGAAAAAAGTGAAATAAAACAACTTGCAGAAAAAAATTACTATGCACACATTCAGCTTGGGGGAAAGACTAATATGTCAAAGGATTTAGAATCGTGGGGGATGCCCGTTTTTTATGTAAATTCTGGAAAAGATTTATCAAAATTGATGGTTGATATTACCAAAAACATATATCATCCATTTGTTCAGGAGGAATTAAAATGAAATTTAATTCAAATTTTATGGGTCATAATGGGAAGGAAGAGCTTGAAAGAATTGAAAATGAGGTATCCCCCCAGAAAAAGAATATAACAAGCAAAGTAAATTCCCCAATAATTCCAATTTTGGGAGAATTGTCATTTGTGACAGATGAGAACCTTTACAAGGAAATTGTGAAATATCTGGATAAGACTTTTACAAATAAAAAAGATACGTTCCCTAACAATTTAAAATTTAAAGATAGCGTAATGAAAGGTTCAAACACTTATATTGCAACTGCAGTTGACATGTATTTGAAATCGATAAATTCAGAGTACAGATTAGCAAATCAACTGGACTTGGAGCAAAATTTGGATTTTACAAAAGGTACTTACAATGATTCAGGTTTGGCTTTAAGAAATTTAGTTGGATATAATAAAAACCAAGCAGCTTATTTGTTTGAGCAGATAAAAAAACTTGGAAAAACTGAAAAAGACTTTCCAATTTGGTTTAATTTGAGGGGTTTAAATTTGGATAGCAATTTAAACTTTAATTTAACTCCCGAGTCTTTTTATAAAACATCTGAATGTTTGAATTGGCAAAGCGGGACTAAATTTTCAAAAGTAAATGATTTTGGACTTCCTAAAGAAATGGATGAAAATTTTAGAAGGCAAATATGGACTTCAAATGGAGCTTTGTCGGGATGCGATTTGGGCGGGAGTTCGAGTCTGTACTCTAACGGCTCGGTCTTGTCCAATTCGTACGTCAATGGCAGGGTGGTTTTGGCGAAGCCACGAAGTGGCTGAGCTTTTTCATGTGGTTTTTTACAATAATCTTTATTAATCTATTTTATTTTCTAATATTCCTAGCCCATAAGGCTAGGCCACATGTCAATTTATTTGCACATTGTTTAAGTTTATTTTAAGTCAGTAAATTCAGCTTTGACAATTAGTAGTAAAATCACGAAAACTTGAAAAAGTGTAGGCGGGTTAAAAAACCGATAATTGGTAAATTGGCTATTTCCATTGTCGGGATGCTATTTGAACAGGAATTCGAATCTGAACTCTAACGACTCGAACTTGTCCAATTCGAACGACAATGGCAGAATGACTTAGCCTTATGGAATAGAAAAATGAAATATTACTCTAATCTTTATGATAAAATTATCTCTTTAGAAAATCTAATCTGGGCTTATAAAAAGGCGAAAAAAGGCAAGTCTAAAAAATATTATATAAAAACATTTGAAGAAAATCTAGCTTATAATTTGAAAGCTTTACATAATGAATTAAAATATGGAACCTACAATCCTAAACCATTACAAATTTTTATTTTGAGGGATCCCAAAACTCGTAAGATTTCTAAATCGGTTTTTAGGGATAGAATAATCCACCATGCAATATGTAATGTAATTGAGCCAATCTTTGATAAGAGTTTTATTTATGACTCATATGCAAATAGAAAAGGGAAAGGAACTTTTTTTGCAATCAAAAGATTTGAGAAGTTTCAGAAAAATGTCACCCACAATTTTTCAAAAGAAGCCTTTTGCCTAAAAGCAGATGTCCAGCATTATTTTAGAGAAATTGATAGAAAAATCCTACTAGAAATAGTTAAAAAAAAGATAAAATGTGAAAGAACGATTAAATTGATAAAAATTATATTAAATAATTTTGATGGTGGCAAAGGTATGCCCCTTGGAAATATGACTTCTCAATTTTTTGCAAATTTATATCTTGATGATTTAGATCAATTTATAAAACGAAAATTAAGAATAAAGTTTTATATTAGGTATGTCGATGATTTTGTAATTCTACACAAATCAAAAGAACAATTAGAAATTTGGAAAAAAGAAATTGAAATCTTCCTCAATGAAAAAATGAATCTTGAACTTCATCCTGACAAATCCAAGATATCTTCTTTATCACAAGGGATTGATTTTCTAGGATTTAAAATATTTTATTATTTTAAGATATTGAAAAAGAGAAATTTAAAGAAAATTCTTTCTAAGATTAGTTATTATCAGCAAGGGGAAATATGTAGAGATAAGATTTTAGAGATTTTCAAGGGTTGGGATTCTTATGCAAAGTGGGCGGATGCTTTTGAAATAAGAAAATGCATTTTTGAGAATCTTTTGACTTAATCCAAATATTTTTCAATTTCAGACCAAGATGATGAGACCTGCTTTCCATCAACGAAGAATGTCGGTGTACTTGATACAAACTTACTTGCTATTCTGGAAATTTCCTGAACATTCGAAAGCATTTTTGAACTCTTAAGGCAGTTGCTTAATTTAGTTTGGTCTAAGCCACTTATGTTTTGTGCAATTATTTCAAGGTTTTCTTTTGTGAAAGTTCCGTCGTTTTCTTCGGGTCCTGAGTCTGCTGAAAATATTGCGTCATGCATTTTCCAAAACTTTCCCTGTTCGTTTGCGCATAGACCTGCTTCAGCCGCGTTAACTGACTCTTTTCCAACAAAACTCATTGATACATAAATAAATTTAATTTTGCCTTCTTTTGCAAGTTTTTTTGCATTTTCTGAAGCTCCAAGAACTGCTGCAACATTTGGATTTGTTTCTGCCGCGCTTTTTGCCCATTCAGGAAGCCCTGATGCAATTGCGCACCATGGGCACTGAAAATCCGAAAATTCTATAACCGTCTTTACATTTTCAGGACCTATAGAAGGGAATAAGGAAGTATTTTTGAAAACTTCAAAACTTCCATTGCCATTTCCACCGTTGCCGGGATTTAATGTTATGAATAAAACAATTCCCAGTATGACTATAAAAGTTCCAAGTATTTTGTAAAATGTTTTTTTCTTTATTTCCATTGCTTATGTCTGAAGAATTTTTTATATATAAATATAACGAAAAACTTTAATGAAAATAAAAAGAAAAAAAATTAAAGAAAAAAAATTAAAGAAAAAAATAAAAAATAAATTTATGCAGAGTTCACCGCAGACTCAATTGCGGCTGATGAAGGTTGAACCTTTTCTTCATTCACCCAGAACTGAGGTGTTGAAATCTGGAATCCTGCATTTTGGGCAATTGTTGTTGCCTGGTTTACCTTTGCAAGAGTTTCATCATTATCAAGGCAAGTGCCAAATTTATTTTGATCAAGTCCTGAAATTCCCTGTGCAATTATTTTCAAGTTTGCTTTGGAGTACTTTCCATCGTTTTCAGAAGGTCCGTTACTTGCAGTAAAAATCGCGTCGTGCATTTCAAAGTATTTTCCTTGGTTTCCCGCACAATATGAAGCTTCTGCAGCATATACTGATTCCTGCCCCAAGAAACTTAATGGAACATATATGAATCTTGCCTTTCCTTGATTAGCCAATTCTTTTGCTGTTTCTGCTGAACCAACAAGATCCCCGTACTGAGTTTTGTATTGCTCAGTCCAGCTTGCTAATCCTGCAGCGATTGTACAATATGGACATTGATAATCTGCAAGTTCAATTATTGTTGCTTTTGCATTAGATGGTCCAAGAACCGGAAACAATGATGGGTCTTCTAAAACTTGCATATTAACAGGTTGGACAGTATCCGCATTATTGTTATTATCATTATTCTGGGTTACTGCACCAGTTCCTCTGTATCCAAAACCTCCTGTAAATATTGAGGCTATAAGACCAACCAAAAGAACTAGAATAAATCCTTTGTAAAAGGTGTCTTTTTTTATTTGTATTGTTTCGCTCATTTTATTTCCTCCCTTCTAGCTGTCTTAAAATGTGAACTTTTTTTCATATTTAAAGTTAATGGATGTTGAGTGTTATTTTTCATGATTATTCCTTCAAAATAACAACGTTAGTCATTCCTCTCCTTTTTCTTTCAACTATCTCCCGCCCTTCCAGCCTGTCTAATATGCGGGTTATTTTTGCTTTTCCGAATCCTGTTTTTTCTATTAAGTCAGCCTGGAATATTGCCCTGTTTTCCTGTATCAAACTTAAGACCTGCTTTTCTTCTGGTTTTAATGATGAAGTGTCTATTTTTTTATTTGATTTTTTTTCAATAGTTTTTGTTTTTATAATTGTCTGAGTCTGGGGTTTTGAAAAAATTAATACAAGACTGACTATTATTAAAAGCCCGACAACTCCTAATGCAATGTATGTCTGTTGATTTATTGTTTCATACATGGGGCACGAGACTGCATCCCCATGAGCCAATGTGCAACTGCTCTCTACAATTTCCTTTAATGCAGAATTAAACATAAGTATAATAACGCTAATTAAAGCAGAAATTCCCAATAGGATGTATCCTACGTTTTTATTTTCCATCAATTTTCAAAATAGGTTTAGTTTAAAAATCTTATGAAACTTAAGTTGTGAAACTAGTTTCACAAAAGCGCTTAAATAAAACTAGTTTCTTATTTTTGCATGAGTCTAAAAGAATTCACAAAAGAACTGAACGGAAAGACAAGAGTTGAGGGGGAGTTGATTAAGTCAGTTTTCTATTCTTTATTGGTTTCATTTGGGTTATTTGCAATCTTGTATTTTTTAAAATTAAAGACTATTGAAGGCTTCATTCCAAAATATGGTTTTTTTATCTTCTTTGCAATTTTAAGTTATGCTATTATTTTACCTTCTATAAGGCAGGTTAGAGCCTATAAAAATTTTCCATGTATGTCTGGAATGATGATAGGTATGACAACGGGAATGATTGCAGGATTTTTGCCCGGGTTTTTTATCGGGGCAACTAACGGGATGTTTTTTGGAAGCTTCATAGGTATGGGGATAGGAATTTTTATGGGAGTTTGGAACGGAAAGTGCTGCGGGATTATGGGAATTATGGAAGGATTGATTGCTGGTTTTATGGGGGGATTAATGGGTGCAATGACTTCAGTTATGATGCTAAATGATAATTTGAAACTTGCGGGAGTTTCTCTTTTTGTCATTTCTTCTGTTATAGTTTTTGCATTAAATTATATGACTTATAATGAAATGAAAGAATTTCCTAGTGAAAGAACCGAAGATTATACAATTATAATTTTCTTGAGTATTGTCCTAACCGCTTTAACAATTTGGTTTATGGTTTACGGACCAAGGAGTGTGTTATTCGGATGAGTAAATTTATTTTTGCTGTAGTTATAATATTAGTTCTGGCATTTGGAATCTTTTTAATTAAAGGAGGACCGGATACTTCAGGAAACGCGGTTGATGGAAACACAAATTCGGGAGACATACAGAAAGTTACGTTAGGAATGAAAAATGGAAATTATTATCCAAATACCGTGACTGTGAAAGTAAACCAGCCTGTAAGAATCTATCTTGATAAAAGTGTAAGTGGTTGCTACAGAAGTTTCACTATTAGGGATTTTGGAATTGCAAAAAATCTTCCAACGCCGAATGATTATGTTGAATTCACACCGATTAAAACAGGGAGTTTCAGGTTTGCTTGCAGCATGGGCATGGGAACCGGAACTTTGGTTGTGGAATGATTATCAAAAGATTAAAAAATTAAAAATACATATGGAGGTAAAAAAAATGAAGAAAAAAATTACGGTTGAGGGGATGCATTGTGCTTCATGCGCAACAAACATTGAAAGAAGCTTGAAGAAAATTTCTGGCGTTGAATCCGCTAAGGTCAGCATGATGACACGAAAAGCCATTATTGAAGCAGATGAAAAAGTAACCGACGAAGAATTAAAAAAGGCGGTTGCACGTGCAGGATACAAAGCAATTTCCATTGAATAAAATAAATAAAATGAATCACAAAAAAATGAATCACAAATATCACGGAGAAACTGCTGAAGAAAAGGAAATAGAATCGTGGAAGAAAAAATTGGTTTGGGGCTGGATTTTGGTAATTCCAATTATCCTTTTTATGTACATTTTGCCATTTATATTTAGGATAATGATCCTTTCGGAAGAACTGATGATTTGGGTTTCTCTTGTATTTGCATTTCCGGTTATGTTTGTCGTTGGTTTTTCAACGTTGAAATCTGGGTTCAGAGGTTTCACAAGTTTTTATTTTAATATGGATTCATTAATTGCTCTTGGGACAGTTGTTGCATATTTTACGGGAGTAGGCACTTTATTTTTTGAGCTACAGAATTATTCAGGCATTTCTGCAATGATTATGATAATTTTTGTTACAGGAAAATATATTGAATCCAAAGCACGTGGTCGTGCAGGTCAGGAAATAAGAAAATTACTTGAGCTTGGAGCAAAAAATGCAAGAATTCTTAGGGGAAAAAAAGAAATTGAAATTCCAATCTCAGAAGTAAAAATTGGGGATGTGATGATTGTAAAACCGGGAGAGAAAATCCCGACAGACGGAACCATTACAAAAGGAGAAAGTTCAGTTGATGAATCAATGGTTACAGGAGAAAGCTTGCCTGTTGATAAAACAAAAGGAAGCAGTGTAATTGGTGCAACCATAAATCAGGATGGTGTTTTGTATGTTAAAGCGACAAAAGTGGGCTCTGATACTTTTTTAGCACACATTATTGATTTAGTTGAAGAAGCTCAAGGTTCAAAAGTTCCTATTCAAAAATTAGCGGATAAAATTACAAATATTTTTGTGCCTTCTGTTCTTGGGCTTTCAGTTTTAACTTTTATAGGATGGAGCATTTTTGGAGATTTTAGTTCCGCGTTTGGTGCAAGTATTGCTGTTTTGGTTATATCCTGCCCGTGTGCATTAGGGTTAGCAACACCAATAGCTTTAACGGTTGGTTCAGGGATGGGCGCAAAGAGAGGAATCTTAATAAGAAGAGGTGAGGCAATTCAGACAATGAAAAATATCAAAGTGGTTATGTTTGACAAAACAGGAACAATCACGAAAGGTAAACCGGAAGTGACAAACATTGAAGTTTCAAAAGGAATTAAAGAAAAAGATTTTTTTGAAATTGCTGGGAGCCTGGAAAAATTGTCTGAACATCCTTTGTCTAAAGCAATTGTTAACTATACAAATTTGAAAAGCCATAAAGAGGTTAAAAGTTTTAAGGTTCTTCGCGGACGAGGAATTGAAGGAACCATATCAAACAAAAAATATATTATAGGAAATAAAAGATTAATGGAAGAAAATAAAATTAAGATTAAAGATTTTATTAAGAGAATTGAAAACCTTGAAGGTGAAGGGAAAACTGTTATGCTTTTGGCTTTGGAAAAAGATAAAAAAGTTTTAGGTTTGATTGCAGTTGCTGATTCAGTTAAAGAGGATTCTTTGAAAGCACTGAATTATCTTCATAAAAAAGGGTATTATACGGTTATGATTACAGGGGACAATGAAAGAACTGCACAGGCTATTGCAAAAGAAGTTGGAATAAAAAAAGTTATCGCAAATGTTTTACCTGAAGACAAATCCGAAAAAGTCAAAGAACTTCAGGCCAAGAATGGTGAAAATGTTGCTTTTGTTGGTGATGGGATTAATGATGCTCCCGCTTTAAAACAGGCAAATGTTGGAATTGCAATGGGAACAGGAACAGACATTGCAATTGAGGCAGGTGACATCGTTTTAACAAAAGGCTCTTTAGTTGGAGTTTGCGAAGCAATTGAGCTTTCAAAGGCAACTTTTAGCAAAATAAAGCAAAATTTATTCTGGGCTTTTGCTTACAATATTGTTGCCATCCCCCTAGCTGTTGCGGGGTTTTTGCATCCAGTTATTGCAGAAATTGCAATGGCTTTGTCATCAATAACTGTTGTGGGAAATGCCAATTTGCTCCGAAGGAGAAAGATTTAAATATTTCCCTCCTGTGTAGGATAAAATGAAAAACGAAACATTAACTGGTATTCTTATTACAGTCGTGGTATTCTTATTCTTTTTATTTGGAGGTTTTGGAATGGGCTTTGGAAATTACGGAGGAATGATGGGAATGATGTATGGAAATTATGGTTATGGCATGATGTTTTTTGGATGGCTTTATGGAATTCTAGTATTTGTTGCTCTTGTTTTTTTGATAGTTTGGCTTGCGAAGCAAATTAAGAAGTGAGAAGTGATTTGATAAATACTTAAAAGTTTAATATTCATTTTAACTCAATTGAGTTATATTCAATAATTAAGTGTGTAATATAATTTTTAATTCTTTATTGACGAGTAGATTTCTTAATTTTTGAAAATTGCCTTTATTAATCCTTACTAAAATAAACCCCAATATCATCGTAAATCGGGCCTGTTTCCCTGAGGTCTGAACTTTTGAGTTTGAAGTTGTCCAGTTTGAATTTTGTGTCTCTTACTTTAATATTTGCAATATTCTTAATAAATTTGTCTTTTTCTTTTGTATCTTTTATGCGTGCTATTGTAATGTGGCTCATAAATCTTTCTTCTTTCATAAATCCGAGTTTTTCCATTGCAATATCAATCTCGTTTTGCAGGCTAAAAATTTCCTTTCCAACAATATTTATCCAGACAATGGAGGGACTTTTCCGACGGCTGAACAATCCGGTTTTTCCAATCTCTGTATTCATTATTTTAAATTGAATCTCCCCAAGACTTTTTTTGACGGTCTCAATTTTTTCTTCGTCAATTTCCCCAAGAAATTTTAGGGTTAGGTGAAGATTGTTTAATTCTGTTAACTTTCCGATGAAAGGGACTTTTGAAACTTGTTCCTGTATACGCCCAACTTCTTTTACTACCTCTTCAGGGAATTCAATACATATAAAACATCTTGTTAGTTTTTTCATTTTTGCTTATTTTTTAATTTAATTTTATTTTTCCAGGTCACTTAAAACATTATTGTAGTAACGCTTTTCTATTTTTTCTAGAAGCGAGGTATTTTCATTTTCAGAAGGGTATTTAATTCTGAGTTTTTCAAATTTAATATATTTTAGAAGATTAATTTTGTCATCTATCCCTCTTTTTTTAATAGAGCCTTCCACCTTCCTTAGTTCTATCCGCATTAACTCATCTGACTTTTTTAACACTCCAAGATACAGATTTAAGTAGTAACTTCCCAATCTTGAGAACTTCCACGAATCAAATTCTTCTCTCTCAAAATCTTCTGAATATTTCATTTTATTCTTTTTCAATCCAGCCATATCCTTTCTTTTCAAGTTCCTCAGCCAGTTTATTGCCTCCTTCCAATACTATTTTTCCCTTAATCATTATGAAAACTTTGTCCGGTTTTATGTATTCAAGAATTCTTTTGTAGTGCGTGATAATAAGTATGCATTTTTCTTTATTCATTATTTCACCCACCCCTTTTGCGATAATTTTAAGGGAATCAATATCAAGCCCCGAATCTGTTTCATCTAAAATTATTAGTTTTGGGTTAAGAATAAGCATCTGCAAGATTTCATTTTTTTTCTTTTCTCCTCCTGAAAAACCAACGTTAAGGTATCTTTCGGTCATATTTTCAGAAATTTCCAAAATTTCTCTTTTTTCTTTCAGGTTTTTTTTGAATTCAGAGAATGAAAATTTCGGGTTTAATTCTTTTTCTGACGTCTTCAAAAATTTTGAAACGCTTACTCCTGAAATTTCGCGGGGGTGCTGGAAAGACAAAAATATCCCGAGTTTTGCTCTTTTGTCAGGCGAGAGTTTTGTTATGTCTTTTCCATTAAAAAGTATTTTGCCTTTTGTCACAACATATTTTGGATGGCCCATTACTGTATTTACAAGAGTCGACTTCCCTGAACCGTTTGGGCCCATAAGTGCATTTATCTTTCCAAGGTCAAGAGTTAAATTAATTCCCTTTAAGATTTCTTTTCCCTTAACTTCGACATGAAGATTTTTTATTTCAAGGATTTTTGTCATTTTAACTTCTCCACAATTTGGTATTCATCTTCATATACTATTTTTTTTAGATTTTCTTTTTCATGGGTTTCCAATTTTATATCGGTTAAGTATTTTTTATGGGAGTTCAGGAGTTTTTTTTCATATTCCTCCCTTCCTTTTTCAGTGAGATAAAAAAGGTAAACCCCTTCTGTGAGCTCTGGTTTTACAAGCCATTTTTTATTTTCTAAAACCTCATCAGTCAATTCTTTTGGCATTAATCTTCTTCCGGCTGAGAAAACCCCTTCTCCTTTAGTTGTATATCTGTAAATTTTCATTTTATTTTTTTTAAAATCTCAAGAGGCAGGAGCTCGCATTTAATTTTTGTCGTGATGACCTCAATTCCAAGTAAGTTATCCATCTCTTTTTTAGTTAACCTTTTTGCTTTCTCAAGATTCATTCCTTTTATTTTCTCCGCAAGAACCGAAGCCGAAACTGTGGATATGACACAGCCTTTTCCGTGAAATTTTGCATCTTTTATTTTTCCGTTTTTTATCTCAAGTTCAAGAGTAAGTTCGTCCTCGCACCCTGGGTTTTTTAGGGTCGCAGAGTGAGTTTTATCTTTCATGCTTCCAAAGTTTGGCTTTTCTGAATAAATTTCCATTATTTCTTCCATGTAGATTGAATCGGTTTTCATTTTGCTTTATATCCGGGATTATTTAATTTATTATAATACTCCCAGTAAACTGCCAAATTCCTTTCTTCATCAATAACTTTTTGAGTTTTCCTATGCAATTCGTTTTCTTTTAGGAAATAATCTACTACTCTTATTTTTTTATGGCCATTTAAAGTATACGCTTCTGCTACAAGAATATTTCCGGGGAAAGATTCTGTTACAAATCCGATAAACTTTTTGCTCAAATTCTTTGAAAATGGCGAAATTGTCAGGTCATTTTTAATGAGGGTACCAAGAGAATCTTTTTTTATTAATTTTCCCGATTTCATTTTTAGCAAACACTATTTTCTATTTCAAGTTCTATTAATTTATTTAATTCAACTGCGTACTCAAGAGGCAGAGCTTTTATGATCGGTTCAATAAAACCAGAGACTATTAATTTTATTGCTTCACTTTCAGGAAGACCCCGGCTCATCAAGTAAAACAGATCTTCTTCACCTACTTTTCCAATTGCTGCTTCATGTGAAACTTCAACCTGATTTTCATGAACATCCATTGAAGGAAAAGTCATTGCCTTGCTCTTGTTATCAAGCATAAGCCCGTCACAGCGCACGCTTGATTTTGAGTTTATTGCTCCAGGATTTATTTTTATTAAGCCCCTGTATGAACTTACTCCACCGTTGACACTTATTCCTTTTGACAGAACTGTTGAAGAGGTTTTTTCTTTTAAGTGATATACTTTGCATCCGGTGTCCTGATACTGCCCTTTTCCTGCATAGGCAATTCCTATGTAATCTGACTTTGAGTTTTTTCCCTTAAGGACGCTGCAGGGGTAAAGCATTGTTGTATGGCTTCCAAGATTTCCGTTTACCCATTCAATTATTCCATCCTCCTCAACGACTGCCCTTTTTGTATTAAGGTTATATGTGTTTTTTGACCAGTTTTCAATGCTTGAATATCTTACTCTTGCTCCCTTTAAAACGTGAATTTCAACACATCCAGCATGAAGGGAGCTTTCAGTATATTGTGGGGCGCTGCATCCTTCTATATAGTGAATCTCTGAACCTTCGTCTGCAATTATCAATGTGTGTTCAAACTGCCCTCCTTTTTTTGAGTTCATCCTAAAATACGCCTGAAGAGGAATTTCAACTTTTACGTTTTTTGGGACATAAATGAAAGTTCCTCCACTCCACACCGCACAGTGAAGCGCTGCGAATTTGTGGAGATTGGGGGAGATGCATGTAGTCATAAAGTATTTTTTAAAAATTTCTTCGTGTTCTTTTAAACCATTATCACAGTCAGAAAATATGACTCCTTTTTCTTCAAGGTCTTTTTTTAAGTTATGGTAGATTACTTCGCTTTCATATTGCGCACCAACACCCCCAAGGACTTTTCTTTCAGCCTTAGGAATTCCGAGTTTCTCAAAAGTTTCTTTTATATCTTTTGGGACTTCATCCCAGGACCTTGCATTATTTTTTGCGTTTGGCCTCATGTAATAATAAATCTTTGAGAGGTTAAGCCCTTCAAGGCTTGGCCCCCAATCCGGCATGGGTTTTTCGTTAAAGGTTCTCAGAGCGTCAAGTCTTTTTTTAAGCATCCATTCAGGCTCGTTTTTGTCTTTAGAAATCTTTCTAACTAACTCTTCATTCAGGCCTTCCGAGCTTTTGAATTTAAGGTCTTCCTTATTTTTCATTGCATACGCTTTTTGTAGTTTAGTTTCCATTTTATCGCTTTTTGATATTAAACATATGAAAAATGGTTCATATAAAAAGCTTTAGTCTATAATTCGCTTTATCAGAAGAAGTTGATATTGAGATGGATAAACTTTTAATGGAATTAAATCTGGATTGGAAATGGAAGAACTGAGTGGGGGGCATCACCACTCCTCATATTCCACTTCAATATCTCCTTTTAATCTGTGGCACTGGCAACCAAGTCTTTCATTTTCATTGAGAGGAAACTCTTCTTCCATTTCAGTTTTTGGGTTTATATTTTCCATGCCTTTAGTAACTTTTATTTTGCATATTCCGCAAACCCCGTCGCAACAGTTAAAGTCAACCCCAAGTTTTTCAAATGCGGAATAAGGATTTTCGTTCTCTTTAACAATTGTTTCTTTTTCGTTTAATTTAATTTTTGGCATGAATTTGTAAACAAGAGTTTATATAAAAATGTTTTGTGATGGAAGATTTTTATAAAAGAAAAAATTTTGAATAAGAATTAGGGATTTTTCAAATAAAATTACCCAATTCAAATCTTTCCAACCAAATCCAATCCTGGTCTCAGCGTGTCTTTGCCGGGTTTCCAGTTTGCAGGGCAAACTTCTCCGCCGTGTTCGGCTACAAACTTTGCGGCTTCAAGTTTCCGAATAAGTTCGTCAGTACTTCTTCCAAGGGAATTGTCATGAATTTCATAAGCTTTCAAAACTCCTTCGGGATTAATTAAAAATGAACCCCTGAGCGCAACTCCTTCTTCGGGAATTAAAACTCCGTATTTATGCGAAATTTCATGTGATGGGTCTGCAACCATCGGAAATTTTATCTTCTTTATAGTTTCTGAAGTGTCGTGCCAGGCTTTGTGAACATAATGTGTATCAGTTGAAACAGAAAGGATTTCACAACCAAGCTTTTTGAATTTTTCATACATGTCTGCCATTTCCCCCAACTCCGTAGGACAAACAAAAGTAAAGTCTGCAGGGTAAAAGAAAATTATAACCCATTTGCCAATGTAATCACTTAAAGAAACTTTTTTAGTTCCTCCATTGTGAAAGGATTGTGCAATGAAAGTTGGTGCTCTGTGATTAATTGCTAAAACTTCTTCATTATATTCACAGCCATATTCTCCTCCACAACATTCAAAATCTTTTTTCATAACAATTTTAAAAAAAATTTGTTTATAAACATTGTGGGAAAATTTCAGGTTTAGATTTTTCATAAGGAAGCTCATACATATGCATTTCTTCCAAATAAAGTATTCCTACAATTGTATCTTCTTCATTACAATCTTCATCGTAATTTTCCAATATCAATCTGCATATTTAGAGGATGCAAAAATAATTTTTTTAATAACTGTCCATTTCCTTGGAACATAAATTTTTCATTTTTTATTAGGAGAGACTTAATTTTGAATCAGGTGTTTTAAATTCTTTTTTTGTATACTTTCGGGATAATTCTTTCATGCGGAGCGGTTCTATAACCTGCACAATATTCCCAATTTCATAATTTGTTTATTTCTTCAATCATTTTGCCAACAAGTTCTATGCTCATGCCGTGGCCGAGAGCTCCTTCTTCAATCGTTTCCATTCCTGAAAAAGCGCAGCCAAAGCAACCAAGACCGAATTCCATAAGGACTTCAATAGATTCGGGCTTTTTGTCAAGTATTTCAATTATTGTCATATCTTTTGTTATTAAAGTTTTTTGTTTTTCTTTTTTGGAGATTTGTTTTTTCATTTTTTTATATCCTTGGCTTCCCTTAATTTTTCAACAGTTTGAAACAGTACTTTTAAAGCATAACTTATGTCTTTGTCTTTTGTGTCTTTTCCTAATGTGAATCTTATAGAAGAATCCTGCTCTTTTGGAGTGAGCCCTATTGCTTTTAAGACGTGGCTTTCGGCGTTTGTGTTTGACATGCAGGCTGAGCCGGTTGAGACATAAATCCCTTTATTCTCAAGGAATGCCCCAAGGGCTTCGCCCTCCACATTTTTAAAAGAAATATTCACATTATTAGGGAGTCTTTTTTCGCCTTTTGCACCGTTCAATTTTACTTCAGGAATCGTGTAAAAAATCCCGTCAATTAACTTATCCCTTAAAATTATCATTTTTCTATAATCCGTTTTTTTTGAAATTTCTACTGCCTTTGCAAATCCCACAATTCCTGGGACGTTTTCAGTTCCGCTTCTTAACATTCTTTCATGCCCTCCCCCATGAAGAAGCGGCTCAATTTTTATTCCCTCTTTTATGAAGAGTGCTCCAGTTCCTTTAATTCCATAAATTTTGTGGGCATTTATGGTCACAAGATCAAGGTTGAATTTTTTTACATCAAGAGAAATTTTTGTATAACTTTGGGCTGCATCTGTATGAAACAAAACTTTTTTTTCATGGCATATCTTTCCTATTTTTTCCAGTTCTTGAATAGTTCCGATTTCGTTATTTGCATGCATGACTGAGACTAAAAAAGTTTTTTTTGTGATTGAATTTTTTATTTTTTCTGGAGTTATAAATCCTTCTTCATTCACACCGAGGTAAGTGACTTTTGCCCCCTTTTTTTCAAGCCATTTGCAGGTATGGAGTATGGAGTCATGCTCAATTTTTGTTGTTATGATATGGTTTTTACCATAAGGAAAGTTTTCAAAGAAAAGTCCCTTAAGCGCCCAATTATTTCCTTCTGTTCCTCCAGAAGTGAAATATATCTCTTCAGGTTTTGCATTAATAGATTTTGCAATTACCTTTCTTGCAGATTCAATTGCCTTTTTGGCTTCCTGCCCTTTTATATGAACTGAAGACGGATTCCCGTAAAAATTTTCAAAATAAGGCATAACTGCTTTCAAAACTTTCCTATCAACTTTTGTTGTCGCCGCGTTATCCAAGTAAACTGATTTCATTTTAATCTTCTTTTTCTTTTTGTTAACTGCTTCTTTGCAATTTTAAGAAATTTATTTTTTTAATTTGCATCCTTCACAATTTTTTTCCCTGTGCTGGTCAATTATTTTCAAAATGGGGAGAATTGTTTTTTTGTTTAGAGAATAGATTCTTTTTTTACCAATCTGTTTTGAACCTACTAGATTGCAAAATTTCAAATTTGCAAGTGAATGAGAAAGTTTTGATTGTTCGATATCAAGTTCCTTGGAAAGTTCATTCACGGACATTGATTTTTTTTTCAGCGCTGAAATAATGTCTGTTTTTACTCCGTTAGCAAGATTTTTGAAGAATATATGATAAGCTTCACACCGCAATCTGGTTCTCATATGAAAAGTATCTCATATGAATATTTAAAGGTTTCTTTGAAGAATATTTGCGCTGATGTTTGTCACTCCAAACTTGGTTTATCTTAAAGGTTAGCCAGAAATCCATCTGCTTTAGCTGATGGATGAATGGCGCTTCTTGAAAAACATTTTTCTATTTTGATTTACTAAAAAAAGAGTAGCCGTGATTGTCGGCTACTTGAACATATC
>Ga0209727_1001691_pt1 | contig 17450 bp, 13 predicted proteins | sample RifGroC1_FD_183995 | JGI IMG/M metagenome (GOLD analysis project Ga0209727, IMG submission 183995) | Groundwater microbial communities from Rifle, Colorado, USA - Groundwater C1 (SPAdes) (version 2) | ecosystem: Environmental > Aquatic > Deep subsurface > Groundwater | place: Rifle, Colorado...
GCTACCACACACCCGATGGCTCTATCTCCTCTCACATCGACCTAGTGGCGACTGACTACGTGTGCAGCCAGCTTTTGTCCGGTACTATCTGGACAGGCGCACACCTTGAGGCAGCGGGCGAGCTGGTGTACGAGACCGTGGGTGGTGATCCTCCCACATCCGAGCTGGTGGGTATACGCACCGCCCTCTCTCCTAGCGCCGACATCACCTTCATAGCCATTGGTGGCACTCAGTACATAGTGGGCGTAGATGGTGTCACCTTCACAGGTGGGTACGTTTACATACCCGGACTGTTCGCTCCCGGTACTGTGGTTGACGTTTACTACAAGATACCCAGCTCTGGCGGGCTGGCATCTCTGGCAGGGTTCGTAGTGACTCGCTACGGAGACTCCTTGCACATCAAGAGGGCTGACGGAGCGCCCTTTGAGGTTCGTACCGAAGACGGAGCGCAAGGTAAAGACTTGATCGCCATCAAGGGCACAGTGACCTCAGTGGGCGAGCTGCCACCTGTTGCCCCGGCTGGCTTCATCATAAAGGTCAAGGGTGCCGGTAAGAGCGAGGATGACTCCTTCTACCTTAAAGCCGTGGCGCGAGATGGAAACCAGACCGTGTGGGTCGAGACCTTGGCCCCTAGCACGAAGTACAAGTTCAACGCAGCTACCATGCCGCACACGCTAGTTAGGGAGTCGGTAGATGTCGAGGGTGTAGCCACGTTCGTTCTGGACCGGGGTGAGTGGGTGGACAGAGATGTAGGGGCTGAGGACAGCAACCCATTCCCGGCTTTCGCGGACCAGAGCACACCTACCACAATCCAGAGCGTAGGTATCTTCCAGAACAGGCTGTTCTTCACCAGCGGAGAGACGGTGAGCATGACCCGCACGGGTCGCTTCTTCGACTTCTTTAGACAGAGTACACAGGCAACCGCCGACGATGACCCGATAGATGTTTACTCGGACTCAGCACAGGTAAGCAACCTACTGCACTCTGTATCGCTTGATGGCGATCTGGTGTTCTTCAGCCCCAACGCTCAATTCGTGCTCAAGGGAGACAAGCCTGTAACCAAGGCTACTGCCACCCTGAAGCAGTCGAACACGTTCAAGGTTCAGGTGGGAGCTGCACCTGTCCCTGCTGGGGAGTACGTGTACTTCGCATATGATGCCGGTGCGTTCTCAGGTGTACGTGAGTTCTTCACCGACAGCGTGGTTGACACCAAGCGAGCACGACCCGTGACCGAGCACGTCAACAAGTACATCAAGGGTAAGGTGCGCGGAATGAGCGCCAGCACCAACCAGAACTGGCTTCTGGTGCTCTCCACTGGAGAGCGCAACGTGGTGTACGTGTACAACTGGCTGTGGGCTGGTAGCGAGAAGCTGCAATCGGCGTGGCATCGGTGGGTATGGCCCGCTGATGAGGAGGTGCTGTACGCTACGTTCTCCAATGACGTTATCCACCTGTTCATCAAGAGGGCCGAGGGAGTGTACCTTGAGTCACTGGACATAGGCGACTTGAACTCAGAAGGGCTGACCTTCCCGGTCAGGCTGGACCGCAAGCACGCTTTAGCTGCCTTGAAGGTAGGAGACCGCTGGGAGTTCGATGACCTGTTTCCAGAGGAGAGCACCGACAACCTTGAGTACGTGCTTGCGTTTGGGTGCTACCCGGAAGACGTTGGGACCACTTGCACGTTTGAGCGGAGTGGCGACAAGCTTATCACGTATGACAACATCTCTGCACTAGGGGTGTGCCAGCTCGTTGGAGGCAAGAAGTACACTAGCACTTGGGTTCCGGGTCAGGCTTTGGTGAAGGACTACCAAGGCCGCATCATCGAGTCGGATACACTGCGGGTGCAGCAGGTGTGGCTCAACTATGAGAAGACTGGTCACATCTTGGTCACGGTCTCTGACACTGATGGTAACTCCGAGGTGAACGAGTTCAACGGAAGGGTGTTCGGTGACTCCAACAACCTAGTTGGCTTTGCCCCGCTCACGGACGGCACCTTCAACTTCCCGGTGATGCAAGAGTCAGATAAGTTCACAATATCCATAAGCTCCTCAAGTCACCTTCCGCTGCAAGTGCGGGACATGGAGTTCAGTGGACAGTTCACCCAGCGCGGAAAACGCATCTAGGAGGAAGATATGAGTCTCACGTGTGAGACAGGCAAGGTAGTGTGGCACACCTACGACTTCCACCTTGACGGCAAACCGTTCGGGTTCGCTCAGTGGCGCAAACAGGGTAACGAGGCAGAGTTCCACAACTTCATGTATTCATCTTCCCTCAGTGCCTTGAAGCTGTCTCGTGAGATATTCAACGACATCAAACATGACATGGCGGCTGCTGGCTGCACGTGCGTGGTGGTAACAGACTTGGTGGAGAACGTGGACAGTGCCCGCATCAAGTACTGGAGGTTCATGGGTTTTGAGATATTTGGAGAGCATGAAGGGTACAAGTTCGCAGTTCAGGGGGTAAACTAATGCCAGCGGCGTTAGTAGCGCTGCCCTACGTAATGGCAGCAGTTTCAGCAGCAGGGGCGATATACAGCGGCGTACAGCAGAAGAACACAGTCGAGGCAGAGGAAGCGCAGCAGGCTATAAACAACAAGAACACGACTGAAGCTGCTATTGCGGCTATGGGTGACTTGTCTCCCGCCCAGCGCGACATCAACCACGATTCGGCAGAAGAAGGACTGAAGGCGCAAGCAGAGTACATCCGCAACGTGTCTCAGGTTAATGTAGTGTCTGGGGCTAGCGGTACATATGGTGGCTCTGTAGACTCCATGCTACGCGACCTCAAGACAACTCGTGGCAGGAATATGTCTGCCATTGTTCAGAATAGAAACACTCAGCTAGCTGAAGTACAAAAGCAGGCTGAGCAGATCAGGTACGGGGCCAGAGCTAATCAGGATACTCGTACCTTCAACAAGCCGAGCGGGTTCGGTATTGCAGTCAGCGCAGTAGGAGCAGGCGCTCAAGGCTACGCTTCTGGATCATCAATGGCTAAAGGCATGAAGGACGGCATAAAGGCGGGTGGCTGATGGCAGACAGGTTCATAGAGAGGCAGGACATGGGAGACCCGCTCAGCCGGGAATCCCAGCCGCAAGACCTCAAGAGCAGCACTAGCACCATCGACCGCAGCTACAGGCAGCAGGCAACCGCTGTTGGTCCGGTGGAGAATATATTCAATACGCTCCTGCAAGCTTCGGGTCAGGTTATGGACGCCGCTGGTCAAGAGTTCACCCGCAAGATCGAGGAGGATAAGACCCTCCAGACCTATCGGTTCTACAAAGGCATGGAGCCTTCCGATGAAGCAACAGTGGCGGGCTACCGCGCTCACGCCGTGCTGGGGGTGCAGAACAGCGTCCTAGAGCAGACGGCAACGCTCAAGAAGGAAGCCGAGACGTTCACTGGCACCGACGAGGAATGGGAGGAGCGGGTAAGGGTCTCCCAGAAGGCCACGGTTGATAGTGTCTTCGCCTCACACCAGCACCTCAAGGAAGACCCGGAGACACTCAAAGCGATCACCACCATCTACGGCGAGCAGGTTCCGCAGATAGCAGCAGCGAGGGTGGGCGCGAAGCTTGCTCAAGAGCACGAGAAGCGCATCACTGGCTTGTACGACAACATCCTGCTACGGGCAGATGGCTTGCCACCCGAAGAGCAGTTCAAGGTGCTTGAGTCCACCATGTCGGATGCGTCCGATGCCATGCAGCTTGGCAAGAAGGACAGAGAGAAGGTGCTCATGACCTTGGCGGCAGAGAAGGCCAAGCAGGGCGACCTCACCTTCATCGAGTACACCAAGCAGTACAAGGGCGGGGCTAGCACCTCACTCTTTGATCGCACGGCAGCTCTTCAGGAAGCAGAGCGATCTGGTCAGCAGGTGTGGTTCCAGCAGAATCAAGACGTGGTTGCAAAGGAGAAGCTTGCCTTGGAGACCGCCTACTTGAACGAGGAGTTCGACTTTGACGAGCTGACTCGCCGTGGTCAGGAGCTTAACAAGCGTCTAGGCGGCACAGGCTCGCTGGCATACAAGGATGACACATTCCTTGCTGTTAAGAGCAAGCGCGACTCAAAGGATAAAGATAAGCCTTGGATGCACACCGGAGAGGACTTCAAGGCTGTGGCTGGCCTTCAGGCTAGAGTGGATAGCGGGGAGTTCGACAACGACCCAGGCAACACGCGCCTAGCCAGCGCAGGTCAAGGTCTCAACAGCTCAGAGCAACGCATGGTGATAACTGATGCAGAGCTGGGGGCCATGAAGCTGAAGCGCGAGACTGCCACCGCCGTGAACACGGACCTCAACGCAGATGTAAACCTACTGCTCAAGTCAGGTCAGGTGGGAGTGGACCCGTTCGCTCTGGTACAGGGCGATGGAGCTAGGCAGAAGGCTGCGGTTGCAGGGGTAGCCAAGATATACGAGAACGCGGCAGAGCAGGCCGTGCTCAAGCTACCGGCAGGAGCCACCAAGGAGCAGCAGAACGCAGTGCGGCAATCGTACCGCATAGGTCTTGCTAACTTGCTCTCACAAGGGCAGGTTGAGAATCCAGAGTGGACTAGCAAGATCGCCGTGCTGTCTGTGCTAGACATGGAGAACGCAGACAAGATGACCAGCTTGCCTCAAGCGGCAAAGGACGCCATCGACCTGTACAGCTCCCTCCCTGAAGGCTCACAGATACAGCACGCCAAAGACCCTGCGGTTGCTGTCATCATGGCTAACTACCAAACCTTCAGGCGGCTAGGTCAGCCTGAACCGGCTGCTCTCAGGTCGGCTCAGAAGGCCCAGCGCAACAAGCGAGCTCTGTCCTCTTCGGAGGTTAAGTCCATAGCAGCAGCAGCTCAGTCCCTCACTGAAGACAAGGCAGACACGTGGGTGATGGATGGCATCTCTGATTCACAGCCGTGGATGAGAGGTCTCATGGAGCGTGAGGCTAACGACATGCTCATCGCTACGCTCAAGGCAGGAGCTACGGACGTAGAGACAGCAAAGGGCATGGTCAAGAAGGTGTGGGACAACAACTACACTCAGCTCAAGAACGGTCAGCTCGTGTTCGGAAGTAGGGCATCTCTCGCATCCCGCATGGCGGTGCATCAAGAAGACATCGACAAGACGATGGACGTGTACAAGCTCCAGAACCGGACCATGCTAGAAGATCAGGCTGGTCACTCCATCGAGGATATGTACTTCGATGTGACCCCGGACCGTGGCACCTTCACTGTCAGGTCAGGTCTTACCGGAGAGGTGCTGACCTTGCCTGCCAACCTCAACACCATGAAGCGTGGAAGGGATGGCTACATCAGCAACAACCCGGACGGCTTTTTGGACGGCATCAAGAAAGACTACGCTGCCTTTGTTCAATCGTGGCGGTCAGGGAAGGGCGATCAGGTGTCGTTCTTCAAGCAACCGGAGCAGCTCCCTGAGCAGTCAGAGCTTCTGGTTCGTACCATCGGTATGGTGGAGAATCCAGACCGAGTGGGTTGGCAGAAGCTAGGGAAGACCGGGGCGTATCACCCCTACGACGACAACGGTGGGAGGGCTATTGGCTACGGTCATGCCTTGACTCCTGCTGAGGTCAAGCAGGGATACATCGAGCTGGACGGCACTCGGTACGGCATAGGCGGTAAGCATCCCTCCATGATTACCGAGGACGTAGCTCGTAGGATCATGAAGCGAGACATAGCCAAGTACGAAGAAGACCTGCGTAAGAGCTGGAAAGGGTACGATGCTCTCCCGTTCAAGTACAAGGGTGTGCTTCTTAACATAGCTTACAACACCGGAAACGCCCTCCCTAAGAACTGGCCCAAGCTGCGCGAGCAGATCGACCGTGGAAATGACGCTGGGGTTCGCAAGGAGATGGTGACTAGCTTCCGGGACGTTACCACCGGCAACCGAATCCCGCTAGCACAGCGCGCTTCCATAGTAGCTGACAGGCTTAAACTTAACCGATAGCACCCTCCGGGGGTGCTTATCCCCCAGAGGTGAACGTGGGTAAGAAGAAGAAGCAAATAGATGTGACCGCTTTCGGTGTGCCCTCTCTGGCCCCCACGGTGGAGATGAAGCCGGGAGCTAGCGCTACGGTTATACCTGAGAGGTACACCACAACCGAGGATACGGCGGTAGCTCAGCGGGCAGAGGAGCAGCGCAGGGAAGACCTTGACTGGTCTGACCTGCCTAAGCAGGCAATCCAGAGCAACTGGATGGTTCCTTCCGTGTCTAGGTTCCTTGAGCGTAATGACTACAGCCCCAGCATCGAGGGATACAAAGTTCCTGAAGAGGAGCTTGACTTGCTACCGCACAAGATGGAGGACAAGTCCTACCTGCGTGAGAGTACCTCCCCGGAAGACTACAAGCGCAGGCTTGTGTATCTGGATGAGGACTTGGAACGCAAGCGTGGGCTAGCCTCCTACGGCTGGCAAGGCGCCGCCGCTGGCTTCCTCGCTGAGCTGTTCGACCCTGTTGGCTGGGGTATCGGAGCCATCGGAGCGCCACAGATCGCCGCTATGAAGGGTGGGAGGCTGCTTAAGGCCGGGGCCGGGGCGCTCACTTTCGGCACTCAGGGTGCCGCCACTGAAGCCCTCCTTGCCGCTGGAGACACGCAGAAACCTGTGTCCGATGCGATGTATGGATTCGCGTTCGGTGCCGTCTTGGGCGGTGGTCTGGGCGCTCTGAGCAGGGTTCACCCGCACGCCCCTGCCGTGGCTCACGCCTCGGACTTGGTAGATGAGGCGGTACGCCGTGAGGCTCAACTCGTAGTGTCTCACGCGGGAGACATCGACACCCCGACATTCCAGCGCAAGCCCTCACGTCCGGGTGCTGATGCCAACTACCCAGCAGAAGCTAGCTTGCTTGATTCCGAGCCTGCTACTCATCCCGTGTTCCGTAAAGAAGAGGTGACGGTCAAAGGTGTTGATGACATAGAGGTGGCTCGTGTTGTGAAGGAGTACACATCTAACCTTGAAGCCAAGGGCAAGATGGAGTTCCGTGGCAGGCAAGGCGCTGCTGCTAGGAAAGGCATCGAGGACGCTGCTGCTCAAACAAAGGCAGACGTGGGTGAGATACGAGACCTTCTCACCAGAGAGCGTGCAGAGCTGGTTAGTGAGCACGGAGCGCCCCGCAACAGCAGCGAGCATACCAAGCTTGAGTTCCTGCTTCAGAAGCTAGATGATAAGTACAAGCCAGTGCTGAACGCAGCACAGCGCAAGCTTGATGACCTCACTGACAGGTTGAGAGCCTCCAAGGAGTCACGCAACGCTCGTAAGGAGCTGGACGAGTTCAAGGCCAAGACTCCAGAGGGCCAAGCTAAGCATCTCTTCCCTGAAGGTCTTCCTCGCTTCTTTGAGCGAGTGGATCGCCACGTGTTCGTTGCAGATGAGGTTGGAGCAGAGCTGGACATCTCAGAGGCGGCAGAGGCGGCGGCTAGGTTGGACGAACTGGACCCGATGGAAGAGGCTGGGGAGATGTTCGACCTCCTCACCGGCGAAGCGGTTCCGTCTGCTAAGAGCAAGTCAGCTTCAGGCTCCAGCGAGCCGGTCCCATCCCTTGCTAACAAAGAGGCGGATAGGTTAAAGGCTGATGAGCGCAAGGCCAAGGTCGATGCGCTCAGGGTGCGGTCTACCACAGGGCTGACAACCCCTGAGTTCGTTAAGTCCATGATCGAGCGGGCAAAGCGTAAGGGGGCGACCTCCGTGCAGTGGCTCCCGTTCCAGTGGATGCGGGACAGGGTACAAGGCGTGTACACCACGCTGGATCACTCAGAGAACCAAGCCTTCAGGGGCTTGAACGACATCTTGCATGAGACAGGGCAGGGTCAGTCGAACCAAGAGCACACTGCCGCTGCTTTCCAGCACTTCTTCCTGAACAAGATCAGATCGGCAGAGCGTAACAGGTATGACGTAGGCTACCTGTCTTGGGCCAAAGAGCAAGGCATGGGAACCGTGCAGGCTCTCATGGACGTGGGCAACAGGAAAGCGCTGTTCAACACCGAGGTATACCTGAAGGTGGTGGACCCTAGCAGATCAGCATCCGAAGGTGTCACCCTAGCGGCAGAGGGGCATCGAGACGCCATGAGCCTAGCGCTGGAGCTTCGCAAGAAGGCTGGTGAGATGGGCTGGTCCGACATACAGGACAGCAGGGCGTACATGCCTGTCATATTTGAGAGCACTGCGGTTGTGCATCTCGTGTCCAAGCACGGAGAGGACTTGGTGCGCGGCTTAATATCCAAGTCGTACCAAGAGGGCAAGTTCCACCTCAAGGCCAAAGCTGCTGACAAGCTTGCTGAGATGCAGATCAGGCGCTCTAGGGCGCATCAGCTATCTGGCAGTCAGGTATTCAAGAACGTGGTGGCGGAGTCCGAGCGTAAGGACTTCATCAAGGACTTGAAGGAGGCCGGGGTTCCTGAAGAGCACATCATGACGTTCCTTGAGGACCAAGAGCACGCCCAGCTCCTCGATAACATCTCCAACAGGGCTAAGTTCAGCTTAGGGCTGAATCCTATCACCGAGCACCAAGGTGTTCGGATGGTGGACCTTTTGTATACAGACACTTCAATGTTGACGCAGAACTACTACCGGGAGTCTGCCGGTGGTGCAGCTCTAGCCAAGATGGGCTTCAAGTCCTATGAGCACGCTCACCGAGTTGTCAACGCGGCAGAAGATGTGGGCCTGCGCTCTGGTGCAAACGCAGCTCGTAATAAGGAAGAGGCGGACATGATCCGCGATACGCTGAAGCTCATGTACGGCAAGTCCTTGGACCTAGACCCGAACGGCACCTTTGCGGTTACTAGCCGCAGGCTCAGGGGCATAGCGGCCAACCGCTCTCTTGGCATGATGGGCTTTGCTTCCTTCCCAGAAGCAGCTCGTGCAATAACCCATCTAGGTCTAGGGACCGTGCTGAGGAATGTACCTGCCGTGGCTATCTTCCGTAACAAGTCTGCAAGGGTGGGTGCCACGTCAATGGGAGAGCTGTCTGAGCCTGTGCTGCGTGGCATAGAACGGCAGTTCGGATATATCGGGGATGACCCGTGGCTAGCCCCGTTGCACATACGCGGTGACGAGATGCTTGTTCAGGACTCGGCCAGCAAGATCGGCAGGGTGTTAGATAACGCACTGGCTGTGGGTGGCAACGTCAACAGCATAGCCTCTGGCTTCCGTGCAATACAGGGCGGGCTAGAGAAGATAGTCATGCGCGGCATCAGCGAGAAGGTGGTGAGCATGGCAGAGGGCAAGATGCCCTTCCCGGCGCAGATGGCGGGGGAGGTTGGCTGGTCGCCTCAGTTCCTCTCCGACTTGCAAAGGTTCGTGCAGGATAACCCGAAGGTGGACAACTTCAAGGGCCAGAGCATAAGTGTGCTGAACTTTGAGAAGATGCCAGAGGAGATGCTGGACACGCTACTGATAGGGATGCAGCGCATCAGGGGCCGCATCGTACAGCAGAACTTCATCGGTGATTCAAGCGTGTGGATGCACAGCTCTATAGGCAAGGTGCTCACTCAGTTCAAATCCTTCAGCATCATCTCTGTGGAGAAGCAGCTCATACACGACCTTCGCGGGGATAAGATCAAGGCCGCTCAGACCCTCATGTGGTCCTCCCTTCTGGGGTACGTGGCGTACAACGTGCGTACACAGCTCGCCTCCATAGGCAGGCACGACAGGGAGAAGTTCCTAGAGGACCGGCTCAACGATAGGGCAGTGTCAGTCGGCACATTCAACATGATGCCGCAGGTTGCAGGCTTGTCTCTCGCTGGAGACTTCCTTGGAACGGTTGGGCTTCTGCCAGACAGCGCCATGAGCGCTCCGGGGCGGGCAGGTGTTCGCCCCATGTCTGGTAACAACATCGCACCGGCAGCAGGCGTAATCGCAGATACAGCTAAGCTAGCTCACAGCGTAACACGTATGCTCGACCCCACCAGCGAGGGCACGGGCGTAGATGTCTTGAAGGCGGGCCGGAAATTGGTCCCGCTGTCTAATGCACTCGGCGCAGGCCAGATGCTAAACGTGCTCATCGGAGCAGCAGAAAAGGAGTAGTATGGCTTTCAGTTATCAAGAGCAAACAGGAGACGGTGTAACAACCGTCTTCCCCTTTAGCTTCTCGGGGCGGGGTACGGGGTACATCCGAGTCGCTGATATAGTGGTCACAGTGAACGGGGTGGTGACTACAGACTTCACGCTATCAGGAAGCAATCAGGTGCAATTCAACTCTGCACCCCCTGCGCCAGTAGCTCCTTGGGTCGGGCCTAACATCATGATACGCCGAGTGGTGCCCAAGGATACACCCTATGCTGACTTCAGCCGGGGTAATAACTTCGGGCAAGAGCAGATGAACTTCACAGTGCTTCAGCAGTTGTACGCGCTGCATGAGTTCCTTGACGGATTCCTCCCTGACGGCTACTTCGTCAAGAGCGACATGGACTTCAAGGGTCAGCGGATAGTAAACCTTGGCGCGCCGATAGACCCTTCGGATGCAGCTACACGCTCATTCGTAACCACAGAGTACCCGGCATCGGTGCTTGCTAACACTCAGAGTGCCCAAATTAGCGCCCAAGTAGCCGAAGCCTTCGCTGCGTCCATTAACGTGGACAATTACACCAGAACGCACAGGCTGGCGGACATAATCACAAAAGGCCCGTGGGTTGATGTTCGCGCCTATGGTGCGGTTGGTGACGGCGTGACAGATGACCGTGCGGCGATACAGGCAGCGCTCGACAGCCTTCCTGTCGGCGGAGGGCTGCTCCTACCCAAAACCGGGAGCTACTACCGTGTCGTCAACACCTCAGCACTGAGCAGCAGCACTGCACGCATAAAGGTGAAGATAGATGGAGATGTTGTTTCGACAGAGATAAGTGCGAACCTTATGCAGTTAAGTGGCGAAGGTGTCAAGGTATATGGTACAGGTAGCTTAACGGGACCGGGCATCTACCACGACTACAACTCTACGGACCCTATACTCCAATGGCTTCCCTCCTTGCTGAAGTTGTCAGGAGCAGGGTCTGAGTGCACTGGCATCACCTTCGATGACCATCCGACACTTGCACTCTGGCTGGCTGGCAACGATTGCTACGCACATGGCTGTACGTTCAAGGGTGGACCGTTGACTCACGGAGCTGGTACGGTACAGCACTATATCTACATGGGTGTGCCGAGTGGCCTGCCCAGGGGCGGTGTGGTTACTGGCAATCGGTTCCTTGGAGAGGCTGTCGGCGGCGCGGCGTACTCTGGCATCTTCAACACGTCAAGTGGTGCTGTCATAGTGGGTAATTACTTCCGAGGGTGCCACGAGCACGGTGTGTATAACTATGGTCCCGGAACCATGATTGGTAACAACGTGGTCGAGGATAAGCTGTCGGAAACCTATGCAGGTGCAATTCAATCCTTTGCGGAGGACGTGGTGATCTGCGGTAACACCATGAAAGGCTCCTTCGGAATCTCGGTCCAGAACGGCAACGTAGCCATCATCGGCAACAAGGTGGACAACGGTAATATAAACGTAGGCTCTTTCTACGCCCACGCCGATATGTACGGAGGCCAGCCGACAACCACCATTTACAAGAAAGTCTTGATCGCCCACAACATTCTCACAAACTCTAACGAAGGAGCCGCTGCTATAGCGGTCTCCATGCAGAACTACCTAGAGGACTTGCACATTGTCAACAACATTGTAGATGGCGGGTTGACAACTCTGGGTGTAATCAGTATCACGACTGCTAGCACCTTCGCTGCATACCCTAAAGGTATCCGCAACGTGACAGTGCAAGGCAACAAGCTAACCCACCGCCCCGGTGGACTCTTCGGTATCAGAATGTACGGGGTATACAATGGTCAGGTTCTGAACAACCACATCGTGAACGCCGCCAGCTCTGCTATACGACTGTACTCGTGCGACACAGTGTTCGTAGAGAGGAACATAGCAGAGGACAGGAATGCGGTTCCGGTCTCTGGCACTATCGTCTACGCCTCTGCTGAGAACGTGAACATTCACGCGCTCAACAACAACTTCCTCAATCCGAAAGCTGGAACCCCGCTTGTCACACTCCCCACCACAGGTACTCAGTCTGGCAACGGGACCAACGGTACAAGACCGTGGGAAGGGGTGAAAGGAACGTCTACCAACAACAATGCCACAGCGGGCGAGGTAGGAGAGTTACTAACCAACCAGCTCGCCAGCGGGTCTGCTACCGCACTGGTCACGGCTACAGCCAAGACTGTAGTGAGCCTGACGCTGACTCCGGGAGACTGGGACATCACAGGAGTTCTGGACTTCTCCTTAGCAGGTGCGACTACCAGCTCGCTGCGAGCAGGCATAAACTCCACAACTAACGCTTTCGGCGCTCAGGATACGTTCGTTAATACGCCGCTGGTTGTGACAGCACTCACCGACACGTGCGGGAAGGTTGTTCCGGTTATGCGTGTTTCCATCGCAGCCAACACCACTTATCACTTAGTGGGGCAGGCTACATTCACCGCAGGTGCAGTAACTGCCTACGGGACAATCCGCGCTAGGCGCGTTCGTTAAGGAAGATATGCTCAAGGAAACAGCAGGCATAGTAAAGGAGGCGGCTCACTCAGCGCCTCCCGCAGTATACGTGGCGGCTGGGCTGTTTGGGTACACGTGGAGTGAATTATCAGCCGCAGCAATATTCGTGTTCACATTGATACAGATCATACGCGCTCTGATTAAGATGGCGTTTTGTATCAAGTGTTACATCTCGCACTGGTCCTGTGACAGGTCATGCAAGGAGCTTAAATGAAAGGTAACAAGAACTCAGCCTCGGAGGACATGCTTGGTACGTTGCACAAAGCTGTCACCACCGCGTTCACGCGCAGGGTGGATGACATGCTGACCAAGTGTGAGGAGGCACCGGACGAGATACAGTTCATCATTGATGAGAAGTTCTTGACCGCCGCCAGCAACTTCCTGCACAAGAATGAGATAGGTGCAAGTCTACCTGAGCAGGATGCGGTATCTCCGCTGGCTAAGAGCTTAGCCGAGATAAAGGAGCGTCAGCGCGGCAAAGTGCTTAGCTTCACTGATGAGAAGAAGGAGGCGGCACTTTGAGCTACATCACACCACACCCGGCCAACAGGCTTCTGTCTCTTCACACAGACCCTTCGATAACAGGTACAGTCACTCCCACCGTGCTCGGAACTATCACGGTTCCGGGCGGGAGCATGGGTCCGAACGGTATGCTGAAGATAACTATGCTGGTCTCGGTTACGAACAGTGCCAACATCAAGAACCTGCTTATAAAGTTTGGATCGTTCTCGGCGTACACTCTCAACTTGACCACTTCTAACTCAGCCCAGACCTTGCTGATACTGCGAAACAGGGGCAGTCTCGTAGCTCAGGTTATGAACCCAAGTGGTGGCGGTCCTTACGGGAACTCCAACTCGGCAGCTATAACTTGTGCCATTGATACTGCGCTACCGTTTGATATAACGGTTACTGCAACACTGGCCAACACAGGTGAGACAATCACCTTGAACAGTTTTGACGTGGAGGTGATACGTTGATAGTTAGCAAGGGCTTCTCAGTCACAACCGGTTACACCACCGCTATAGCAGCAAACGGGTCTAGGGCCAGCGAACTGTGCATCCAGAACAACACGCCCGGAGTGCTGTACGTTACAATCGGCGGGTCTACTACGGACGCAGACGCACTCCTCATACCCTCAGGCTCCATGCTGAGCCTCTCTTCACCTGTAGGCTCCGTTGTCAAGATGAAGAGCACGGTGGCGGGGAACGTAGTGCTGGTAGGGGATCAGCTCTAATTGGCTAAACTTTCTCCTGAAGAGCAGATGGCGCTCTGGAGGTCTCTTGAAGAGGTTCAGGAAGCTTTCCCCAATACGGTGGAGGGCTTCCTACTTTTCGCTCAGGTTGTAATCAACACGCTCATCACTGGCAAACCGGACCTGAACAGACTGCAAGCAGATATGTGCAGGTACTTGTTCGCAGGTCCGAAGTACCGGATGCTCCAAGCACAGCGAGGGCAGGCCAAGACTACCATCACGGCTATCTACGCTATCTTCCGTATCTTGCACGCACCGCACACTCGTATCCTTATATTCTCGCAGAAGGGCAAGCGCGCTGAGGAGATAGCGGGCTGGTGTATAAAGATACTGCGAGGGCTTGAGTTCTTGCACTTCATGCTGCCTGACAAGGCTTCAGGTGATAAGGAGTCAGTCAGGTCCTTCGACATCCATTGGGCGCTGAAGGGTGCAGACAAGTCTCCAAGCATTGCTTGCGAGTCCGTTGAGGCAGGGGCGCAGGGTGCCCGTGCAGACGTGTTGATTGCTGATGACATTGAATCATTGCAGAACTCCCGCACTGTAGCTGGCCGGGAGCTGCTTGAGGACTCTAGCAAAGAGTTCGAGTCCATATGTACTCACGGTGACATCATATACTTGGGTACGCCTCAGAGTATCGAGTCTATCTACAACAACTTACCCTCTCGCGGATATGACATACGAATCTGGCCGGGGAGGTATCCGACACTCAAAGAGGTGGATACATATGGTGGCTTCCTAGCACCTATGCTCTTGTCGGACATAGAAGCAAACCCCTCGCTGCAATGTGGTGGTGGCTTCGATTCACAATCTGGACAACCGACCTGCCCTGAGATGTTCGATGAAGAGACCTTGAGGACCAAGGAACTCGGACAGGGCAAGGCTAAGTTCCAGTTGCAGTATATGCTAAGTACCCGCATGGCTGATGACGGAAGATTCCCGCTCAAGCTCTCTGACCTTATCGTGTATGGCTACAGCCGGTTGCAAGGACCGGAGATGCCTATCTGGGCTAGCGGCCCCGGTCAGATCATCAACGAGCTTCCTAAGTTCGGGAACAGGACCACTGACAAGTTCCACATGCCGATACAGCGCGTCTATGAGTGGAAGCCCTTTGATCGGGTCATCATGTACATAGACCCCGCTGGTGGCGGAAAGAACGGAGACGAGACGGCGTATGCCATCATAGGTCTCATTGGCACCTTTGTCTACATCTTGGACTCTGGTGGATTCCCCGGCGGGTACGAAGAAGAGACTCTGATGAAGTTCGTTGAGGCAGCTAAGGCAGCGAACTGCAAGACCGTTTACATAGAGAAGAACTACGGGCACGGCGCTCACTCCGCTATGCTCAAGCCGCTGTTTGAGAAGCACTGGCCTGTCACTATCGAAGAGGTGTATGAGACAGGTCAGAAGGAACTCAGGATCATAGACGTTCTTGAGCCGCTCATCAGCTCGCACCGGCTCGTTGTGACACCTGACGCAGTGCGCCGGGACTTGGACTCAACTGCCCGCTACGCGCTGGAGAAGCGCCTACGGTACAGCTTGTTCTTCCAGTTGGCGCACATCACGCGGGACAAGGATTCCTTGTTCCATGATGACCGCCTAGATGCGCTGGCGGGTGCCGTGCGCCAGATCGTACAAAGCATCGACTACGATATGGCCCGCGTTGTGGCGGCTCAGCAGGCCGAGAAGTACAAGGAGTTCCAGCGGGTGTGGCGAGACAAGGAGCTGCGGAGAGAGTCGATTTCTGGGCACTCCTCGGCCCCGCACCGGCCCAATAAGAACATATTCGCCAAGACCGGCCCGAAGGCCGGAAAGCGGAAATGGTGATGTCTCACACGTGAGACGAATTAACCCGGACTATAGGGGGTCTATGCCTTACCAGAGCGGGCCTAGCGGCCTAGAGCGCCTATGTCCTCTTTCTATTCCTTTACATAGTATAACAATGTAGCGAGTAGGTAGAATAAACCCGGACTATAGATATACAGACCCGCAGTACAAGGAGCTTCAAGAATGACCTTAGCAATCGCAGGCGACACTCAGGCAGGGACCGCAACCGCTGGCCCCATCGTATTCAACGACCTCCCCATCGTGGCACAGGCGGACATCTCGGAGCAGTATCATGCCGTGAACGTCACCCTCATCTCCGGTAAGAAGAAAGGATCGCTCATCATCAACGCCACCACCGGCGAGATTATGGTCGCTCAGGGGAGCACCCCGACTTCGGAATGGAATAACATGGGTCCGGTCGCAGCCAACATCGTACCGGCCTAACTAACATCGGAAGCATCGCCACCCAGCGCATCGGGTGGCGCTCTCCCGCAAAAGGAAAGCACATGCTCGACATCATCGCAGCTAACAGCGAGCTTATCGCCGCTGGTATCGTAATCCTCATCAATGCCATCCTGACCCGCGTTCCCAGCATCAAGGAGAACGACATCTTCCACGTGGTTGGCACCATCGCCAAGAACGTCTTCGGCAAGCTCGTCACCCCGGTGAAGTAACCATGAGCGTCATCATCGAACTCATCGTTAAGGTGCTGGCGCTCATCTTCAGTACAACTCTGGAGCGTCATGACAAGAAGGAAGAGGCCAATGCAGCTACCAACAAGATCGAAGAGTTTAGAGCCACCCTCGGCTCGGCAGCGGTTGCTGATGATAGCAATCAGCCTGTTGATGTGGGGCTGGCTGTTGCTCTCAGCGAGCAGCACGACAGGGTGCGCCAAGCCATCCTTGATAGTGGACTCGGAGAAGAAGTTGTCCATCTCAGCGCAGCAGTTGAACCAACTGTACAGCGACAACGAGATGCTGCTGAAAGCACTCCGGTCCTGCCAAGGACGCCCAGCACCGCGCTGATAGCTCAGCTCAAGAAGGACGAAGGCTTCAGGGCCAGACCCTATTGGGACATCTCGCAGTGGACCTACGGGTACGGATGCGAGGCTCCCGGCAAGGATGCAGTCATCACAGAGTTCGCTGCTTCTGCCTTGCTCCTCAAAAGGGCGCAGCAGAGCGTGGACGAGTTCTTCCAGCTCTTCAAGGGCCACGAGCACAAGTTCAACGTGGTGCGCCAAGAGTGCTTCATCAACATGCTCTTCAATATGGGCCTCGGCAACGCACAGAAAGGGATGAGGAGCTTCGTGAACACGCTCGCTCACATCTTCGACTACGACGAGCCTGACTGGTCCCGTGTTTCCTATAACCTGTCCCAGAGCAAGTGGTACAGGCAGGTCGAAGGGCGCGCCGTCCGCGTCTGCAAGGAAGTCAAGACAGGCCAGTACGCATGACCCAGCTCTCTGACGTAGCTCGGACGCTGGCGCTTACAGCCACTGCTGGCAACGGAGATCCGCCGCTAGGCTACCCGCCAGAGGCAGGCTCATTCCTCACGAGCAGCCTAGCTGGGGTTCGCTCGTGGCTATCGTGGACCGGCCTGAAGGCTAACCTGAAGTCGTACTTCGACTCGTTGTACCTTGGCATACCCGCGAGGGTGGCTCTCAGCCCCGAAGGTGGCGTGCTGGTCAAGCTCACCAACCGCACAGGTGCGACCTCAGTTAAAGGCTCAGTGCTGTCGTTGTCCACTGCTTACGACAGTGCAGTCACCTTGCAGATTGAAGAGTTCGATGCTGCTGGCATCATGTATGACTCTGGCGTGGCTGATGGCGCTGAGTGCTGGGTGGTAGTGTCTGGAGGGG
>Ga0209727_1001693_pt1 | contig 17418 bp, 25 predicted proteins | sample RifGroC1_FD_183995 | JGI IMG/M metagenome (GOLD analysis project Ga0209727, IMG submission 183995) | Groundwater microbial communities from Rifle, Colorado, USA - Groundwater C1 (SPAdes) (version 2) | ecosystem: Environmental > Aquatic > Deep subsurface > Groundwater | place: Rifle, Colorado...
GGCCCCGAAACCGTGTAGGAAGGTGGGGCAGGGAGGACCCGCGACCGGTGGCCCTCCCCTTGGCTTTTTTGAGAGGTAATATCCTGTTGGCCGCGTCAACACGTCGGGGGACAAGGGGTAGTAAAAGGAAGCAGGCAACAAGCAAGCGCATCACTCGCCGCCTTGTAGCTTTGAAACTATGGAGGTGTGGTCGTCTGCCACCACGATCTTTATGGCCGGCAGATATTGGAAGGCCATAACAATAGAGAGACACACGACGGCAATAATTCCGACAGCCACATTCCTGCCGCGATTGGTCAGGTGCTGCTGTCTCTGCCGGTATCTCTTACGAGCCAACTTTATAGATTGATATGGAGGATGCTGCTGGTTGAGTTCCCATTGCTGATAACCGTTTGTCATCTGTTCTCTCCTTTCGTTGGTATGTTGCTTCTACTTCGCCTTGGCCTGCGATAAAGTACGTGGATCACCTTTCTTGTTATTGATGAGTCTGCCGGCATTGCGGATGATGACGCGATCGCCCGAGGCATGCGCCGCTCTGAGTATCCTGGCCTTCTCTGCTATCGATACGCTCGTTGCCGGCGAGACAAAGCCGAGCAGGATCTGCTTGAGCTCGGCCACCTCATCGCGCAGGGCGGCTATCTCTTGCAACAGTTCCATGACTATTTGATCTCTATGCTCTGCAGCAGGACCATGATTGACTGAACAGCCTCGCGGCCCTCGCGCTCGATGCGCCGGCGATCTTCTTCACTGATATTGCCATCGGTAATCGAGAAGTTAATTTCTCGAATGAGATCGCCAAACTCGACAACCGCGTTCAAGGCCTTGGTCTGCATATCGGTAGTAGATCCTTTACCTGGTTGCGGCAGGGGTATTGCGATACGGCCTAGGGTAAACTCGATCAGGTCCAGGACCTGGTAATCGCCAGTTACCCTGGTCAGAGGAATCAACTGCTTGAGGGGGAATCTGACGCCGCTGGCGTCGGGGCCGTCGGTGTCAGGATCGAGGGTGGCGGATCGATACAGATAGGAAGCGCTCATCCCCATCTGTTCGGCGATCGCCTCGACAGACAGGGTAGGGTGATGGTGGATAGTGTCGTACGTGGCCTGCTTAAGCGTCTTCACCAGCTTGTGATAGATTGCCTTCATGATAATTTCGCCTCGTAATTTTCATGGATATTGACGGCTTAGCAGGGAATAATCCTGCTCATCCGCCTTAATTACGACACCGGGGGGTAATCGTAATAAGTTGTTGCGATAAAACCCCGTCCCCTGCTAGGATGTTTTGAGCTGCCAGGCTTAAACGCCCTAATTGCGTTCAGGGGACGGGTATTCTTTTTATTCCCTTCCTTTTGCCGCTCTCCGGGTGCCCTTCAAACCACTTACGATGAGGGCCATTTCATGACAACCGAAGAACTCAACGAATATCTCTTCGCCAAACTTGTTCACGATTTCGCTCATATAGCGCTTGAGCACAGGACAAATAAAATCAATCAATCTGCTGATGACGATTTTCGATATCCTCAATTATCCCGTCAAGATATACAGAAGGGCGTCCAACTCCTCGAATGGTTTCGCGTCGAAGGACAGAAAGCTCTTTCAAACACTCGCGGACTGTTTCATGAAGAGAGTGAATAGCCTCTATCAGCTGTTCTTCATGGTTTGGGGCCTGCTGGTTTTGCGGCGTCATGCTGCCTCCTGGGTGATTTGCTGAACGGCTGGCCAGATCTCGTGCTTAGGCTTGCCGATCAGTGTTGATATAAGGTCTTGGGCGCTGTTTTGGCGGCACCTATTGCGATTCTTTGATTCGTTATTGATGGCGCGGTAGAAAGTCGGCTTTGTGAAGCCATGCTCTTTGGCTACTTCAGGAACGCTTTTACCAGTCGCCAGTGTTATGGCTGCTATGATTTTTATCTTAGTCATGAAGCGACAGTATCACTTTTAATAACACTCGACAACAAATATTTTGACTACTTTTGTCTCTTTTGGGAGAGTAAATGCTATTTTCTGAAAGATTACGCTATCTTATAGATTTAAAAAAAATTAATCCGGCAAATCTTGCATATGGCGTTGGAGTTGACAGGTCGAGGGTGAGTATGTGGATGAAAGGGAAAACTAAAGCCCCTCAAAGGAAAACACTGCAAAAACTAGCAGATTTTTTTGGTTGCAATATCAACTGGCTGGCCGATGGAGAAGGCGACCCTTTCTCCAACCAAACTAAGCCCAACCAGGTCACCATGACCCAGAACATCGGCAAAGTTACGGGCAGCGTCAGCACCATCCACGGCGAGTTCTCCGGCAATATCAATATCGGACACCCAGAGAAAAGGTCAAAGATTGCCGAACTTCACCAGATCCCCGTCCTTGGCCGGGTACCTGCCGGCATCCCCAATACCTTAGCAGAAAACGTCGAGGACTATGTCCAGCTGCCCGGGTCCCCGCCGGACTGTTACGCCCTTCGGGTCTCCGGGGAATCCATGGCGCCCGGCATTGTCCATGGCGACTATGTCCTGTTCGTGATCGATCGCGAGGCGAAACCTGGTGATATCGTGGTGGTCAACGACGAGTTTGGCGACTCGATGGTCAAACGTCTGAAAGAGAAGGGGGAAGAGTATTACCTGGTCAGTGACAATCCTTCATACCCGACTTACCGACCGAACGAAAACTATCGCATCATGGGTGTGGTGGTCGGGTGCTGGCGGCAGGTGAAAATATAAAGAGATGAGTTTAATATATCAGATTGCTGATTTTGAATTGCCCCAGTAAAATTGGGTGTCTCATGGTATTGATAGGTATAAATACTCACCCCCTTATAGGCATTTACACCTATTGCTATTTTAATAAAAACAGATATTGATTACGAGTCTTTAGGGTTATTTCTCATGCATTGTGACGGTAAACGGAAAAACCTACCTGGTAATGAATATGTCCATGGCTCAGTCTATCGGTTCGGCAACCAACGTCTTTCAGACTCCCCGCGATATCACTGTCAACAACCATTTCGGCCCCACAATTCCATTGGAGCCGCTGAGCTGGGTAAAAGCTGTCGCCGAATGCACGATTGAGTCCATGGCGTTTTTTGATGAGACGATGAGACTGATCCACTACAACAACAAATTCGGGACTCTCAATGGCGCCTCCCACCGCGACTTGGCAGATCTCCATTCGTTGTTCACGTTTTACGGGAGATTTTACAGCAACGCCTATTTTTGCCACAATATCGTCAGGCAGGTGTTTCTGTGGGGTCAACCGCGGAGTTTTATTATGCACAACCATTCCGGTTGGGCCTGCCATTGCAGAGCTTATCCGGTAATAGAAAAGATGCAGCTAAGGGGAGTTGTATTGCTGGCAAACAGGAATGAACGGGGACCAGAATTACCAATCGGAGAAAGTGATTGTGAATAATATCCAACCACCACCAGACCAAAATGGAACAACACGAGTGCCAGGATGGGTGTTAGTCGCTTTTAGCGTGATGGCCACGCTGCAAATTGTCACAATACTTATGATGTTTTTTGGCGGCAATTGGCTCTATGGCTATATCAGTAATGTCGATCGACGATTAAACGAAGCGGTGGAAAAGTCACGGTCTGAAATTATTCAACTGTTCAAACGTGAATAGACATTTGATGGGGTGCTCGGATGAGAAGCCTGATTTCCTTTATTGCCGTATTAATGCTGTTTTCAGGATGCGCGATAAATTCTGATATTCTTAAATCTAGAATGGAAGAACAGAAGGTATATGATTGGATGAGAAGGCTTGAGCCTGGCATACACTACTGTTATGGTAAAACCAAAGAAGAGGCTGAAAGCGAAATCAATTCATTGTGGCATATCGAAGTTGCTACTGCAAACACTTCAATAAAACAGGAAATTTCAAGAGATGATGCAATGGAACTATATAAAGCCGCTTTTTTAAAAACGATAGATAAATACCAACAGAGTTTAAATTACGAGCTTGCCAATCATAGCGATAAATGCCGAGAATTTAGAGCTAGAATTAAGGTCAGATTATTGGCGGATTTTTAAAAGGGGATGAAAATGGTCATGCACAAAAACTGTACTAAAATTCTTGTTTATATCTTGGTTGCTGCATTGTCTGTAGCAATATCGTCATGCGTAAGGCATCCTCGATCAAATACGGCATCTGCAGTGAACCATAAGCAGATAAAAAAGCCATCATTCATATTCAAAGATATCAAAGAACACCAACCTAACCAATACTTCAAAGCATCTCTTTATCCAAGCTGCACTAATAACTGCACAGGTTTTACTTTGACCGTGAAGAATAATTCAGACAAAGACATAGAGATAGACTGGAATAAAACTCTTTATATAGCTAATGGTGCTACTTCTGGCGGATTTATGTTTGATGGAATCGTATATTCGAAGAGACACGAACCGAAACCACCTGATATCGTTTTTGCCAATGGCTATTTTTCAAAAAACATTTTGCCGGTAAATTTAGTTGATTATGACTCCGGCAGATACGGCCTTGGCTGGCAACATAAAGAGCTATCTTATGGAGAAACAGGTATTTATCTGACAGTAAATGTTGATGGGAAAACATTTAATGAAAAGATTACAGGCAAAATAGTGGCAGAATAAGCAGACAATGCTCCCAATTACAACTCCATGAAACCTTACCTATTCGTTTTTGAAGCCCAACCAAAGCCAGATAACCCTCAAACAAAAGATATCGGCGGGGCCTGTGCCTCAATTATTGTATTCAGCGAATCAATAAATTGCGCAAGAGAAACATCGGTGAGGTTTATTGACCAATATGGGTGGCAGGCAAAAGAGGAGCAATACGCCCTAGAGCTGCCGCCATCGCAGATTGCTCATCTTGATACAGTATTGTCGTCGGTTTATCGCAAAGCTGAAATGAATGGCATTTCTGCTCAATTTGATGCTTGGCCGAAGAAAGATCGTCCTGGGGTATATTCTTTTGAGACATTGATGATTCCTCGCAAAAAAGAGTGAAAAAGCTGTTTCGAAATTCAACCATCATTTCATAAACCGAAATAATAATATCATGATTATTGATTAAAATGCAATACTCATCATGTCAGTAAGACCCCATCCCAAAAAAAGCGAAGGCTGGTGGGTTATCGACTACTATCCTGCCGGCAGGAAGGGCAAGCGGATCATGTTTACCTTCGAGGGCACGCGCGGCGAGGCGCTGGCCATGGAGCAGGAACTGCGGCGATCGCCAGGCGACATCAGCCAGCTTGTATCTCCCCTGGTCCGCGACCTGGTTGCCCCTTGGCTTGAGCATTACCGATCGGTCGCCAGCACAGGCACCTATAAGGATGCGATCAACTCACTGTCCCACCTCCTGCCTGTTTTCGGCTTGTTCAAGCCGGCGAATATCAGCAGGCAAGTAATCTCCAATTATAAACTCAAGCGGCTACAGGACGTGGCGAATCCCAAGGAAGTCGAAAAGGACAAGGAACCGCGGTTTATCAAAAAACGGACAGTCTCCAAGGAGCTCAGCTATCTTTCCTCGATGCTCAAATGGGCGGCGGAGATGGGGCATTGTCCGGATCTGCCGTTTGTGATCAAGGGTTTTCCCGCCAAACAGACGACACCGGCCGTGGTCACGCCACTTACACCCAGGCAGATCACCAAGATGTACGAGAATACCGATCACGAGTACCGGCTGCTCTATCTGCTATGGGCCGATATGGGACTGAGGAGAAACGAGGGCCTCAACGTCAAGGCGGAGGATGTCGACGAATACCGGGAGACGCTCTCGGTGGTGGGGAAGGGGGCGAAGCAGCGGATTATCCCCTGGCTGTCAAATCGCTTTGCCGACGAACTGAAACGAGTTTTGGATATCCGCCCCAGCGGACACCTGATTATCAATACCGATACCGACGAAAAATTCAGCGAGACGGTAAAATGGCTGAAAAGAGCCGCAACAAAGGCCGGGATAAAGCAGAACGTCCACCCGCACCTCTTGCGTCACAGCTGCCTCAGCAACCTGGCCATGCTTGGCATGTCGCCCCATGCATTACAACAGATAGCCGGCCACAGCAATATCGAGACGACCAATAAAATATATATTCACATCAGGTCGGATTACGTGAAAGACGAGGCGGAAAAAATCAGGAAAATGAGGTAGGGGACACTGTGTTGAAAGTCCTGTGCCCTTTCATAATCCGTTCACTACATCAGTTGTTGTCGAATCGAGAAATATACTATATATACAAGAGGTTGTTTTCTATAGAATAAATTTCCTAATCCTGGTGTCGCGCGTTCGATTCGCGCCGAGGGTACCATAAAATCAATGGGTTGATGGCACTAGCTATTAACTCATTGATTACTACATTTTACTACACTTTGTCAGCCAAAGATTGCGATGTCCCCCCGGCATTTAAAAATTAAATCCTCGTAAACCAACCACGAAAATACTTGTGTCGCGGATTGTTCTTGTAAAAAATATACTGCTCCCCATTCATGCAGTTGAGAAGAATTTCCGTGCTGAGTTTAGGGCTACCAGGCCTTGAATTGATATACCGGTTGATCGTTTCCAGTGTTTTGGGGCCGAGTTTGCCGTCAACCAGTAGATCGCTGCCATACTCGCCGCGTCCGGTGTTGAACCCTGCCTGCAGGAACCTTACGGCGTCCGCCACATCCATATTCACAGCTGAGTCGAAAACCTCGTAGGCAATTTCCGGAGCGATCGCCGCGAGTTCATCACCTTTGATGCGGATCCAGAAGTTCTTCCTGTAAAACTCTTTGACGGCCTCTGCGAGGAACGGCGAGTCAATCCCTTTGTCTATGAGTCGCCATCCGTCCCAATCGGGCCAGTAGACCCTGGAGATTCCGCAGTAGGTCTTTCCGCCCGGATCGCAGCGGTGTTCACTCAAGCCAAGGCCTTCATGCTGGAGGGTTATGTCGAGGGCTGTTTCAAAATGATTTGGCATTTATTCCTCACGGCAAAGGTATTTTTACCCACTCGCGAACTTTGACGATCACGCCCAGGATTATCACAACTCCGAGCGCCCACAGCCCGCCCTTGATGATCGTCACACGGATGGCGCTTCCTGCCTCGGCCATTACCGCCTCGATGTGCTCACTGGTTGCGATTGCTCTGACGAGTTTGTCCCGGTCAACTCCATCGAACCTGCACAAATGGGCCTGGTTTGCAGATATTGCTTTTGCTAAGGCTTCGACATCCGCCTCGGTCAGGTAGCGCTCTGCACTCTCGTCTTTGTTTGTCATTAGAACGCATACCCCCCATTCGCCAACAACCCTGGAAGCCCAAGGCTGTTGTCATTATAGGCCGCAGGCCCCTTGGTCCGGTAGTTGTTCCATGTCTGGTCGCCGAATCGATGCAGTGCGCACTCTGCGGCGCCAGCGATCACCGTCGCCCCGGTCGCTTCCCGGGTGATTCCGCCCAGGAGATCATCAAAAAACCGCTGATTTCTCCCGACAAAGATCGGCATGAATTCTCCGAACACCTCGGGGAACTGCTCATACAGTCGAATGGACGGCTCGGGATACGGAACCCCTACCTGCCTGAAGGTCAACAGATATCCGTGCTGATATCCGAAATCGTGCGGGATGGCGCCGTAGGCAAGCGGCCCGGTCGGGCTGAACCCGGGGACGGCCCACAACAGCCGCGGAATAGACGCCAGGTCGGTAACGAAGCAAACCGGCTGCACCAGGGGCATGCCATCATCCAGGATGATGGTGTAATGTCTGGTAAGCTCCAACTGCGGCGGCTTGGTGCGGATGACATTCCAAGCCTCGACCAGCGATAGCCCGGCCAGGTTCTTCCTGATAAGTTTAAATTCCGGATCAGGGATGATCATTTTTCACCTGGAATTTTTGGGCGAGAAAATCACCGATGCCGCCGCCGGTGACGATGGAAATCAGCGTTCCGGCGATGGTCATAAAACCGGTAGATACCGGCTGCAGCTCAAGTAGACGATAGCTGATCGCGCCCCAAGTTGCGGCCATGATGACGAGGATTATACAGGCTGTGATTTTTGTCATGGTGGCGCCTCGCAATGCTCAACGGTTTTGTAATTGGGGCAGACTTGCTTCTTGCCGGTCTTCAAGTTCTTCGATACGCACACGCCTTTGCATCGGTCGACTCTCAATTGCTTATTGCCGTTTTCGGTGAATGGTTTTGTGCGGATTTCCATATCGGTAGCCGCTGATTATTGCGGGCACTTGGCGATTTCGTCAGCCGAATACCCGTAATCTTTTATCAGGCAAGCATTGTATTCGTCTGGTGTCGCTGGCCCTGCTGTGGTGGTTCGGCAGTCGGCGAGATGGGCGGACAAGATGTTACATATTCCAGATGATTTTCCGCCGCTGTCGTTATTGACTTCCGCGTTGCCTTTGTCGTTCCCGATAGCCACGTTGTCGTTATCTTCTTTATTTGTGGATATCTGTGCCCCGGCTCCTGAGTTGTTGATTTTATCGCCAGCGGCACCCATGAGGGAGTCAGCCAGTTTCACCGCCCCGGTGGTCACGATACCGAGTGTTGCAACGCTTTTGGCATCTGAGGAGTATTGGCGATGAGACTGCTCAACCTCTTTCACATAGGCTACGTAGGCATCCCATTGGTTCGTTCCCGGCTTGCACTCATTGCCCTTGCCGAACGTGTTCTTTATCATGTCCATGGTGGCCTTATGCCGGAGTGACTCACCCCTCTCTGAATCCGAGAGGGTTTGAATGCTGACCAATTCTTCTTTGTTCTGTGTCTGCACCCATTGCAGACAGGCATTCGTGATCGCCTGCTCGTTGCCGGACATACCGAGAGACTGATTTTCTGCGGCAAATTCTGACGGCGACTGAGTGAGGCACCCAGAGATCGAGAAGAGCAGCAGGGCGGCGATGATGAGCGGGAGAATTCTTTTCATATTGCACCTCGAATTTGTTATGGTTCTGGTTGCTGATAGTTAAGTATCAATCAAATGATGATCGCATTTATTACATCTATTTTACCGTTATACGGTTTCCGGTTTTGTGGGTCGAGCCACATCCATTCCCGATCTGCATTGAGCCAAGCATTTATCATATGGCTACCGTTAATCCATACGACCGCGAATGGCCAACCCCTTCCGGACGCGAGCCCTTTTGCTCGGAATGCATAATCGTCGCAGTCGTTAATCTCTGCATCGTAGAGCGAGTAATCATTGCCGAGCAGATGCAGAACCTCGTCATCGGTCGGCAGACGATACGTCCGGTCGAACACCAAAGGATCTGTTTTGCTGTGCGGCAAGTAATCGAGCAGATCCAATTTGCTGATCGTCTCCAGCACTCGCTTTTTCTTCCAGGGCCAGTTCATATGATCGACAGATCCGCGATGTACCCGAGCAATTCCCGCACATGGCCAAACTCAGGATCATCGTATTCGCGGGTGATAAACTCAGTCTGTCCTTCCCATTCGATTAGCACCAGTTCCATGTGCGGAGACGTATAGCCAGATGCTTGGAGTTGTGCTAAGGCACCGGCGAAGGCATCGTTGACGATCACGCGGATGTGGTCACCGCACAGGATTGAGTTGCCAAGGTCGAAATTTTCTTCAAATATCCTTGCCTCCGGCCTTGCGCCTGCGCCGAACATAGCAAGGCATTCAGCTTTCCCTGCTTCAAGCGCGGCCTGTTTGTCATCTCCAAGGAGTTTGAATATCGCTGTCTTATGCATTGATCTTATTAACCTCCGCCTCAGCTATTACCTGATATTCGGCAAGGGTGGCGTGAGAGCCTAGTTTTAGGATGGAGAATAGTGGAACGTTTAGAAAACTATGTGAGAACGTATCATCTCCCCCGACTATGATTGTGCTCCCAATTTTAGCAGGTAGCTTAGCAGGGGCTGAAACTTCATCCGACTCCCAAGCACTCCAAGCACCCCATACTCCTCCTGAATATGTTCTGATCTTCATGGAAACCCCTTGATCAGAGTAGATACTGATGAAATCAACTGGAACATTTGGTAATATGGTGTGAGTTATGTTAACGGTTGCATTAACCGCACCGACACGTCGTCTAATACCCACAGTGCCTTCCCCGTTCCACCCATATATTCGATTGTTAGCATCGATATTACTGCCAAACAAGGATGTGTTTACACATGATGCCTTCGGCACCATCCGCATATAAATCCCGAAGTTCTGAGCCTCAGTAGCACTCACCATCGGGAACAATCCAGCAGTAGGCTTCGTGATCGAGGTGCCTGTTCTGGTGATGGATGCCAGAGGATCAGCAGCGGTGATTATTGGGTCGGTACAGAAGGCTCCTTCTTCGAGTTGCGGGATTATAAATAGTATCACCGCTCCTGCGTTTGCCGTAACTACCAATCGTTCAGTGGTCAAGTAAGGGGTGAAATTCTCGGCTTTTATCACGATATACGTGTCTGACGTGAACGTAGTCGATGGAGTAAGATCAGCATTAGGTGTCTGTATTTTTCCAGAACCTTGCGAAGCTCTGGCGCAAATGGATGCTGAGTGTTTATTGGTATTTTCACAGTTTCCGGTTATGATGGCAAACGCTGCCGTAGCACCCCCATTATTGTCGAGTTTATATACCTTCCCACTCGTACAAATCTTATCCAATCCAACAGCGGCAAGAGCAGCAGTATCGTCAACCACAGACAGGACCGATGCGGCAGCACCAGACTTTGCGATATTTGTCGTATCTACTGGATTAATCTTTCTACATGTGCACTTATTCGTTCTTGTCGGAGCAACAGCAGCACGAGGCCATGCGGTCGGATCGGTGTCAGCGTAGACGACCTTGTTGCCGGTGAGAGTGCGGATGGTTTTCTTGGTAGGTGCAGGAGTTTTCTCTGCCCACGTACTGCTAGCCTCGACGAATAGCCCACCAGATACCGATAGATTTCCGGCAGCGGTGATCCTGAGTTTTCCGTCCTGATCCGGCACAACAGGGGGATTGGCAGCGGTGAAACTGTTGAGGTCAATGCCGTTGAAGATATCGGAGATGAGCAGTTCTTCATCAACTGAGTTCAGGTATCGCCGGATTCTGGCAGCGTTCGCAATCTGATCAGTATCATAGCCGACAACGCCCTTGATTCCGATGAACAGGTAATTGACATTGATCTCCGCAACAATCATCCATTGCGCCCATGTCATGTATTTCGGAGTTTCGCCGACGAACAGGACGCCACCACCGAGGGCAGTATCAATTGCCTCAGTAACAGCAGTTTTCTCGAATCCCCACACCGCCGTAGTCTGCCAGGTTGCGGCGCTGCCGGATTGGTAGAGGATGCGCGATTCGCCGATAACATCGGTCATAACCCCGCCGATATTTTTCATCAGCATCGACAACCCGACGCGGGGAATAGTCAGCCCGGACGATCCATCGACTGGAGACAAAACTGCACATTTCAATGGCGAACGAACCGCGCCGAGGACAGGCGACCTAGACCTCATAGCCGACATCTCCGATGGTGTCGCTTGACTTCAGGGCCTTGAAGTTGCCGTACAGTTCGACGTTCAGCGACGGCTGGGTGGCGATGAGTTTAACTTGGTTGCCGTTCGCCCTGTACGGCTCATAGTCGCCGTCGACGCGCTCTTCGTACAAGGTGACGGTTTCGTCGCCGGAGATGTCGTCGGCGCGGATTTTGCCAGGACCATTCAGGGCAAAAACGACACAGGTAGCGATGTCGGTGGTTGATGTAATGGCGTTCATGTTTTTAGTCTCCGTTATCTATTTATTGATCGCCTCTAATCCCATCCTTCAGAGATATCAAAGGCGGCCAGGTCATCCGCGGCAGCTCCAGCCTGATACGCGGTGTAGGCGGCGATGGTCAGCAAGGTATAGTTTGTAAAGTTTTTCTCTCTGTGGGCATAGTAATGGGCGGCAAAGGCGCGGAACTCGCCGCAGGTGAACGGAGTGAATGCGCCTTCCGCCGTCGCCCAGGTCGACGAGAGGGTAGTTCCGGTGAAGGTTGGGATAGGATCGCTGTCCGGCAGCCCCTCAATCTGCGATTTGACGCCAAGAATATTTGGCTCATCAGAGACATACTGGACTCCAAGGTAGGAGAATATGGCGTCGTTTTTTTCCTTTCTGAGGTAAACGATACGTTGTTTCAGATCATTCAGGGCAGCAAGCCTGGCTGATTCAACTTGTTCCGCCTGCCAGTCCGGGTTCTCACCAAATACACCGTCGACATGCCGGTATCGGCGCGGAGATTTGGTAAACCAGCCGATATCCGCTTCGTCCATTTCAACCGCAAACTGGTCAGGTAACGGCTCCTGGTTGGTGGTCACCCCGCAGCCGTCGCCGGAATCGAAAATGAGCTTAATTTTCATGGATCACACCTTGAGTTGAATTGCTTCATATCCCCACGAGGCAGTGTTTACCGAGGTGTAGGGATTTTTGCTGAATGTTGCATATATTGTTGAGTTCGGAGGGTTGGGGATGAGATTGATATTGACCGCCGAACCGGTGTTGCCCTCGCCTATCGATCCCAAGGTCTTTGTCCGGCCTGAGTCCAGGTACAACACCCCACCGCTCATATCCACTCCGTTGCCGGCCTGGGGGAAATTGAAAGCAAGGTTAGGCACCCTGGCTTGAGAAAATGGAACTGTCAGGGTTCTGTTGCCAAAAGCAAACCCTGACTCGACCACCACCCCGGGGAAGAAATGGATGATATCATTTCCCGGATCGTGATAAAAATCATAGAGATTGCCGCTGCCATTGGTGGGCAAGACCATCCGCCAGCGGGAATACACCACGTCGCCGTCGGCGAGTAACCCCTCTTCCGTGGCATAAGGGCGAAACTCGATATCGCCTGCTGCTGTCTCAACCTCAAAAATATGATATCGTTGGTTGGCGACGACTGGGATGGCCACCGGCATGTCAATCGTCGTTTTTAACTCGCGCAGGAACGAGGAATCCAGACACCGGCACGGCGAAATTGTGACCTCGTTTGCTGCGGTTTTTGTCGCCATTCCCCCGTCTATTTTTCTGGTTGCATAATCGGCCAGGTCCTCGACAGTCAGGATCGCCCGCACCCAGTCACCGGTGAGCGAGCCGACCGGGTCGTCGCCTATTACGTTTTCACCAATGCAGACATAGGTTGCCCCATCTGATCCGTAAACGAATGACGGCTTGGTGTAGCCGGCCTGGTTGTAGGTGGTCGCTGGGTCGTAGTTCTGGGCGTCGGCCAGGGCGATAACTTCGGCGACGATGGCCTGGATCGGTGACGGCAGGCTGACCAGCCAATCGAGCACATTCTCTGCGTTGACGTCGAACTGTTCCTGACTCTGGCCTCTCCTGCTCGGCAGCGTGCCGGAAAATTTCGGAATATCGGTCATTAGCTCAGCTCCTTTATTTCAAGACTGCATTCGGCATAGGTGCCGTTATTGATGACTGTTGTAAATCGCTCAAGTGATCCATATACGATGGTTTCCGTGTATGCCTCGTTACCGATGTAAACTAGAGGCGTCGCCCGGTAAAAGGCGAGGGTGCGGCGGATGTCGTAGACCCGGAACGTATCAATGACGACGGAGAAGTCGAGCAAGTCGGTATAGTCGCCCTGTTCAATTACCGGGTTGCCCTCGGCATCCTCGGTTTTGTCGGACCAGTCCTCAATGGCGAACGTGGTGCCGTTAAGGAGGGTGCCGATGGTCTTAAGGTTGCCCATGATACACTCGCCGACCGTCGCGGTGCCGTCGATGGCGGTCGCGGTGATGGTGATGGTCGCCGCTGGGTAGCGCGGCAAATCGGTAATGACGGCGTTCGGCTTATTGAGCAGCGGTGCGAAAAACCAGGAGTACCACCCATCGATCTCGGTCAGGTCGGCAAGATCGACATCGCGGCTGAAGACCTCGCCGTCGGTCGGGTCGGTCATGGTGATGTTCAGGGTGGCGCATTCGAGGTTCAGCAGGGCAAGCGCCCCGACTGATTCGCCCGGGGTGATGGACACGACGATATCTCCGGCCCTGGTCGAGGCGGCTCGGGATTTACCGTCGAACATCTTCCATTTATTGGTGGCGGAGATTTCTTTCCACGCGCCGGTCGGCGGATCGATGCTGTCGTCGTACAGGTTGTCGGGGGGATACTTGCCGCTGTTGTCGACGATCATCGACTCATACACTTTATGGATGCCGTCGTCCTTCACCTGCACTCTGGCGGCCAGGGCATAGGTCGAGCCGGGGGCGTAGTCCGGCTGGTCCGTCTCCGCGATGTTGGATGCGGTGAGGGTTGCGTCGGTGACCGCGATGGGTTTCAGGATCTTGAATTCGTTCATGGGCGCACCGGCATGCCTTTGCCTTCCCAGCGGCGGACGATCGATAAAGTCTTGTTGGTGTTGGCGGCGATGGCGGTCAGGCGGGTGTTCATGTCGGAGCGCATCTGGCGGATCTCGTCGATCAGCTCGGCCATGCTGTCGCCAGAAAATTCGTCGCCGCCGAACGAATCGCTTCTGCCGGTGAGATCGATATTGCTCGGCCTGGAGAGGAAGTCCATAGTGTACCTGTCGAGCCCACCAATCTGGCCGCCGGCGGCGTGGCCGAAACCCTTCAGCCGATCTTCATTGATGGCTTCAAGGAGGGGAAAGTATTTGGCTGTCGACCGCTGATTGATAACATATTCATCGCGCATGCCCCAATGAGCCGCACCGCCACTCATGCCGAGGAAGACATCGTCAGCAGCGCCGGACCCGTCGTTGATCATGCCGCCGCCAGGGTGGGCTCCGAGCCAGCCGCCCTTAGCATGATCGGTGGAGTCCCCTCCTTGATCGCCACCGGTCCCGCTCGATGTGCCATTGTCGCTACCTGTGCTACTTCCGCCAGTACTTCCACTGCCACCACTACCACCACTGCCAGTGTCACCCATAATTCCACCGGGCGTTGAATCGTCGTGGCGGTCGCTAGAATCAATATCTGTGTCGCCAAGGAAACCGCCTGCGTTTCCACCACTACTTAGGCTACCAGCCGCAGACCCCAAAGCCACAGCAGAAGAAGTTAAGGCCATTGCTGCCGTCTGTGTCATCTCGGCTCCAAGGCTGGTGCTGCCGAACGCACCAGCCGCCGCGGTTCCAAGCACTGATGCCGAGTCAGACAGACCAACAGCCGAATCAGATAGACCATATCCTGAACTAGACAGACCAACAGAAGCGCCAGACAAACCAAACCCAGAGCTACTCAAATCGCCGGCGGCTGTACCCAGCATACCGGACACATCGCCAAAAGCATTTTCAGCAGCCGCCTGCAGTGCCTCACTTACTGCGCTGCTGTAACCAAAAGCACTGTTGATGCTGGTTGCTATCGCAGCAGTAATTTGCTCGTCGATAGTTGTCAGGCTCATCAACATATCCTTAACCGGTGCGAGCGGTCCCAAAAATGCATCAGTAACCTTATCTAGTCCGTATCCGAGTATTCCTGTGACAACGCCGCCAGGAGTAAAAGACGATTTCTCAGTTGACGCAGACCTGGCCTCGGTGTTGGCCTTTTCAGCTTTGGTAGACGCCTCAGTGGCCTGGGTGTTGTCCCTGGTCGCATCCCTGTTGTCGGCGTGGGCGTCGTTCAGGTCGAGGGCGTTATCGGTTGCGCCGCGGATAATCACGCCGGACAACTGCATGACGCGGCTTAACCGTTGGAATTCTGCGGTCAGGAAATTTGACCCACCGATGAGTGAGGCCAACCAGGCTTTCGAATCCTTATTACTGAGAATGGTTGACGGTCCGGTGAATTCCAACTCCGGCCCACGTTCGCCGACTACCCGCAGCCCGCCGCCGTGATTGCCGCCATCGGCGAACCAGTCGGCATCGTCCCACCATGACGATTCGCCGCCACCACCGCCCCAATCGAAGTCAAAATCGGTGTCCTCCCACCAGTCGCCAAGCCAATCGAGCCCGGTGTCGAGCCAGCCGTCGCCGCTCGGTTTCCCCTTGCCGTCAAAGCTGCCGAAGACAGCCTCGCCCAGATTTTGAGCGGCGATATTGGCAACCATATTGATAAAGGCGTTTCCCATGCTGCTCGTAAGGGAATGCCAGGCATCGCCGATTGAATCAAACTCGCCGCGCAGCCCGTCGCCGATGACGCCAGCGAAGGTGTACGTGGTGGTGTGACCGAAGTTCACCCACTCCTGCTGCATGATGGTCAGCTCGTCATGGGTGGTCTTCGAGATATCCTTCAGGGTGTCGCGGTTGCCCTGTGCTTTCAGCTCTTCGAGTTTGACGAAGGTGTCGGTGGTGGTCTGCTGGGCCCGGACCATGGCGTTCATCATCTCGATCTTGCCGGCGGTAGCTTCCCGCCACTCCTGAATATCCTTTCGCAGGCTCTCGCCGCGCTTCTCTTCGATCTCCTTGAGCTTCTGCACTTCGTAATCGGTTATCTGGTCAAGAAGATCCTTCTTGCCGTCGGCATTTTTCCGCCGCTCGGCAACATCCTGGGTCAGCGCCCACTTTTTGTATTCGTATTCGGAGAGGGTCTGCTGCTTGACGTAGTCGACCATCTCTTCGGACATTTTCTTTTGCTGCTCGGCCTGGCGTTTTTGCTCCTCGGTAAGTTTGGCGGCGAGCAGGGCCTTCTGATTGGCCGCATGATCTTCAGCGTCGGAAACTGCCTTGGCTGTGGTTATTTGCAACTCGGAAAGAACCAGCCAACTGTCCTTATAAGTTGTATTGGCTTCCCTTGCTGCGGTCGCAGCTCTCTGCTGATTACCAAGTTCCGATGTAAGTTCTCTTTCTTTATCAAGAAGTTTTTGGTAATTTGCCTCGGCTTTTTCTGACCACCCATTTTGATCTATCTCAAATGAACGGACTTTACTTATCTGGCTTATCTCATCTTGGGTTTGCCTGATCTTTTCCTTGATCTGGGAAACCCCGGTGTTTAACTCCTGAAGATACTGATCAACCTCCCCGGGAGTCATTTGCAATACACGATTTAACGACAACCCCTTGACGTTGGCATCTGAGTAGTTATAAAGCGTTTTCCAGGCTTCAACTACTTTCGCGACACCTTCAACAGCCAATGCCGCTCCTTCAGTTATCCCATTAAAAAGGCTGATAATGGATTCCTTGTTATCAGAAACCACGGTGGCCAATTCTCTTATGTGCCCGGCAATATCCTGGGTAACGATTTTATCGTTTACATCCCACCACTCCCGGAAGTCGGCAATCAGGGCCTTGACAGAAGGGGCAAGCGCTCCGCCGATAGAACTACCCATTTCCGTCGCGATATTCTGGACAACATCCCACTGGGCAGACAGGGACTCACCAGCCTTGGCGGCCTCGATATTCAGGGCGGTGCCTTTTTTTAACTCCTCATTGGAGATCTTCAGTGACTTTTCGACCACACCGAAATTGACGGCCATGGTCGGCAGGACTTTCAGGACTTCCTCGCCTTCGAGCCCGAATGACTTCAGCGCCTCGGCCGCCGTGGTGCCGCCGGCGATCATCCTGCCGATACCCTGCAACCATTGCGAAAAAA